>JAEEGL016993355.1_pt1 | contig 18745 bp, 13 predicted proteins | sample 9134231 | NCBI WGS metagenome assembly JAEEGL01 (sample SAMN16246548, study PRJNA631951) | gut metagenome | biome: gut microbiome; feature: rumen; material: fiber-attached | host: Bos | place: Iran: Karaj | collected 2018-10 | reverse complement strand
TGGGGAAGCTCCACAGGCACCCGGGAAGGTGTTCCGTCTCCGTCACCGCGGCGAGGGCCACGCTGCACTCCAGCCAGGAAGCCATGAAGTACACCACGCCGTCCACGTCCCGGTTCACCATCTCCCGGGCAGCCGACCTGGCCTGTGGGATGGTAGCGGCCAGCTCCGATCGAATCACATCGATCCCCCGTCCTTCCAGGGCCGCCGCCGCCCGTTCCGAAAACCGCGTCGCCGCACCGTCCGTCACATAATCGGGATGTGCGATGGAAATCAGTCCGATGCGTGCCATATGTTCCGTCCTTTCTCCCGGCTCAGTCATGCCGGTACGCCTCACAGATCCGTTCGCCACGGTCCCGTTCCTCCGGCGTGTACCGGGTAAACCCAAGATCCGTGCCGAAGGTTTCTCCGCTGCCGCCGGCAGCCTGCCAGGCTGCCAGTGCGGCACCCAGTGCCGCGACCTCGCCCATCTTCATGGCGAGGACGTCCACGCCGCAGATCTCCGCGAGGATCCTGCAGACGATCCCGCTCTTGGATGCGCCTCCGAAAACGCGCATCTCCCCCACTGTGCTCCCGGCGCGTTCCGCCTCATCCAGAAGCGCGCGCACCTCGCAGGCAAGTCCCTCGTACACCGCGCGGATCATCTCGCCCCGCCCGGTGGCGAGGCTCAGTCCCGTCCAGCCCGCTCTCTCCTCCGGCCGGAGGAGCCGTGCGCGGAACCGCACGCCGCCGCATCCGGGCTCCGCCTGTGCGGCGAGTTCGTCCATTTCGCGGTAGGAAAGATCCGGAAACACGGTCTCCCGCACCCAGCGGATGGCCGCCCCGAAGGTATCCACGCACCCTTCCAGACACGTCTGCCGCCCGTCCGCATAAAGGAAGGCGGGAAGCGTACCGCTCCGCCCGTCCGTGAGGACTTCCAGCGCTCCTGCTGTCCCCAGGGAAAGGGTCGCCGTTCCCCGCTGGAGCCGTGCTCCGTAGGCAGCGATCTTCTGGTCCTGGGCGCCCACCGCGGCAACGGCGTTCCGCAGTCCGGTCCGTCTCCGGGTCTCGTCATTGAACAGTCCCGCGTTTGTCCCAACGGGCATCACCCTCGGAAGCTTCCGAAGGGGGATCCCCGCAGCCTCGCACAGATCTTCCGCCCATGCTCCCGTATCCAGATCCAGAAGCATGGTCCCCCCAGCCATGGTAGGGTCTGTCCATCTTTTCCCTACGGCTCGGGCGAGAAAATAATCCATAGGCATGAGAAACGCGTCCGCGCTGTCAAAGAGCGCCGGGTCATGCGTCCGGAGCCAGAGGAGCTTCGGCAGCGTGTAGACAGGATTCACCGGTTTTCCGGTGCGGCGGAAGAGCTCCGACGCCCCAAAGCGCTCGGAAAGACACGCCGCCTGCACTTCCGCCCGGGCATCCAGCCAGGAGATGCCAACGGAGAGAGGCCTGTTCTCAGGGTCCACCGGCACGAAGGAGATCCCCTGCGAGGACAGTCCCACAGCGCATACCGCATCTCGGTCGATTCCTTCCGTTACCTCCCTCAGGAGCTCGCAGGGGACTTCATACCAGGCGGCAGGATCCTGCTCCGCCCAGCCAGGTCTTGGAAACACCGGGGAAGCCGCCCGCTGGGCCTCTGCGACAAGATCCCCGTGCTCGTCGAACAGGATGGTCTTGATCCCGGTGGTGCCCAGATCCACTCCGGCGACGTACTGCTTCATTTGAAAAGTTCCTTTGCGAGTTCACCTGCCGCCTCGGCCATCTCAGTGCCGAAACGGAGGTCCAGTGTGGAGTTCCCCGCCTCGTAGCCGCCCTCGGCGAGCGCCTCCTCGTCGATGCAGTAGCCCGGGAGGCACCCGTTGGAGAGCTCAAAGACCAGCGTCGTCTCCGCCGGTGACAGGTCCTTGATCTGAAGCCCGTAACGCACGAAGACCTCTCCGGGGATACCGGCCACGGCCCACTTCCCCAGGCGGAAGACCTGGATCTCCGCCGGATCCTCATCGTCCCGCAGAGCGATGGGCCGTCCCTCCTCAAAACAAAGAGCGTAACCCAGCATGTCTTCCGCTCCCAGCATCCGGAGGTTCGCGTTCTGCACGTCCAGATACGGAGCACCGGCGGCCTTGAGACGTTCATACTCGGCCGTGAACTTCTCCACGTCCTTACGGATCTCCTCGGAAGGAGGATACGTGCGCAGATGCAGGGGAAGCTCCGTGGACAGGACGGCGAGATCCGCCTCGCTCGTCCACTCCAGCCTCCCGAGCCCCTCGACGGCGGCCTCGGCCATGGTCTCGCCCACGCGCCGTGCCTCTTCAAAGTTCTGTGCCGTACGGAAATACCTGGAACTCTGATCCCCTGAACAGCCCTGGGCGAAACCCGTCACGAGTCCGGGGAATCTACGCTGCAGGGCCATGCGGAGATAGGCAGGATAATCTGCGGAAACAAGGTCGCTGTCCTCGTGGAGGAACGTCGGGTGCAGGGCATAGTTCGTGAGGAGGCACCGGAGCGTGCCCGCCTCGTCCTTCACGGCGACAAGGCCCAGGTACGGATCGCAGATGCCGTCCGGAGAACGGCGGTTGCCGCCTACGCCCCGCTCCGCGCCGCAGCGGACCGTGCCAACGCCTAGGCTCGCCGGGAAGGCGCAGGCCCGGGCGGCCAGGACCGTGCCGGCGATGCCGCTGACCAGATTCGCCGCGTACGCGGGATCCAGATCGTCGTCCTTGCCGTTCTGGGCATCCATCTCGGGGTTCCCCGCCGCCCAGGGGCCGGAATGGGTATGACTGCAGCAGCAGAGCACGTTCTCGCCCCTCATGCCGCTGCGCTCAGTGATGATCCTTCGCACCTGCGCCGCGAACTTTTTGGAGAAATAGAGGATGTCCAGTGTCACGAGAGCGATCTCCGTCTCGCCGCTTCTGAGATACAGACATGCGCACATGAGAGGATCGTGCGCGCCGGTATTCGGCCGGTCGTAGTGGGGATAACCCGCCAGGTGCAGGCCTTTCGGAGGCGTCATGTCCCACATCGCCGCTCCGGCATAGAGTCGTTCCATCGTCCTTTTCCTTTCCTGATCACGGCAAGGTGCCGCGTGTTCTTTGTATTCCGTTCCCCGTGGATATCAGTTTACCGCGTTATGCGCGATGATCTCCTGGTAGCAGTAGAAGGAATCCCGCGGGATCCGTTCCAGCGTATCCAGATTGACGGCGATGAGGCCCATGGGGTAGCCGAAGCCCATTCTGCCCTCCCAGCAGTCCATCACGGACCAGTAGAAATACCCCTTGAGGTTGACGCCCGCTTCTATGGCTCTGGCACACTCCCGGAGATGTTCCCGGAGATAGCGGATCCTTCCCGTATCGTGCTGATAGTTTTCCAGATCCATCCGATACACGTTCTCGCGCCGGTCCGTATACCCGTTCTCCGTGATCAGCACCGGTGCCCCCTGATAGCGCTTGTTCAGATCTGTGAGCAGGTCGAACAGTCCCGGTGCGTACGTGGTGAATCCGTACGCGTCCCGCGGAAGATCCGCGTCGACCCATTTCGTCCGGTAGGGTGCTTCGTCCCCGAACGCGATCGTCGCGGGACAGTAGTAGTTGATGCCGTAGAAATCCTGAGGAACGAAGTTCTCCCGAAGTTCCGCCCTGCGCTCCGGCGTAAAGTTCGAAGCGAGGTCGGGATAGTCCACGAGCTCCCGCGGGTAGTCGCCCAGCATCATGGGGTCGAGCAGGAGAAGGTCCTTTGCGTACGCCCGGTACGCCGCCTCCTGGTCCTCCGGGGAAAACGTCGCGGGATAGCAGGCTCCGGCGTTGTGGATGGAGCCGATCCTGGCGTCCGGCCGCATCTCATGGAGCATGCGCACGATCCTGTAGTGGGCCAGGATCGCGTTCTGCGCTGCCCGCATGCCCAGTTCCTCGTCGCGCAGAAACGGCGGGTTATGGGCGTGTGCGTACACGCCGTAGACATTGAGCCTGGATTCATTGATCGTGCTCCAGTACTTGACGCGGTCGCCGAACTCGCGGAAGCAGATCTCCGCGTAGTGCGTGAACCACCCGATGAAGCGGTCGCTGACGATGCCGCCGTTATCCATCACCCACTGAGGGAGGTCGCAGTGCCACAGGTCGAAGAACGGCGTAATCCCCTTTGCGATCATGTCGTCGATGACCGCGTTGTAATGGTCGATCCCCTTCCGGTTCGGCACGCCGTCCGGCGTCGGACAGATCCTGCTCCAGGAAATGGAGAACCGGAACATCTTCAGGCCTAGCTGCCGGAACAGATCATGATCGCCGGGATACAGGTGGTAATAGTCGATGCCGCGCTCGATCGGGCGGTCGTCTTCGGGGAGGAACTGCGGATGCGGGTGATAGAAGTTGTTCTCGATGGTACTGAGCGTTCTGCCGTCCTCAAAGATCGAGCCCTCCATCTGCACCGCGCTGCAGGACGCGCCCCAGAGGAAATCCTTCGGAAACGTATGGATCATCTGTAATACCTCCCGTTCTCGTTCGTCCCGTTACATCTCAGCCGCGCCGCTGCGCAGTAGTTCCAGATTCTGATGCACCCAGTAGTCGTCCGTGTTTCGCGGCAGCGGGTATGTCGTCCGCATGGCCAGCAGGAAATGCCAGACCTCGTATCCCCCGCGAAGGATGTCTCCCAGCGTGGGAAGATACGCATAGCAGCCGTGCGTGTTGCACAGGCTGAGTGTATAGGCGTACGGGCTGTGTCTTCGTATACGCAGACCGATCTCGGCAAACGCCTCAAAGGGACAGGGCAATATTGCGGCAGGTCCGATGACGGTCACATCCTGATCGAAGGTCCAGTTCTTCTGAAGCGGACGGCCGGAATCGTATTCGTCGAGTACGGCATGCCAGTGGAGATACGCGTTCACGTCGGAAAACCGCTCCTCTGCGAGGATCTGTTCCATCGTTCCGATCTTTTCGAGTTCCTCCTCGGCCTTTTCACGCGTTGCCAGAGGATCGAAGGGGATGGATATCGTGCCGTGCAGCACCCGGACGGGAACGTCCCTCCACTCCCGGATGTTCCGGAAGGCTCGCACGGCATCCTCCCCGGCACGTGCACCGTGCTGCAGCGCGAGCCGGTAGTTCCCCGTCGTCCTGCCGTTCGGCAGGTTGGGCCCCTGATCGCCTTCAAGGCCGGCATAAAATCCGCTGATCCCGCCGGTCTCGGCATCGAGCATATCCGTCATGACGCCCGGCCAGTCCCGGGTGATCTCCGGGTTTTTCCCGGAGGCCGTACCGTGGCAACCGTAATGGATGAGATTCGCGATGATCCCGCCGTCGGCATCCCGGAACGAGATCACGGTCATTTTCGGATCCCGCGGTCCCCAGGGGTTCTGACCGAGAATGATCTCCCCGTCCTCCGTGAGTTCGCGGCGGTTGATCCCGACCCCGCTCTCCGTCTCGCCGACTCCGAACCATGCGGGACGCAGGGTCTCGGCAGCCTCCCTTGCCGCCTTCACGCATCCGGGCACAAGGATCGTCTCGATGTATCCGGTGTCCACCTCGCCCCATCCGGAACGGATGCTGCAATTCGGCGCGGAATGCGTATGCGTGGCGTTGATGGTGACGTTGCGCATCGGAACGCCGGCCGCCTCTCCCGCCGCTTCCCGCATACGCCGGCAGAGGTCCTGGTTCAAGGATGCGACAGAGCAGGTGATGAGAAGCGCGCTGTCCTCCCGTGAAACAAGCTTGATCGCCGTCAGCGTCAGCGGATCGCCCACCTTTTCCGCGGGTCTTCCGGGAGCGTATCCGTAGAGGATCGCACCGATCGGAGGCGTGATCTCCGCTCTTCCGGCACCGCACATGAGAGAATGTTCTCTTGCCATGCTTTCTGGCCCCCCCTGTGAGTTTTACAGATTCATCATACCGCAAAATGCCCTGGCGGGCAACTGTATTCCACAGGCCCGGCGAACTTTTTTGAGCCGGCAGAGAGGTTTTGACCGAGCCGGACGGAAACTCCGTTTTTTCTTGTGTTCTTTCAAACGTTCTGTTAAGATGAGAACGGCAGGACCCAATCACTTGAAACGGAGGGATCCCCGATGAAGCATGCATGGATCGTACAGGGCGGATGGGACGGCCACGAGCCGAAACTCACCAGCCGCAGATTCGCAAATCTGCTGGAAAAACACGGATACGAGGTCAGGATCTGGGATACGCTGGACTGCCTCGGCGATCTCGATGCTCTGATGGAGCAGGATCTTCTCGTCGCCTGCTGGACCATGGGCGAGATCAAGCGGGAGTACACGCTGAACGTTTCCAAGGCGGTCGGAGCCGGAATGGGTCTCGCCGGCTGCCACGGAGGCATGTGCGACAGCTTCCGTCAGGACACGGAATGGCAGTTCATCACCGGCGGCCAGTGGGTGAGCCATCCGGGCGGGGACGGCATCGACTACATGGTGAACATCCGCAGAGGCTCCTCCCCCATCGTGGAAGGGCTGGAGGACTTTCCGGTCTGCAGCGAGCACTATTACCTCCATGTGGATCCCGCCATCGAGGTGCTGGCCACCACCCGCTTCCCCGTGGTACCTTACTACCATATCTCCAATAAGCCTGTGGACATGCCGGTGGCATGGACGAAGTTCTGGGGCAACGGCAGGGTTTTCTACACCTCTTTGGGCCATCACGACGACGTGTTCGACAAATCCCCCTCCGCCGAGGTCCTTATGGAGCGCGGCATGGTCTGGGCTGGCGACGGCAAGGCCTATGCCGAAGAACACGGTCTGACCACCGAGCGGTTCGAGAACACCGCCAAGATGTACTGAGGGGGGCCGAGATGAAACCTGTGAAGACCGCGATGATCGGTGTCGGCAACATCAGCGGCATCTATCTGGAGAACCTCACGAAACTCTTCCGTGACGTAGAACTCATCGGCGTCTGCGATCTCATCCGGGAGCGTGCCGAGGCCGCTCAGGAGAAGTACGGCGTACCTCGCATCTACGAGACCATGTACGACGCCTTCGCGGATCCCGAGGTGGAGCTCGTCCTGAACCTCACCCGTCCCTATGAGCACTTTGCCGTCTCCGAAGCCGCCCTGAAGGCAGGAAAGCACGTCTACAGCGAGAAGCCTCTGGGCGCGAGCCTGGAGGAGGGACAGAAGCTCATGGCGCTGGCCAGGGAGACAGGGCTCTATCTGGGCGGTGCGCCGGACACCTTCCTGGGCGCCGGGATCCAGACCTGCCGGAAACTCATCGACGACGGATTCATCGGCACTCCCGTGGGCAGCGCCGCCTTCATGATCTGCCACGGCCACGAGACCTGGCACCCGGATCCCGCCTTCTACTACCAGTACGGCGGCGGTCCCATGATGGATATGGGCCCTTATTACCTCACCGCCATGGTGAACCTTCTGGGCGGCATCCGCAGCGTCATGAGCGCCAGCAGAGCCACCTTCCCGGAGCGGACCATCACGAGCCAGCCCTTCTTCGGCCGGAAAGTCAAAGTCGAGGTGAACACCCACGTGGCCGGGACGGTACAGTACGTTTCCGGCGCCATCGGGACGCTTTTCACCACATTCGACGTACACTATCCCGGTCAGGCACGGTTTGAAGTCTACGGAAGCGAGGGTACGCTCTACGTGCCGGACCCCAACACCTTCGGCGGTCCCGTGAAACTCTACCGCCCCGAGGACGGAGAGATCCGGGAGATCCCGCTGTGCTTCGGCTACCGGGAGAACAGCCGCGGTCTGGGGCTCGCGGACATGGCAAGATCCATCCGTGAGGGGCGTCCCGCCCGGGCCGACTGGCAGCAGACCTTCCACGTACTGGACGCGATCACCGGATTTGACCGCAGCGCCGCTTCCGGCCGCTGGGTGGAAATGGAGACGGAATACGTCCGCCGTCCGCCCATGGCAGTGCCGGAGCTTCCCGGTGTTCTTGACTGACATCTGTCTCCTGGATATCACGAGGCCGCCGTTCACACGGCGGCCTCGTTGCATGACGGCTTGGCTATCCGGCGGTGAGGATCCTGTCCACCACCAGTTTCCGGAATTCCGGAGTGAGCAGGCAGAAATAGGCGGTAAAGCCTGTGACCCTGACCACGAGATCCGGGAAGAGATCCGGATTCTCGTTGGCTGCCAGGATCCGGGCGGCGTTGATGATGTTGATATTGAGGAGAGTGCCGCCCTTCCGGAAGAGGGTCAGGATGTAGTCGCAGATCTTTTGCACGCTCTCCTCGCCCCGGGCAAGCCCGGGATCCAGCTCCAGCTGCACCGGGCAGGTGTTTCCGCAGCCGCACTGGACGGCACAGATCGAGTTCGTCATGGCGGTAAGCGCCCCGTCCCTCCGGAAGCCGGGATGGGGATTCGCCCCGTGGTTGATGGGCTCCCCGTCGCGGCGGCCGTTCGGCGTGGCTCCTACGGCCTTCCCAAACTGGATGGTGTTGGACCACGAGAACCATCCTGGGATGAACTTCACCGGCGGGCGGAGCGCGTCCATGGCGCAGACCTGCCTGGTGAAGGATTCGGAGATCCTCACTGCCCACCTGTCGCCCAGGGTGTTCCCGCCGCCGTAGCGCTGGGACGCGGCGAGCATCAGCCGGATGTACTCGCCCCGCGGCCCCGCATAGTTCGTACGCACGGCCTCGTAAAGCTCCTCCATCGTGATCCGCCGCTCAAGCTCCACCCGCTGCCGGATGGCGGCGAACGAGTCCGCGACGGTCGCGATGCCGGTGCCGTCGATCGCCATATTGTAGTATTCCGCGCCGCCGTGCGACATGTCGAGCCCCTTCTCCACGGGTCCGTGGGAAAGAAGGTTCAGCATGAGCTCCGGCTCGTTCCGGTACTGATTGTCCAGATGGAAAAGGATCCCCTCCGCCGTCGTGCGGACAGCCCGCTCCATATGGTGTTCGTACCTCTCCCAGAGAGCTTCGGAGGTCTTCTCTCCCCCGGATGCCATCATCTCGTCCAGAGCGATGCGGAAGACCCGGGCGCAGTTCAGTTTCACGCAGTCATTGAGTGTGTACTCCAGTCCCGGCAGGCTCATCCAGTTGCAGCCCACGGCCACCCGCTGACGGGCCAGTTCCACGGGGTATCCCTTCCGCATGAACCCCTCCGAGAGGGCCTGGTCCCCGGAGAATCTCGGCCAGCCGTTTTTGTTCTTGAAGAGATAGTCCACTGCTTTTCGGAGAAATTCCCGGTCCATGCCCTCGTGGACGCGGATGGTGATGTTGCATGCGGAATCCAGCCAGTCGGCCGCTTCCAGGATGAGGTAGCTGAATGGAGTGACCATGTCCCGGCCTTCCGGCGACAGGCCCCCGAGCTGATAGTAATGGGGGTCGTTGAGAAGGAGACACGCGACGTAGTATCTGGCCTCATCGTCTGTGAGGAGGCCCACCGCCCTGTCACGTTCATAATAGGGCCGGAGGATCTCATCCAGCTGACAGCCGGCGCCGTCCCGGTTGTACTCACGGGATGCCATATTGAACCAGCAGATCCACTGGCACGCCTCCCTGAGGGTCCTGGGAGCGCCCTCGACGAGATACCTGTTGCACGCGAGCATGGCCTTGAGATTCTCGATGAGAACAGGATTCGTCTCCCGCAGAAGAGCGTTCTCGATGCCGAAGCAGGCGTTTCGGATCCAGGTCTGTACCCCCATCACCGTGAGGATCTCCGCATCGTAGAAGTCCCGGTGCTCCGGATTTTTCTCCCGGTACCGCACCAGCTTCTCCATGAGGCCTCCCCATCCCAGCTCCAGCCCGATGGCGTAGTCGCCGCCGAAGTGGGCATCCGCCCCGATCCCGCTGACGATGCCGTACTTTTCGATATCAGGCTTGAGGTGGTCGAAGGAAACATCCGGGTTGAACACGTGGATCCCGGCGGCGCTGCGCATCCATGCCATGCAGTTCATCCAGCGGCAGGCGAAGGCGTCGCAAGGGTCGATGTGGACGGGATGCTCGCTCATGAGCTTGAAAAAGTTCTGGCTCCATCCCTCATAGCCGTAAAAGGAACCGTTTTCGTGATTGGGGATATGCCGGAACCGGTAGCCTTCCGGCGGCGCCACGGCTCCGTAGTCGTCCCCGTCGGCGAAGGACCGGATGCCCTTCTTGTCCCGGGTATCTTCCAGCTTCCGTTCCCGAAGGATGGCGATGCGGCCGCGGTAGCTCACGTCCGCGTCCGGGGGCAACTGATTCACGCGATCCCGCATTTTCTTCCTCCTATCCGACCCGTACCACGGTGCAAAACTGTTCGGCCGCGCTCCGAAGCTGGTCCATCCGCTCTTCCGGGAGCGGCTTTGCATCCCGGAAGGGGTTTTCCAGGTCCAGGGCGTCGTACTTCGTTCCGCCCAGCGGGTTGAAGTTGAGAAGTTCGTAAAATATGAGCCCGGGAAGCCCGCCCACGAGTTCCGCGATCGCCCCGATCTCCGCCTCGTTGTCGTTCACTCCGGGTATCACGGGCGTGCGCACCGCGAAGGGCGCGCCGGATCCGGAGAGGCGTCTGAGGTTTTCAAGGATCCGTCCGTTTCCCGCTCCGGTCCAGCGGCGGTGCGCCTCCGAATCCAGAAGCTTTACGTCGCACAGAACGAGATCCAGATACGGCAGGAGCGATGCCAGGACGGAAAAATCGGCGTTGAGGTTCGTCTCGACGGCGGTCCTGCATCCCTCCGCCCGGAGCGCTTCGAGGAGCGCAAGGGCAAACTCCGGCTGAAGTAGGACCTCCCCGCCGGAGAGGGTCACGCCCCCGCCGGAAGCTTCGTAGTACTCCCGGTCCTGAAGGACCTCGTCCAGCACGTTCTGCACCGTGGCCTCATGGCCGCACTTTTCCAGTGCGCCGGAAAAGCACATCTCTGCGCATCTGCCGCACGCCGTGCAGCCGTCCCTGGAGAAGGCCATCCTCCCGTCCTCCCCCACTGCATGCCGGGAGCATACCGCCGCGCAGGCACCGCAGCCAACGCACTTCGCACGGTACCAGAGGATCTGCGGCCCCCGCGAGAGCGTCTCCGGATTGTGGCACCAGGCGCACCGGAGGTTGCACCCTTTGAAGAACACGGTGGAGCGGATCCCGGGTCCGTCGTGGAGGGAGAACCGCTGGATCGCCGTCAGAATGCCGGTCATGAGATCGCCTCCCCAGGGATCAGTATCCGATCACGACGCCCAGGGCGATGAAGCCGAGGACCATCAGGAAGTTCACGAGAAACAGGAGCCAGCTCTTCTTGAGCCATCCGAAGTAATCCATCTCGATCATGGAAAGGCTGATGAGAAGCACCGGGGACGTGGGGAACAGCACGTTCGTATATCCGTCGCCGAAGGTGTAGAGGAGCACAAGCATCTCCTTGGAGAGTCCCGTCGTCACTACCGCCAGCAGAGCCATGACGAGGATCGCCTTGGCAGTGGAGGATGAGATGAAGAACTCCAGCAGGAGGACGATGAGATAGATCACCAGGGCCACGAGGATGGGGCTGTGTCCGGCGATGAGGAGGTTCAGCTGGTTCACGATGGTGGGCAGGATGCCCCCCTCCTCAAAAATGAACTTGGCAGAGGCGGCAAGGGCGATGAACACGATGGTGGGCGCCGCCCCCAGGAAGCCCCGCAGAAAACTCCTGCCCGCGGTCCTGAAACTGCCGCAGGCCATGGTCCCGGCGATGAGACCTCCGAAGAGGAAGTAAACGATGAGGATCACAACGGTATAACTCCGCAGTGCGGAGACGAGAGAAGATACGATGATGATGGCCAGAGCCGCAAGAAGGAACACGGCATAGATCCGGCGGAGACTGCGCTCCCGCGCCTCGTCGATCTCCTCCGCCCCCGGGGCAGCGACGCGCAGCGTCTCGTCATGGCGCAGGGTGCAGCTGGAGGCTGGATCCCGGCCCAGCCGCCGGAGATACAGGAACAGGAAGGCCTGGAGAAGGCCGAACATCACGAGGAAGATGACGATGCGGTACCAGATGTTCACCATGGGGTTCACCCCCACGATCTCCGAGGCCAGAAGCACGGTGAAGGGATTCGTGATGGCGCCGGCAAAGCCGAAACCGCAGGAGAGGATGGTGCAGATAAAACCCGTGAAGGAGTCGTAACCCAGCATCACGCACAGGGCCGCAACGATGGGCAGCATGGTGAGCATCTCCTCGAACAGTCCCAAAAACGCTCCGAAGCAGTAGAACAGGAAGGAGACGACCACAAGGAGCAGTCCGCGGCGGTCACGGTAGCGCCGGGACACGGCGCCCACCAGGGCCCGGATGCCTCCGGCGTCGTTCATGACCTGGAAGGCAGCCGAGATCACGAAGAGAAACAGGGACAGCATGATGAGCGTGAGCCCGTCCCCGGAGGCGAAGACCAGGATGGGCGCGAAGATCCCCTTCAGGATCGGCACGCCTTTCAGTTCCGGCCTGGGGATGAACTGCGTATAGTCCGGCTCCCCGTCCGCCGTCGTCCCGAATTCGCCGCCCGGGACAAGATAGGTCAGGACGATGGCGAAGATCAGCAGCGCGACCAGAAGCGCCGTGACCTGCAGGAACGTTTTCGTGGAGATGTTGATGAGCGTCTTTTCTCTTTTACCGGTCTTCACGCTGCCCCTCCTCTGTTTTCCCCGTCTCGCGCCGTGCATGCATCCGGTCTACGACCGTCGCCCAGCGCGCCGTCTGCTGCGGCGTTTCCTTCGGATAGAAATAGCAAAGCTCTTCCCCGTGGTACAGCTCGAACTCCTCGCCGCACGAATACGCCAGAGCGGGCAGCCGCTCCCACGGTACGGTAAAGTCCGCAGTGTCGGAGACGTACCGGAACCCTTCCGCCCCCAGCGTGCAGGTCCCCTCCTCCTTTCGGATCGGGCCTCCCTGTGCGCCGAAGATCTTCGTACACACCTCCGCGCGAAGTTCGAGATCCTCGAGCGTCCCGTCCTCCAAGGCACAGATCCGGTCGTAGAGCTCCGGGATCGTGCTCCCGTCGGTGAACCGGTACCGCTCGTCCAGCCGCCGCCGCATGCCGCAGGCGGAGCAGAAGAAGTCACGGTGCCTGGTACGGGTCGTATAGAGCGCTCCGCAGTCGGGGCAGCGGTAGAGAAGGTTCTCCAGCCCCGCGGCGGAGTTCCTGTGGCGGGGATATCGGTTGCGGGTCGATTTTGACGCGTCGTTCGTGATCGTCTCCTGGATGATGCGGTCCAGCTCCGCCGGGGCCAGGGCGGCGATTTCCTCCCTCTTGAGGACCCGCTCCACGGAAACGCGGATGCGGGACCGGTAGGTACCGGAGCGCCACTTCGGTTTCGCCCAGTACGCTCCGTCGATCTTCACCAGCACCAGGTCCACACCAAGCCGGCGGTAAAAAGCGCCGCCCGGCTCCACGATGGGATTCGTCCGCCCGTCGGAGGAGAGCCGTCCTTCCGGGAAGATCATCACCGGGAACCCGCTCTTCAGGGTACGCATGATTCCCATGACGGCGGCCATATCTCCCGTAAAGAGCTTTTTGGAGAGGATCCCAGCGCCCCTGGCAAGGCCCTTCAGGACCGGCCGGGTACAGTAATATTCGTTGACCAGAAAACTCGGGTTCCTGGGATGTGAGAGCTTGGAGATGTAATAGAAATCAAAGAAGGACTCGTGGTTGGAGAGCATGATGTAGGGTCCTTCCGCTTCGGCAAGACGTTCGTCGTCGATCTCCAGTTTCTGAAGCCCCCCTCTCCAGAGCCGGGCCACCAGAAACAGGAAGGCGTAGGTGAGAGAGTCCGGCGAGCGGGTGCCGTGGACACAGAACCGCTGGATGAGAAAACCGCCCAGCAGGATGAGGAGCACCGCCGCCGCGATCACGAGCAGGATCAGGAGCCAGAGCGGCAGGGACTGCCGCAGGAACGCCACGCCCGCCGTCCCCATAAGATTCGACACCACGATGGAGGGGATAACGCCGGTAGCCGTGGTGAGCAGGTATTTCCAGTATTTCATCCGCGTCCCTGCGCCGTAATAGCAGATGGCGCCAAATGGGATGACGGGCATGAAAAAGAGGAAGTAGAGCAGGATTGCGGTGTTCCTGTCCCTGGACGAAGCGCTCACCCTGTCGATCGTGCCGCGGCGCTTCTCGTAAGCCGCGTTCTCCACATGAAAAACGCGCACGAGAAGGAAGATGATGGTCGCACCCAGGCACACGCCGAGATCGCACAGCAAAAGCGCCAGCGGGAACGGGTAGCTCAGCGCCGTAGAGATCTGGATGAACTCCGCCGGGACGAAGACCACCACCATCTGAAGCGCTTCCACCAGCGCCACGGCGACGGCGCCCTGCAGCCCTCTGGACCGCATGAGCTCCGAAGCCCCGGCCATGTCCCGCCGGAGCCCCATCCGTACCAAGGGGATCATGAGATCCTTCCAGAAGAAGAAAAACAACACCAAAATGGCCGCAAGGATCCCCAGGACGGCGAGCCGTCCCAGTCTGCGGTGCCTCGGGATCCCGTTTTTTTCCCTCATGGTGTCTTTCCTCTCGTGCTGCGCTTCGCGCGGAGCTTCCGGCATAACATAGAAGTCCCCCAGTTGATCCGCCTTCAAACTGGGGGCCTGTGTTTTGTTGTATTATACCTCCGGGGGGGATGTCCGTCAAGTGCCGGGCTCATTCCCGAACATTCAGGAAAGCATAAAGAAATCCTTACAGGGTCTCTCAGGATGTCAGATACAGAGGCAGCACGTTGATGATCATGAGCGCGGCAAAGGCGAGAATGATGCCGGCGCAGGTCCGCCACGTGAGCTTCTCTTTGAAGAACAGGGTCGACAGCAGCGCCGTGATCACCAGAGATGCGCCGGAGTTGAATGGGTAGATCTGTACGGGCGTCAGATACCGTCCCGCCTGCACCATGAAGTAGGAGTTCACGTAGATCCCAACGGCCATGACCGAGATGAACGGCATCAGCCGGAGGATCAGACGCCGTGAGGCTCCCGGCTCGCGCTCCGGCTCCTCAGAATCCGGACGGATGCGTTTTGTGAGGGCCAGGACCCCCAGGCAGACAGTGAGTGTAACGGCGGCGAAAAGATACGTATAGAAGTTGAACACCGCCGTGCTGTCGGAGACGGCGCCCGACTCGGAAAGGTTCGCAAAAACTTTCAGGAGGAGGCTGGAAAAGCCGTAAGCGATCGTGTTGACGACAAGATAGACGATCAGCCGCGGCGTGAGCGGTTTCTTCTGCTCATTCCCGTCGCCTCCCCGGAGGAGCAGGACGGCACCGAGCAGCAGTATAAAGCCGAACCACTGGATCGGAAGGATCCGATCCCCGTATAAGATCCGTCCTCCGAGAAGCGGGATCAGGAGAGAAAACAGAGCAAAGATCTCCAGGAGGAGATAGGAGCCGTCCTTGTTGTACAGGAGCCACATCAGAAGGTTGAACGCCGTCGCGACGCCGGCCGCTGCGGCGACCCACAGCGTCGTGCTCTCCGGGACGAGGGACGCCGGCGTCTCCGAGATCAGAAGCAGGATCAGCCCGACCGCAGCGGCGATGATCAGGCGGACGAGCGTCGCAAGAATGCCGTCGCGGGACTCCGTGAGCAGTCCTGCCGTTCTTTTTCCACAGTAAGACTTGGCGGCGCCGGCCAGCAGCGCGATGCCAAGCATCAGGTAACCCATTTCTCCGACTGCCCTCTCCCGCCGGGTCCTGGCTTAGGATCGTTTCCCGGGCGGGTCCTCTCTGTCAGTGTGTTTCCGTGTTTCAGATGTCCTGCTCCAGCGCGGATCCGGACGTACCGGTGCCCGACGTGATGTCGAAGAGACCTGCCGCGAGTTCCGCGTCTCATCCGGAACGGCGGCCCCCGACGATCCTTCCGGCGAACCCGATGATGACGACCCTCAGCGCATTACGTTCGCGGTCTCCGGCTGTATTGTTTCAGTCTACGCTTCACGGGGTGAGCGGGCCAGCCGTTCATCCTCGTCCGCCAGCATGCAGTATTTCCGGATCAGTTCGATCTCCGCCGGATCATAGGGGCGGTAGCTCGGTCTGTAGAGATCATGGAACCACTTCGTAAAGTCAACGGGGCGCGTCCCCGCCTCGAAGTCCTCCCACAGCATCTGCCAGGGTTCGTGCAGCTGCTGTTTTCCATTGACGAACCCGTAGTTATAACATCCGATCCGTTCCAGATAGAACAGCGGGAACATGCTGAACACGTCGCAACCGAGGCAGCGCGCCAGCCATTCGGTATTCAGGATCGGGCGCCCCTCCCTCTTGAGCCGGCGAATGAACCTGACCTGCTCGTCGTACGGTCCGTAGTGATGGTAGGAGACGATGTCGGAGTGATCCAGCGCGTACTGCTCACACACGGGGAGCGGGTCGTTGTCATCCAGCACGAAAGTCCAGACGGCCGCCGTCAGAGGCTGGACGGGATCGATGGCACGGACCGTTTCAAACATCCGGACGAGATTCGGCAGCGTGATCGCTCCGCGCTTGCTGTTGCCGGCCTCGTTGTAGAGATCCCAGACACAGATCCGCTCGTCTTCCCTGTATTTCGTCACGATCTCCGTGACCATCCGGAAGTAGTCGTCGCGGCTCTCCGGCTCGTCCAGATAGAAATGCGGGGCCGGACCGGAATGGTGACCGTGCTGGGAGTGCTTCCGGTTCATCATGTACCCCGGGACGTATTCCTGCTCCCCGAGGAACGGTTTTTTCCAGTACTCCGTCTTCGGCGGCATGCAGTCGTTGGCAAGCACGACCATGCAGGAGATCCCGTACTTCGCACACAGCGAGAGGTAGCGTTCGAACCGCTCCATAAAGCCGTCGTGCTCACCCCGCCAGACCTCGTATTCCAGAATGACACGGATGGAGTTGTAGCCGGTCTTCCGGAGCAGCGCGAACTCCTCTTCCGTCGTACGGAACCTCTCCTCGAAGCCAAGGGACTGCCACTGATCGATGCGGTTCACGCAGTCGGCGCTGGCATAATTGCAGCCGCGGAACCAGGGCCGGGCGTCATACCACTCCCAGATCCGTTCCCTGCTCCAGCGGAGATCCTGCTTCTGTTCCGTCATTCGCTCCTTTCCCGGGATGCCGGAAGTGTCCGGCCGTCCTGTACACTCAGCGGTAATCGCCCAGATAGTCGCGGTTCTTCTCAAAGATCTCGCCGCACATGTTCCGGATCTCCTCCAGGCTCAGGACCGCTGAGCACAGAGGATCCAGGGACACGGCCTGGATGACCTTTTCCCGGTTCTTTTCCAGGGCCGCCTCCACGGTGAGGTTCTCGATGTTCGCCGTATAGGAGACCAGCGCCGCGGGGCCTGAGGGCATCCGTCCCCGGAAGGTCCGGGTATAGCCCTCGGGCGTGGCCAGGACGGGGATCTCCACGCAGGCGTCGTAAGGAAGATTCTCCACGGTGCCGTTGTTGAGAAGGTTCGCGTTGAAGGGGAACGGCGTCCCGTCACCGATGCGGGCGTTGAGGATATTGGCGGCATACTCGGTGCTGCGGACCTTCTCCACGGGCTTGGAGAACCAGTCGGCGACGCCCTTTTCGAACCAGTCAGGCCGCAGGCGGTTTCTGAGGGACACGCCGTGCTCCCCGGGGTTCCACTCCGCTCCGTCCGGAGAGCAGAACTTTTCGATGAGTTCCGGACGCTTGCGGAACCAGGCGCAGTACTCGGAATTGTGCCCGGAGGATTCCGTCACATAGTACCCGAACGTCTTGAAGATCTCGTTGCGGACCTTCTCCTTCTTCCAGTAGAATGGGTCCTTCACTTTTTCCCGGAGGATGGGGTAGAGATCCTTCCCGTCAAAGGTGAGCTCGGTGAAGAACGCCTGGTGGTTCACACCCAGGCAGATATAATGCAGCTTTGCAAGTTCCTTTGGATCGTCCACGTTCACACCGGCCCAGGAGGCCAGCATCCGGCTCGTCCCCTGGACGCTGTGGCACAGTCCCGTCACATCCACTGCGGTCTGAGAGAGCATAGCCTTGCAGAGCATGGCCATCGGGTTCGTGTAGTTGAGGAACACCGCCCTCGGGCAGATCTCCCAGATATCCTTGCAGATGTCCAGAAGGAGCGGGATGTTCCGCAGCGCCCGGAAGATGCCGGAGACGCTGCGCGTGTCTCCGATGTTGATGTCCACGCCGTAGCGCATGGGGATCTCGATCTCGTGGCGCCACACGTCCACGTCGCCGTTGAACACCGTGCAGACCACGGCGTCGGCGCCGGCGAGGGCCGTTCTGCGATCCGTAGTGGGAACAAAGGTGAAGTGCGCTCCCATGGCTTCCTGCAGACGGTCGCAGACCTTGCCGATCTCACGCAGCCGGTACTCGCTGATGTCCATGAGGCGGATCTCCGCCCCGTCGAAGGCCGGATAGGTCATGAGGTCCTTTACGACCTTACTGGTGAACTGGAGACTTCCTGCGCCGATGAATGCGATCTTTTTCATGAAGTCGACCCTTTCCATTACAATTACAATTCCAATAAAAATCGGTTGGAGGTCCGGCAAGCCGGCCGGGCTTTTTCCATCTCTGTTTTGATTCTACACCTCCGGCCGTCCCCGGGCAAGTGGTTTTCCGAACAAGATGGATTATTCTGCCGTATACATGCACAAAGAAACGACGGTCTCCCGGGGGAGATCGTCGTTTCTGGTGGAGACTGCGCGGCTCGAACGCGCGACCTCATGCGTGTGAAGCATGCGCTCTGACCAGCTGAGCTAAGCCTCCTTATGGTGACCCGGACGAGACTCGAACTCGTGTTACCGCCGTGAAAGGGCGGTGTCTTGACCGCTTGACCACCGGGCCGAGTCAAGTGGAAGGGCGGAAGGTGGGCCTTCCGCCCTCTCCTATGGTAGCGGAAGGTGGATTTGAACCGCCGACACCCCGGGTATGAACCGAGTGCTCTAGCCACTGAGCTATTCCGCCGTA
>JAEEGL015422619.1_pt1 | contig 18745 bp, 34 predicted proteins | sample 9134231 | NCBI WGS metagenome assembly JAEEGL01 (sample SAMN16246548, study PRJNA631951) | gut metagenome | biome: gut microbiome; feature: rumen; material: fiber-attached | host: Bos | place: Iran: Karaj | collected 2018-10 | reverse complement strand
TAGAGCCATTACAAAGTAACGGGGCATATATGCCCTTATGGTCACTTGCTCATAAGGTCACCCTAGTCCGGGGGTGGGCTACCGGCACTGTGGCAGTCGCTCGCTCTGAAGCTCCCGGCGATGACACGAGGCTGCCTCAGGACCTCCCAGTGGAACCTCCCGTCATCTAACGGGCGGGGGATGGGTTCCCCGGTAACCTCCCGGACTCTCCCGGCACCTCCCGAGTCTCCCGGCGATTTCCCTGAGCCAGACACGCTCCTGTTCGACGCTTCGCTGCTGGTTCCCCCGTCCTCTAACGGGCGTAGGATGGGTTCCCGGGGGCGATGACCATAGGTCGTCCTGGCAGCCGGCGCGCTCGCTGGGCGTCGCTGGGACTACCGTCCTCTACCGGGCGGGGGATGGGTTCCCCGGTGGAACCTACCGAGTGGACGCTGTCGAGCCCCTGAAGCCAGACGCGGTCCAGTCTGAGGCATCCGGGACAGGAACCCCGTTATATACCGGGCGTGGGATGGGATTCCCGGGGCGATGACCGTAGGTCGTCCTGACAGCCAGGGCCTCTGGCGTCGTCGATGCCCAGTGGAGGCATCCTCCCGGTATCTACCGGGTCGGGGATGAGTAACCCGGGGGAACCGTGGGAGTGCCATAGGTTGAATAGTTAAACGGCAAATAACAAAAGGGGTTAACCTATGACTCGTGAAGAAATCAAGAAGAAACTATACTATGTGGCAGACACTATCAAGATGAATGCCGACAAGTTCGCCAATGGAGAAGCCCTGGAGAATGAAGATTGGATTAAGGCAGCGAAAGAGTTCAACTCCTGCATGAATTACCTTGTTCAGTCCCACAGGGATTTTGAAGAAGTTAGGAAGGAAGAAGAGCCGTTTGAGCTTAATGATGCTTCCAACGAGTCAAACTAAAACCAAGCCAGCAACACTTTGGGAGAATATAGCCATTCCATTTTGCTCGCTCCCGGGGGAAACCCCGGGTTTTTCCCGTATTCTACCGGGTCGGGGATGGGGAACCCGGGGGGAACAGTGAGCCAACGAAGCAGAACTGCCTGGCGACAGAGTTTTCCCGCGGCCGGTCCGGGGCACCGGTTCGCCATCTATCGGGTACGGGATGGGCTGACGGGGAACTTCTGGTTATTTCCACCTGAACAGTGTAAACTCAAGGAGGCAAAATATGAGAAACATCAGCGTATTGGCAGGAATCGCACTCTTGACGGGTTCCGTAATGGCGGCAGACCTTCCCATCTGCGAAGAGTTCGTCGGGGAAGAGTCTGTGAACTGCGTGCGGGGCGAAGACTTCGCCGTAATCACCACGAAATCCCCCGAAGGGACTACCTACGAGTTCTTCCAGGGAAGCCGGAAGGCATACGTGGAAGTATCCACCGACGGGCGTCTCTACGCCAGCAGCGGGAGCAGGAGATTGCAGGTTGCCGCCATTCCTGCCGAAAACCAAGGGGACTATGTCTGGGAAGTGGTGAAGGCGGTTACCGGGGACATCGGTTTCTAGTCCGGTTCTCCCGGGAAGGTCACCCCTGTCTTCCCGGGAGTTTCCGGGGGACTGCCCCGGATGATAAACTGGGGGCAGTTCAACCATTATCTATCGGGTCCAGGATGGGTTCCCCGGGAGGACCGGGGGAAAACCACGGGGGACTGCGAAGGGAGGAAAAAATTTATGGCTTGGTCAGCACCCTATAACTACGAAGAATACCTTGACAAGCTCCAGGACCCGAAGCGTCCTGAATTCGAGAAGGTAAAGCCGCTCAACACCAACGGGACGGCGTACGTCGTCCGGGACAAGGCGAACGGGTTCATCTGTCTCCAGTCCTACAGCACCATCGTGAGCTTTGTCGTCGACGGCAAGGTAATCGACCTGGGACGCTGGAGCGTCACGACGAGCAGGCACCAGGGACAGTTCCGCAGCGCGGTCTGACGGGAAACGCATCAAACGAAAGGAGATTTACCATGAAGAAGCACTTCATTACCAGCGAATTCGGCCGAATCGGCGGATATCACGGCTAGGACGAGACCTTGATTGCCTCCTAGGGGGCTCCCGGGAAACTCCCGGGAGTCCCTTTTTTCGTACCGGGGAAATATTATTTTTGCGGGGAAGTACAGGGGGAAGTTTTTTCTTTCGATGTACTTGTCTCCCGGGAAGTCGGCCTGTTCGACGACGGGAGGCATCGCTTGATGTCCCGGGCAGTCGGCATGCTCGACCCGAGGCGCCGCGGGAGGTCCCGTGCAGCGAGTCCTGCCAGCCATCTACCGGGCCGGGGATGGGGTGGCCGGGAGGTGCTGGTATAGACCATAGTATGAGTGAACTTATGGAGGTATCTATGGTAAACGTTGCTGTAATTGATTGGTTCGGGACTCCGTATCTCGTAAAGCTGAATTCAGTTCCCTCGGTAGGCGAGGACATCCAAATAGGGGGAAAGGGTGACAAGCATGTCCGTGGAATCGTTTCCCGTGTGGAAAGGACTGTTACACGGGGGGAGGGCGATTGCATTGAGGTGTTCCTAAGCGATGCCGACGACGAGCTCAACGATGACTCCGACTTCAGAAGCGTGGATTGGTGGTAAGTTGAGTTGCCCGGGTATTCCGGGTTGCTGGCCGAGCTTCCTCTCCCGGGAGCTCCCGGGTGAATCCTCCCGGTATCTACCGGGTTGGGGATGGGACAGCCGGGGGTGACGATGGGAACCAGGAACGGTTGGCCGGTCAGTCGGCTGTCACGAGATGTCGCTGCTGGCTCGGGGCGAGGCATCCTCCCGGTATCTACCGGGCCGGGGATGGGACAGCCGGGGGGAACTCCGTGGGTCGGACAAACCCAGGCGATGGCAGTTCCTGCGGGACTCATCCAGCGTGCTGGACGTGGCGTATCTATCGGGGTGCGGATGGGATGCCCGGTAGGGGTGCGGTAGTTCCATAGTAGGTATAGGCACGGGCGGTGTCCATCAGCCCTTGATGATGGACAGGAACAAGGGGTTTACCTATGGTAAAGACACTTGTGGTGACCATCTTGGTGGCATTTGTCATCGGATTGGTGGCCGAAACGGCAGTGACCGTGTGCGGTCTCGTGGGTGGAGTCACCCCCGATTTCCACACGGCAGTGGAAATCTGCGTATGCTGGGGGGTAGTCCTCGCGGCATTCGTGGGTAGCGTAGTGAAGACGGCATTCCACCCTTGGTGGTAGGGATTGCTTCCCTAGGAACAAGGGCCTCCCCTCCGGGGAGGCCCTTTTGCTGTATCCGCCGAGGAATTCGTCGCCAGGACGGTGGCTGCCCGCGGGCACTTCCCGCCGTCTAACGGGGCTGGGATGGGATAGCCGGGAGTTCCGGGCTGTAACCACCTGGACATCACTTCTGGTTGGTTGGTTGGACGCTCCCGGTGAATGCCGGGGGCGTCTTTTTTATTCCCGGCAGGAATCCGGGCAGGAAAATGGCGACGAATTTTCCCCCGGGCTTCCCGGGAAAACCCGACGCAGGTATCGGCAGGCCTGGGCGGTTTATGTCGGTATAAAGGCATAGGGAAGGGGGATAAGCCACTTTTATTTTTTATTGGACCTCCCGGGGAACCCTGGAGGAATTATTTTTCTGAAGGCAGTCCGGAGGTTGGGGCTCGCGTGCCCTCCCGTCATCTAACGGGTCGGGGATGGGATTCCCGGGGCGATGACAGCAGGTCGTCCCGACAGCCTGAAGGTCCTCGGGACGTCGCCGTGGCAACCGTTATCTATCGGGGTGCGGATGGGATTCCCGGGAGTGGCGGGTGGCTACCACCTACTATATGGATTAGCCAAAAAGGAGGCACTTATGGCTACAACACAAACAAACACTATTTCCCCCATCAGTGGGGATATTGCTCTCCGTGCAGGGCGGTTTGCACGGCTCGTTGATGGGATTGACGGGGTGCGTATCGCCCCTTCGGGCGTTCACATCGACCCGGTTGAGACCGGGATTGACTGCCGTATCCCGGTGACCGTCAACGGCAACTACATTGAGGTGTGCCACGGCGTGCACAACGGACAGTGGTGCTATTTCGTCACCACCTGCAAGGATGGTGAGTGGGTTGATGAGTATGCACCCACGGAAGCTGCCCTGGTTGAACTCGTGAGGAGCCACGGCTAACGCCTGCGACCCTCGGACATCTGCCCTCCCGTTGGAACCAGGGAGGGTTTCCGTTTTATGGCTGCCCGGGCAGTGAGGGAATGTCCCGCGGGAATTTTCCGTATCTATCGGGGTGAGGATGGGATTCCCGGGAGGGGCGTAGGATAATCAGATGTTGGGTGGAAACAAAGGAGGTATTTATGTTTCCAGAAATTTTCCATTTGGTTTCGGCGAAGGTGGTTGCCGAAATCGTCGGCCCTCTCGCCGAACAGCACCTCGCCGCCATTGACGCCTTCTACGAGGGCATCTCGGACGATATGACCAAGGGGGAATTTGTCCATTCCTCCCTTGACTGGAGTTGGGATGGCAGTTACAACACCTATGACGGCGACCCCGCATTTGACGCCCTCGTCGGGCAGCAACAGGAAATTGTTGCAAAGTTCAAGGAAGCGACCGGAATGGACTTGTGCCTGGTTTACGGTGGCGATACCGTGGATGGCGACATAGAGGGATACGCCTGGTATATTGACTTTGCCTCCCTCTACCAGCGGACACCTGCCTATCAAGCCTTCGTGGATAGGTTCGGGGAAACCTGCGATTGGCAACACTACCTAATCAAGGAAGACTAGAAAAACCTACCTCCCGTTGGAACCCGGGAGGTTTTTAATATGCCAGCCCTCCCGGGGGAACCACGGGAGGAATTCTTTTTTCTGAAGGCGGAGCAGCGGCACCTCCGCGAGGACTTCCCGGTGTCTATCGGGCCTGGGATGGGATGGCGGGCTATACGAGAGATAGCCATATAGGGAGTGGATAAAGGAGGTTCATTATGTTAGGTATTATGAAGACTATTCGGGACGATTTCCTAGACTTTGTTCGTGTGATGTTCCCCGATGGACGGATTGTAAAGCCGTCCAACGACTCACTGTATGAAGCGGATGCAGAAGCCATCGGCCTTGCCGTCAGTTCCAACTGTGTAGATGTGTTCGCACGAGTGTTGGTGGGAAATACCCCCATCTACATTGAGCGGAGCTACAGCTTGGGACAGGAGAGTAAGGTTCTGTATTTCGCAAAGCTCTACGAGAGTTCCGATGAGTTTGGCGAAGTATTCAGCAACTACATTGCCGAGGCGGAAAGCGAGGATGTCCGAGAGTTCCTGCGTGCCGTGCGTGCGTGGGTGAAGTAGCCCTAGACCCCATACCCTGCGGGGTCAGCCCGATGAGAACCTCCCGTGGAAACACGGGAGGGATTCTTTTTTCTGAAGGCCCGGGCAGCGACGACACCGTGAGTACTTCCCGCTGTCTAACGGGCCGGGGATGGGAAAGGCGGGATTGGCGAAAAAATTTTCCCCGCACTTGACATTCCGTTTCCGTATTGCGATATATAGGTATGGGTCGGTATGTATCTACCGGGGCAAACATAAAAAATTATGCAGGGCATTTTACGGACTGCCACCCATAACACGATAATGTAGTATAAGGGCGAGGCAATTCCGCCGAATCCCTAACTTGGAGAACTGACCTATGGCAAAGAATGCTGCTGTGGCCGATGTGAAGAGAGAGGACTACTTCTTCGACGGGAGTATCCCGTTTTCTGTGCGGAGAGAGCGATACGCAAGCAAGATGTTGCTTCTCGTGCTATTCCGTGGGGAGGAATACGCCAACAGGTGGGCAGAGGTGAATATGCCCTACGAACTCAGGGCGATGAGCCGCTCCAGCCGGTAGCCTGACTGCTCCCGCTGTCTAACGGGTGCGGGATGGGATGCCCGGGAGGTCGGGGTGTCGCCATCTATCTCCTGGAAAATTAAAGGAGGCATATTATGGGATTGCGTGCGACCGTAATAAAGAAGTATGAAGTTTCCTATGGGGATACCCAGGGATTCAGCTGGGATTCGGAGGGATTGGCAGACCTGCTGAACCATTTCTGCGAGTCGGCATATTGTGGCGGGGAATACCGCTCCACGAATGCAATCTGGGAAGTTCCCAGGGAGGAATTCCAGGGAATGGTGGACAAGATTTCCTCTATGACTGACACCGAATTTGCCGAAGTTTGCGTGGAGGCCACGGGAACGGCCAAGTACACTCGGGAGCAAGTCCTGGATGTGTTCCGGGGCTGGCTTGCGGAAACGCCTGCCGACAGCCCGTATGTGAGGTTCGGCTGGCTGTAAGAGGACTTCTGGTTGGGCGTCCGCTCCCGGTGCAGGCCGGGGGCGTCTCTTTTTGTCCGGCTGCCAGAGAGGCGGAGGCCTTCCAGTCGGGAACTCCCGGCATCTAACGGGTGCAGGATGGGATAACCGGGAGTAGGGTTGTAAACAAACTTTTACATAAAAGGTATTGACAATTACAACATTTTTATCTATATTTATAAATACCTTCCCGGAGTCTCCCGTCAAATCCAATCCCAATACCTGGGAACTCCCGGGAAGAATTCTTTACCGTGCATCGCCGCCCGGGAGGAATGCCATCTATCGGGGCGGGGATGGGATAGCCGGGAGGAGCGGGATTATCCCATCGGAATCATACAAGATTGCCATAAGTGGAGGTATGATATGGCCAAGAACACAACAACCGAATCCATCTATGTGGCCACCCAGGTAAAGACCTACGGCTGCACCGGGGAAGACCCCGAGACCCGAATCCTCTGCGTGGGCACGCACTCCGACTGCGTGAAGGCCGCCGAGACTGCCGGGGAGTCCCTGGCCAGGTTCATCGGCGAGCCCCTGGAAGGCGACGAGAAGCACGGATGGAGAGGGGTGGATGACGACGAGAATGCCGCCTACTTCGTCGAAATCCACGAATGGAGCGGCCGCTAGGGTCGCCTCCCGGGAGTTCCCGGGGAGGCTTCCCCTGTCTATCGGGCCGGGGATGGCTTTCCCGGGAACTCCCGGCGTATCCCATTTGTATCGCGGACATTCAACACAGGAGGGCAATATGCCGGAGGGATTTTCCACAACATTCCGTATGGACTTCACGGTAGCAGACCGCTTCGGGGTATCCGCTGTCCAGGATACATTCAACCGGGCGTTTGCCGAATGGAAGGGCGATTACAGGTATCTGACAGACCTGGTGCTTACCCTGAACCACAAGATTTGGGAGCACTACGAGGCAGGTCACGAAGCCCTGGCCACTCTGTATGACCGACTCTGGAAGCAGGCTGACGGCTATGCCTGCGACAACTTGAGCGGGGATGAGCTGGCCTACTTCTACCGGGAAACCGACTGACGGACTGGCGGAATTGCGGAGGGCCTCCCGGAAACCACCGGGAGGCCCTGCCGTATCTGCCGGGAGGTTGATGCGAATCCCGGCCCGAGTCCTGACCGAGACCCTGAGGCCAGGGAAAAATTTTTTTTATTCATCTATCGTGTTCGGGATGGGTTGCCCGGGAGAACCGGGGGTATGCCATAGGGTAAGTGTAAACGGGCGACCCGCCTAGCCCTGGATAGGCGGAGATAGTTACCTAGGGGGTAAGTTATGATTAGGACACTGATTGTCACGATTCTCGTGGCCTTTGTCGCAGGTCTCGTTGCGGAGACCGCAGTGGTTGCCGTCGGCCTGGCCGGTGGCGTTGTTCCCACCATTCACACGGGTGTTGAACTCGTGGTATGTTGGGCGGTCTGCCTGGCCGGGTTCGTGGGGAGCGTGCTCCACACGGTATTCGGCAGGCGGGTCTGACGCAGTAGCGTTTACCCGTGCCACAGAGAGCCCCGGTCACCCCGACCGGGGCTTTCCCTTATACGCCCCGGGGAACTCCCGGGAACGCCCTGGGGAACGCCAGGGAACTGCCGAGGAACTGCCAGATGTCATCAGACGACCTCAGGCGGGAACTCCCGGTGTCTATCGGGACGGGGATGGGATGCCCGGGAGAACCTGGGGTATCCCATATCCAGGGTAAGCATAGGAGGCTTATATGGTATATCATTACAATGTTCACATCGTTCCCGCCCACCAGGACTTTTCCGTCTGGGTGGGTGTCACCGTGCCAAGCAAGTATGACGGTGATGATGGAAATTTTGTCCGGGAGGGCAGCGAACTGTGGAACGCGGCTATCGCCCGTGCCCGTGAACTCTGCCCGTCCATCCAGGACTGCTTCTGCGAGGAATGGAACGGAGGCGAACCGGTGTATCCCTACACCCGCATAAGCGAAGAACAGCGACTGCTCGCCCAGAGGCTCTGGAACGAATACAACGAAACCCTTGCCCAGCACGGGATGAAACTCCATTACGATGTGAGTAACGGGGGCTTCTTCGTGGCCAGCACCGACCTTGAGAACGGTACGCTAAAGGACGGAAAGGGTGCTACTCCCGACGACCTTGATGCCGATGAACTGGAGCAGGTCGTAAACGATGGGGGTTTTGATGGCGGTGCTGTAAATAACCCCCCTTGGTTCGTGGATTTCAACGATTACACCCTGAAGGTAAAGAAGGCATAAGCCAAGAGCATCTCCCGGGGAACACCCGGGAATCTTTTTTATCGCCTCCCTGTATCCCGCCGGGCCCGGCAGGACGGATTCCCGGGTATCTATCGGGTTCGGGATGGGATGCCCGGGAGAACCGTGGGAGTGCCATAGTTTGAGTAAGTTTAACGGCAGACTAGGAGGTTTCTATGCCGAATTGGTGTGAAAACAGAATGGCGGTTTCCGGCACTGCGGAGAATGTCCGCAAGTTCGTGGAAACGGCCCGGAACGGGGAAGAAGCCCTTTCGTTTGGCAAGTTCGTTCCCGAAGACTACAATGACCCGGACTTCCAGGATGGCCTAGTCGCACACTGCAAGCCGACCGAACCGAACCCGAACTTCAACTGGTATGGGTGGCGGTGTGCCCGCTGGGGAGTAAAGTGGGATTGCTCCGATTCCACCGTTGAAGTGTCCCCCGATGGCTGTCACGCCACCTTCACCTTCACCACTGCGTGGAGTGCCCCGACGGAATTCTACCGCAAGGTTGCCGAACTGTTGCCGGAACTGGCATTTGAGTGCTACGCCTACGAAGGTGCGAATGACTACTGGTATCACTTTGAAGCCGAAGGCGGGGAGATTTCGTTTGATGAGACCCGCCAGGTCTGGGGTGGCCGTTCTGAGCAGGCTATCGCTGAACGCCTTACCGATATGGGCATTGACCCGAATACCATTGACCTTGCCGAACTCCGGGGCTATCTGTCTATGGATATTGCCTATGACGACTACGACATTTCGGAGTATCCCGAAGCGGAGTTCAACATCTTTGACGCAGATGATGAAATAGCCGGGTATTGCGAACAGTGCCGTATCTAACGGCTGATTCTCCCGGAAAACTCCCGGGAGATTTTTTCTTTCCCTGGAAACTCCCGGAAACTCTCGGGACTGGCCAGGGTGGACTCCGGTGTCTATCGGGTCCAGGATGGGATAACCGGGTGGTCCGGGGGTCACCCAGGAATATGACAGGACAACAACATTAACCTATGGAGGAAAGTATGAAGAAGTTCTTTATCGCCCTTGCCGTAGCCGGGATTCTCGTCGGCTGTGGCGAACAGACCAAGGATGCGGCCAAGGAAACGGCACGCAGTGCAGGAAAGTTGGCCGTCACCGCAGTTTCCGAAGCAGCCAGGGGCGTGGCCGATGTCACCGCTGACGCCGCAAAGGCGACCGCTGACGCCGCAAAGGCGAAGGCCGGGGAACTGAAGGACTCCGCGGTAGCCAAGGCTGGTGAACTGAAGGATTCCGCGGTAGCCAAGGCAACCGAAGCGAAGGACTCCGCAGTCGCCAAGGCCAAGGAAACGGTAAAGGCTGTGGCCGACTCCGTTTCCAAGGGGGTGAAGTAATATGGGACGCATCGGAGGATACCACGGATGACCATTGAACAGATTATGGAAGCCCAGCGTCTCCTGAGACGCTCCCGGAAGTCCCTCCCGGAACTGAAGGGAAAGGTAAGGGAAGCCTGCCTTGCGTGGGCGGAAACCTCCCGCAAGTACGGGGTGATTCCGCTGAGTTCAACATTCAGTCTCGGGAGGTAGGATATGCCGATTGAATGCTACAAGAGACCTTTCTAAACACTAAACATTTTTTACAATATCCGCACTTGACTGCGGATATTTTTTTATCTATACAGTTTTGTGGGAACTTCCCGGGGCACCCTGGAGGAATTCCCGGGGAAGGCTGGTATGCCAGTTATCTAACGGGTACGGGATGGGAGAACCGGGAGAACCGGGATACCCGCATTGGGACGATACGCAGATACACATAAAAATGGAGGCAAATACTATGGCACAGAACAACGAAATTTCCACCCTCGCAAAGGTCACAATCGGACGCTACGATGTCTCCGAAGGGAGCAGCGGACGCTTCTGCATTGAAGTGGAGTTCCCCGGTGAACCTTCCCTAATCGTGACCGAGGAAGACCCCAGGGCTTCCCTGGAATCCCCTGACGATACCTTTGTCACCCCAGACCTCTCCGACGAGGTGTACGAAGTCCTGGAAAAGTCCGGACTGGCAACCTACCTGGGCGGGGAATACTGCGACCCGAACCAGAACGGAGGCTTCTCGTGTGCGGTGTACCGGGTGAAGGCGGGAGAGGGCACTTTCATCGTCCACACGGACTACGGCGTAACCGCCGAATAGCCATTCGGCAACTCCAGGGCCTCCCGGGAAATCCCCGGGAGGCTTTTTGTTTGCCTCAAGGAGTCAGACCGCATGCATCCGCGGCGGAATTCCCGTTGTCTATCGGTGCCAGGATGGGATGCCCGGGAATACCGGGCATCCTTCATTGTATAACTGCGAACTATATAGGAGGACAATATGGCCGAATGCCGCACAAAAGTAACCATTGACACCCGCCGGGAAGTAAACCCGAACACTCAACTGCTGGATGTGGTCGTCACACTGTCCTACGCAGACTGGGGACACCCGCTGACCATCCATCTATTTGATGTAAAGGTAACCGACTTTAGGGGTTGTCACCCAAGCGTGACTCTTCCCCGGGAGGTCATATTTGAGGGTGAGGGTATAGCCGAGGCTATCCGCTTTGCCATTGCCGAAGAGGTGGTGAAGGGTCTTGAGTGGCATCTCCCGGAAGATACCGTGATACAAGAGGCTAGGGAACGGGTAAAGAGCCTCATTGAGTTCCTCGCTTCCCACGGCCAGGGCCTCGGCTTTGACGATGACAGCGACACCCTCTTCATCGCTCCCAAGGGACTGCAATGGGATAACCAAGTGCAATGGGATAACCAAGGTAAGGGCGGAGATGATTTAATCCCGGTAACGGGTGAGGAACTGGAATACCGTTCTGAACACTGTGACCTCTGCTCGGGAAAGATTTGCTTCTGCCGTCCGAATGACGGGAGCGAATACTTTGAACAGAACGGCCTGCGAAAGGCAAAATAATTTTTTAACCTCCTACGGAGACTCCCGGGAAACTCCCGGGGGTCTTTCTTTTTTTCATCCCGGACTGTACCTGCCGACTCTGAAGCTTCTGGCGGCCGCCCGCGGGAAACTCCCGGTGTCTAACGGGCTACGGATGGGATGCCCGGGAACTCCCCGGGATAACCACCATTACAACAAGTAAATAACCAAGGAGGCAACTATGCTCGTTCTACTGTTCTCAAGTTCCGACCCGAATGAAATTGACTGCCAAAAGCCAACAGTGATGGCCCACGGCGATACCGTGGACGACCTCATCCCCGCCCTCTGCGATGATGTGGTGTCCGAAGTAAATATCCACGATAACAGCAAGCTGTTCGTATGGGGATTCTCTGAGGGCGACCAGATTCCGAATATGGACATCTCATCTCTCTGTGACGCGGTTCACGAAGGCATCACCCATATCACCCAGATGATTCCCGAAGGCCCGTTCAACGCGGCCTACTGCAACAACTGGTCCATTGAAGAGATTGACCTGGACTAGGCAAGGTTTCTGCATAGCAACCTCCAGTAACCTCCCGTAGCGATACGGGAGGTTCGTTGTATTGAGGGGATTTTTAATATTTCCTGAAGCTTCCCCGGCGAGCAGTTCAGGAATTCCCTGGAGGCCTCCCGGTGTCTATCGGGACAGGGATGGGATGCCCGGGAACTTCACGGGATAACCACCTGACAGACAACGGACAATTAACCGAGGAGGCAAAATGATTACCATTCCCAAGAACACATTACCGCAGGAACTCGCACAAAAGGATTCCCGTTGCGATGAAAAGGTTGTACAGCGTATCGTGGACGCATTCCTACATGGCGGTGCGTGGAAGACTTTTCACCCGTTTTCCGACGGTCCGTACCGTAATGTGAACAACTTTGTCGCCAAGGACTACTTCTGGGATAGTTCGGACGATGGAAAATGCGTAAAATTCACCAACACAGAACTCGACCGTGCGGTAGAACTGCTGAAGGATGCGGGCTACTTCTTCTACCGCAAGTATGAATACGGAACTTGGCTCGCCTACTTCTGCTCCCCGCGTCCCTCGTGCGAGAACGCAGTGAGGGTGGACACCGTGGAACACTTCATCCCGTAACCCAACTGCCTGTCCACCGTATCCCGCATCCCACCGCCCGTTATGTCTATCGGGTACGGGATGGGTTGCCCGGGAGAACCGGGCTTTCCGCACTTACAGCATACATCTATCACCACCTATGGAGGAAATCATGAGCACCCACATCAACGAAGAAGCACTTGGCCTGAATGACCTCATTACTGACAGTTTCGACAGCTTCGACTCCCTTGGTGATGGCATCCGCACGGAGATAGGGTGCTTTCTCGCAAAGTTCTACACCTGGGACGAGACCCTGGGCGAATTTGACGACACCCCCAAGCCCGACTACCGCCCATACGAAATCAAGGCCAAGTACACGGACGAGTGCCTGGACGATGTCTATGTCAATATCTACTCCATCAGGGTGAGCCTCCCGTCTGACAGTGACGCCAAGGAACTTGCCGATATTCTGGATGGCGAGGTGGTGGACGGTCTCAACGCAAATTGCAAGGAATACACCGTCACCTACACAAAGCAAATCCGCATCAAGGCACAGTCCGAAGAGCAGGCGAAGGAAATTTTTTCCGATATGTCTATTGCCGATGCAGACCGCTATTCAACTTTTCACAGTATTGACTCAATCACCGCCGGGAGGGACTAATGCCTATTGAAGATATTTCCACAAAATTCACCTTTGACCGCTTCTGCCAGCTTACCGAACTGACCCTGACCGACATACTGTCCGACTTCAGGATGATTTCCCGCGACGCAGGGCTGGCTATCGTAACCCCAGACAACTATGACGCGCTTGCTGAGGAACTTGACCGTACAGCGAAGGCGTGCGGGAAGGAACTCCCGGTGACCCACGAGGATGTCCTGGCACACGCCCTGAACACCCAGGGTCTCACCATCCGGGATACCGAGAACGGCGACACCTTCAACCTGACTGCTGCCGGGTTGGACAACGCGGTAGTAATCGCCAGTGCCCAAGACCCCGACCTGATGGGACGCTTCTTCGTCGGGGAGGAGGACGCTGCCGACTCCTTCAACCTCGTACAGTTCGCCCTGTTCGGAAATGTGTTCTACGGCTAAAGAATTTTGCCTCCTAGTGTCCTCCCGGGAAACCCCGGGAGGATTTCTTTTTTATGGGGAAAATATTTATTCACGCAAGCGATTCCCGGGATACCCCGATGCACCGCCAAGCTTCTTCGCCGTTCAACTTCCCGGCGTCTATCGGGGCCAGGATGGGATGCCCGGGATTCCCGGGAGGTTACTACCCTTACAATGTATCAATGGAGAATAATGCTATGGAATACAGCAAGACAATAACCCTTTCCAGCAAGCGTGCAGCCTTCATCCAGAAGGCCCTGGCAGAACCGGGCTGGCTGGACGACATGGCAACTGACGGCGAGAGCGTCACCTTCCTGGACGGACTCTACCTCGTGGATGTGAAACTAGTCGGGTGCGGGGACGAGGAACCCTGCTGGACGGAGGCCGTGCTGTTCAAGAGGACAGCCGACGGACAGTATTCCGAGGTGTCCCATACCGATGTTGAGGACGAGTTCCTGGGAGAATGGGTGCTGGGCGACCACGAGGGAAACACATTCACCGTTGTCGTCGAAGCCGAGAGGGAACAGCCTGCTCCCGGTATCTAACGGGTACAGGATGGGATGCCCGGGAACTCCCCGGGTTCACCATCAGTTCAATACACTTATGGAGGACAACACTATGGCACACGAAACTATCCCCACCGATTCCTATGACGAGAAGGGCGAATTTGTCATCCTCGACACTATGGCCAGCCCGGACTACGACCGTATAAAAGAGGACTGCGAGGCCAACGACTGGGACATCCCGGAGATTGACTCGGAGGAATACTGGGAACGCTGGCACTGGATTCTGGATAGCGACCTGGAGTTTTTCCGGGATGCCTTCGCAGACCTTGGCCTCGTGGTGATGCGTGGCAAGGTGGGACGCTGGGATGGCAACCACGACGGCGGCACCGTGGCCAAGGTGGAAAACGGCGAGCAGTTCCTGGGCATCGCCATGCACGGGAACGGGGTGGACGACTGCCGGGTCTACTTCACCAAGGAACAGGGACTCTGCTCCGACGGATACCACCACGACGGGACGAACTCCTACGCCTACCGCCAGCTTACCGAAAAGGGAAAGGAACTCTATACCGCGTGGGAAAACTATGAAATTGATATGAGTGAACGGGAACTCCACGAGAAGCTCTGGCAACCGGAATACTCCACGAAGATTGACTGGTTCCTCGACACCTGATTTTTCTGTTTGCCTCCCAGCTCCTCCCGGGTAACCCCCGGGAGGTTGCCTGTCTCTAACGGGGCTGGGATGGCTACTCCGGCCCGTTGACCCGGAAATTATTTTTTATTATAATTTTCCTAAAAAGGAAAACCGAATGCCCAACGAGAACCTGAACAAGGCAAAGTCCGCAAAGAACGACGAGTTCTATACACTCCCCCAGGACATCGACCTGGAGGTATCCGCCTACCTCCGCAGGAACCCCGACCTTTTCCGGGGAAAGTCCGTGCTCTGCCCCTGCGACGACCCGGACGACAGCGCGTTTTCCAGCTATTTCGCGGAAAACATGGCCCGGTTCGGCATAGCGCGCCTGGTCTGCTCCTGCTACAACGGGGGCTCCCACGGGAAGGTACGGGTAATCGACGGGGAAGGGAGCTCGACGAGGGAGCTCGAAGGCGACGGGGACTTCCGCAGCGATGAGGTCGGACAGCTCATCGACAGTGCCGACTTCGTGGTGACCAACCCCCCGTTCAGCCTGTTCAGGGACATCGTGGCTGTCCTGACGGCGAAAAATAAATTCTTTTCCCTGATAGGGAACCTCAACGCGATAGGATACAGCGAGATTTTCCCCCTCATAATGGAGAACCGCCTCTGGACGGGGGCCACCCACTTCAACACCGGGATGTACTTCCGCGTTCCCGAGGACTACGAGTACGCGCCCACCTACAAGTTCGACCGGGAGAGGGACGGCGTGAAGGTGATGCGCGTCCCGGCGACCTGCTGGTTCACCAACATAGACTTCGACTCAAGACACGACACCCTGGAACTTTCCTCCCGGGAAACCCTGGAGAAGAAGGGGGTGTCGTTCCCGGTATATGACGGCTTCGACGCGATAGAGGTGTCGAAGGCAGTCAACATCCCGAGCGACTTCCCGGGGATAATGGGAGTTCCCATATCCTGGCTGGGCAAGTACAACCCGGAACAGTTCGAGATAGTGGGCATAGCCAACCACGGCAAGGACAGCGAGTACGACCTGTTCGCGCCGAGCGTCCACGGGGAGACCGTGTACAAGCGGCTGCTCATCAGGCACCGGCATGCGCCCCAGGATTCCCCCGTTCTCTAACGGGTACTGGATGGGATGCCCGGGTACTCCCGGGGATAACCACACCAATGTAAAAATGGAGGACACCAGATGCTAGCATTTCCCGAATCCAACCCGAAGCCGGTAATTTCCCGTGACGGGGGGAACGTCCCCTGCCGTCGCCCGGACAAGACGGGCACGAAGCCGCCCTGCGTGAACTGCGGCCGCCCGACCTACCGTTACATCGGGTCCTACCCGGTCTGCTCATACTGCACGAAGCTCGTGAAGCTGGACCGCTACGGCCAGCCGATAAAGGAGGCGAAACAATGACATCCAAGAAGTTCTGCTACGAAGTCCACGCGACCATTCCCGGGGGAAGCCCAAAGGTGACCTTCCCGGTAGCCGATACCGACGAGGAGGCCGTGGACGAGGCACTCGCCGTCCTTCCCAGGGGCTCCCGGGTGACCCTGGTTGTGAACCAGGATACCGGCGAACGGTGGAAGCTCCTGTAGTCTATCGGGGCCAGGATGGGATGCCCGGGAGTTCCCGGGAATTTCCACCGAATCGACATAACAATGGAGGATAACATTATGGCAGATAAGGTCTTTGTAATTACGGTACACGATTACGAAAGCGGCCCGTTTGGAACTGACGACGCTTTCGTGCTGGGAGTGTACGCCAGCCGGGAGCGCGCAATCGAGGATGCGGTCGGCGAAGCTGCCAGCAAGCTAAATCACATCTACTGCGAAGAATGCGACATCGGCTCGGAGGAATACAACTGGGGCGAATGGGAAGAACTCCCGGACACCGAGGACCGTCGTACCGAGGACGACGCGTATTCCAAGGAAGGGATTTTCAGCGCCATCAGGGCAGCGGGTGGCTCATTCAGCGTGAGAGACGGGAATGGGGCATCGTACACGCTCAACGTAACCGAGGAAGAGGTGATTACGGAGTAGGCGCCAGCCCGGTATCCCCGGGTATCTATCGGGTACAGGATGGGATGCCCGGGAACTCCCGGGATTTCCCACACCATATCCAGGCAAACAATGGAGGAAAAATGAGAAAGACCATCTACATAGTACACACCGCGCAGTTCTACGAATCTTCCGGCGAACTGGTAACCTTCGCCCGTGCGTTCCCGACATTGAAGGATGCGGCGAAGTTCGTCGTGGCCGACTACAACGCACAGTGCCGTATCTTCGAGGACCCCAACACCCTCTCCGATACCGCCTGGAAGGGAATCTCGCAAACCCGTCAAATCGAATCTCCCGGTGAAATCTGGTCTGGCTGGCTCATCTGGAACATCACGAAGCAGGTGATTTCTATCGGATAACGGATGGGATGCCCGGGAACTCCCGGGATTTCCCACACAGCATTTAGTCAAACAATGGAGGAAATGACTATGGCAAAATCAAAAACCACAAAATTTTACACCGTATCCGGCTTCACCCGAATCGGCGGATGCATCGAACCCTGCGCCTATACCGAACTATTCCCGACACAGAACGAAGCGGCGAAGCTCGTCGCTTCCGAAATCAACCAGTACATCGTACAGGAAGGCATCCAGAAGGCACACGTATCCACGGAGAATTGCCGGAACGGCTACCGCATCTACGCTAGAAACGACGATGACGACATGCTCGACCTGTCCATCGTCGAACACCGTATCGGCCCCGTGCACGCCGTGGTCACCTTCAACCAGGACGACCGCACGCTGAACATTACCACGGTGAAGGACAGAAAGGAAGCCCGGGCCCGAGTGGCCAAGTGTGCCAAGGAGTTTCTCAAGGACAGTTACAACTATCCCGAATATGTGAACGCTGACCGGGATGGAAACTGCGACATCGAACCCGACGAACTGCGCGACCACGAACCCTATGTCCAGGTCCAAACCACCGGCGGAAACTTTACCGCCTGGACTGCCGTCGAAATCCCCGTGTTCGGGAAGGCAGACATCGACGTGCAATAAAATTTTTGCCTCCACAGACATCTCCCGGGAAATTCCCGGGAGATTTTTTGTTTTTCGGGGTTCTCCCTGAAAGATTTTTGTTTTCCTGGCCGCCAGCGATTTGCCAGGCGATGAAATCCCGTCCTCTATCGGGACGAGGATGGGATGCCCGGTAACTCCCGGGAATTCCCACTGGAACAACAAATAACAAACCAACGGAGGCAACATGTATATTCTCAAGGTAGACGAAAACGCCGTTTCTACTCACCGCACCCTGGAGGAGGCTTTCAAGGCACGCAACGACAAGGTGTGGGATATCTGTCTCGACCTGTTGGACAACGGCACCATCGACAAGTATGCCGTAAAGGACTGGTGCTTTGACCTTGAGAACAACAGGGAAATGTCCTTCTACATCGACGAGGGTTGCGGTTACTCCATCGACATCGTAGAATCCAAGGACGAAAGAGTAGCATAAAATGGAGGAGTATCTAACGGGCCCGGGATGAGATGCCCGGGAACTCCCGGGATTTCCCAGCGGAACCGCATAACCTATGGAGGAAAGCATTATGGCAAGAGAAACAATCAGCAAGATTACCCACGAATGGCTGGCTGACGTAATCGCCCGTCTCGACCGGGAGAACCCGGACGGAACCAAGAGCAACGCCGTATACTGGCACAAGGTCGCCGAGACGGAAATGGGAAGTCAACTGTAAACAAAATTTTTCATAATTTCTAACCTTTTCTACCAAAAATTAACTATATTTTAGTCATCACGCTATAAACTTTATCAAGGACAACCACAATGAAGCGTATGAAAGTAGTGCGACTGACTAAAGACGAGTTTGAGCTGGAAGACGGCACTATCCAGCCGATGATGCTGGACATCGACCCTCTTCCGACCTTGGAAGAGTTCCAGAAGTATCT
>JAEEGL015171679.1_pt1 | contig 18745 bp, 15 predicted proteins | sample 9134231 | NCBI WGS metagenome assembly JAEEGL01 (sample SAMN16246548, study PRJNA631951) | gut metagenome | biome: gut microbiome; feature: rumen; material: fiber-attached | host: Bos | place: Iran: Karaj | collected 2018-10 | reverse complement strand
ATAAGGTGAACACGGATGAAACCTCATTTCAATGGGAAGACAACCGGGCAAAGGCTCCCGCAGCGTCGGGCGCTGTATACCGTGTTGTCTTTTTTCCTTCCGGCCCTGGTGATGACCCTTGGGATCGCCGCCCTGGGCATCACTCCCTTCGGCCTTGGCAAGCACAGTCTGGCGATTACCGACGCGAAGTATTATCTCAACGGGGAGCTGTTCTTTCAGCGGCTGTTCAGCGGGAAAGAAAACATCCTCTATTCCTTCAACAACGGTCTGGGCGGCAACGAGTGGAGCCAGTTTGCCTGGGGCGGTTTCGGCTTCGGCAATCTGCTGGCGCTGTTCGCCACGCTGGAAACCATTCCCACGGTGTTCACCTGGATCTGCACGCTGAATGTGGCCCTCTGCGGCCTGAGCATGTATCTCCTGCTGGCTTACGTCAACGGACATAAGCTGTCCAATTTGATTTTCTCCACCTCCTACGCACTGATCGGCTTCAATGTGGCCAACGTCTATCAGGTGGGCTTTTTCCTGGGGCCGCAGCTGCTGCCCCTGGTGATCCTGGGTATCCTTTTGATCCTTCGGGGCCGCTCGCCCCTTCTCTATATCCTCTCCCTGGCCTTCTGCATCTTTTTCAACTTTTACTTCGGCTTCCACCTCTGCGTGATCTCGGTGTGTGTATTCCTGGCAGCGCTTTACGTGCGCAGGGATTCCCTGATGGGAAGACGGGGGAAGCTCTTCCGAACATGGGCGCTCTCCTCCCTCATCGCCGGGCTGCTGGCGGCTGCCGTGTGGCTCCCCGCACTGAAAGCCTTCACCGGCGGCGGACGGATGAACCAGACGGGACTCGGCGAATACACCTTTTCGGAGAATATGCCGTTCCTCCAGATCTTCTCCAAGCTGTTCAGCGGCGCCAACAGCCCCAATGAGCTGGTGCTCGGCCTGCCCAACATCTTCTGCGGCATCCTGGCGGCGGCGCTGGTGATCCTGTATTTCCTGGACAAGCGGAACGACGTCCGCCGCAAACGCGCCGCGGGGGCGATCCTGGCGATCTACCTGCTTTCCTTCTATATCACGGCCTTTACCCTGGTGATGCATGGCGGGACCCACACCAACTGGTTCCCGTACCGGTATTCCTATGTGTTCTCCTTCCTGCTGATCGGCCTGGCGGCGGAGGAATTCAGGCGCCTGGACGAGATCACCCTTGCGGATACGAAGCGCTGCGGCGCGGCGCTGCTGGCGGGTGTGATCCTTGTGTTCAGCACGCGGTATGAGTTCATCACCGGCGGCGCGGTGGTGCTGGATCTGGCGCTGCTGCTGCTGATGTGGCTGGGCTTCTGGCTCTACAGGACAAAACCGGAGAGGGCGTCCGAAAAGATCCTCTCCATCTTCCTTCTCCTGGTGGTCTGCGGAAACCTGTACGCAAACTTCATCCTCTCGACCAAAAGCGTGCGGGTGTGGGAATTGGATCTGGAGGAATACAATCAGAATATCTTTACCTCCGGGGCGTTTGTGGACGCCGTCAACCAGGCAGAGGACGGCTTTTTCCGCATGGAGAAGGACAAATCCGAGAGCAGCTCCGTCGGCGCGGATCCCCTGCTGTACGACTATAACGGCGTCAGCCACTCCGGGCCCGCGGAACGCATGTTCGTCCACAAGGGCCTCAGCCGCCTGGGCATCAACTGGTATGACATGCGGCACTGGTATGCCGAGGGGATCCCTGCGGCCACGGATGCGCTGCTGGGGCTGAAATACCTGATCTCCGAGCGTGACCTGCAGGAGGAGAAGGGCTATGACAGCCTGGTTTCGATAAAGGAGACCAGGCTCTACCGGAGCCATATCGCCCTCTCTCCCGCCATTCTGGCGGAGGACGACTGCGCAGAGCTCGAACTGGGTTCGGATCTCTTCGATAACCTGAACCGGGTCTGGCGCGCCCTGACGGGAGGGACCGGGGATGTCTTCACCCGACAGGAGGACATCACCTTTACCGCGAAGCACGCCCTGGCCGATCTCTCTGTCAGCAGCGCGGAGCTCGCGGATTTCTTCACCGAAACAGGGGAAAAAGCGGAAGATGCGGAATCCGGTATTTCGCGCATCGAATATTCTTTTGTGGCGGCAAAGGACGGGCCGGTCTACCGCTTTGATACCTCTGTTCCGGATTCAAAGAACGGCCTCGTGGAGCCTGCCGTCAAGTACTGCGGTTTCCACCGCGCCGGGGAAACGGTGACCGGAAGCATGGAGGTCAGGAATGCGGATTACATTACGGACGATCTCCTTCGCGGCTACTGCGCGAACCTGGTGTTCGCCATCGGCGATCTTCCGGTCCTTACGGAATATGCCGATCTTCTGAACGCCCGGGAGATCAGCTTCCGGGCGGAGCACGATAACGAGCTCAGCGGCAGCTTCAACGCCGGGGCCGGGCAGCGGATCCTGTTCACCATCCCCTGGGACGAGGGCTGGACCTGTTATATCGACGGTCAGAAGACCCCCATCGACAAGACCTGGGATCTGTTCATGTCCGTGGCGGTGCCGGAGGGGCAGCACTCGTACGAAATGAAATTCTTCCCCGCCTGGATGAACTATGGAATCTGCATCAGTCTGGCCGCTCTGGCGGGCCTGGTGGTGCTGATGATCGTCCGGTCGGTCCGGCGCAGAAACGCTCCGGCGGAGCCCGTTCCGGAAGAGGCCGGGGCGGAGGAAGAGACTGCGGAAGCGGTCATTACGGACCCCGCTGACGGGGCGGAGACAGGAGGCGGCGCGGAATGAAGGTGGTTCTGCTGGCGGGCGGCTTCGGCAGCCGCATCACGGAAGAATCCCAATACCGCCCGAAGCCCATGGTGGAGCTGGGCGGAATGCCCATCCTCTGGCACATCATGAAGGAGTACAGCTACTACGGCTATCATGACTTTATCATCTGTGCCGGATACAAGCAGCACATGATCAAGGACTGGTTCGCCCATTATTTCCTGCGGCGGAACGACGTCACCTTTGATTTTTCCCGGGGACGCAGCGATCTTGTGGTCCACGAGGGGCGCTGCGAGCCCTGGCGGGTCACGGTGGCGGACACGGGGCTGAACACCATGACCGGCGGGCGGATCAAACGCGTGCAGAAGTATATCGGTGACGAGACTTTTCTGATGACCTACGGCGACGGGGTCTGCGACGTGGATATCCGCCGGCTGGTGGATTTCCACCGGGCCCACGGCAAGCTGGCCACCCTTACCGCCGTCCTTCCGGAGCAGCAGAAGGGCGTACTGGATATTGGAGAAAACAACTCGGTCCGCGCCTTCCGGGAAAAGCAGGCCGGTGACAGCGCCCCCATCAATGCGGGGTATATGGTGCTGGAACCCGGTGTGTTCGACTATCTGGAGGGGGACGACACGGTACTGGAGCAGGAGCCCATGCGCCGCCTGGCCCGGGAGGGGCAGCTCATGAGCTATACGCACAGGGGCTTCTGGCAGTGCATGGACAACATCCGGGAGAAGGAAATCCTGGAAAAACTCATCGAGGCCGGGAAGGCGCCCTGGATGAAATGGGCGGAATAAGGCTGCCGTCATGGTTTTCTTTGTATGGGAGAGGGGAGACTGGTCGCAATGCTGCCGGAGCTGGAATACTATCGCGGAAAGCGGGTGTTCATCACCGGACATACCGGGTTCAAGGGAAGCTGGCTCTGCGCCCTGCTGCTGTACGCCGGGGCAGAGCTGACCGGCTTCAGCCTGGAGCCGCCGACGGAACCGAATCTGTTCACTCTGGCGGGGTTGAAATCCCGGATGCGCAGCATCCGCGGGGATGTGCGGGAGTATGACCTTCTGCGCCGGGCATTTGACGAGGCGCAGCCGGAGTTCGTCTTTCATCTTGCCGCCCAGCCCCTGGTGCGGGAGAGCTACCGCCGTCCCCGGGAGACTTACGAGGTGAACGTGATGGGCACGGTGAACCTGATGGAGTGCGTGCGCCTGTGCCCCTCGGTTCGCAGCGTCGTGAACGTTACCACGGATAAGGTCTATCTGAACCGGGAGCGGCCTTCCGGCTACCGGGAGGACGAGCCCCTGGACGGCTTCGATCCCTATTCCAACTCCAAGTCCTGCTCCGAGCTGGTGACGCACAGCTATGTGAATTCCTTTTTTTCCGCCGGGGACGCTCCGGCAGTGTCCACCGTGCGGGCGGGCAACGTCATCGGCGGCGGGGACTTTGCCGCGGACCGGCTGATTCCGGACTGCCTCCGGGCAGCGGCGGCGGGGCAGCCCGTCGTGCTGCGCAATCCTGCCTCGGTGCGCCCCTTCCAGCATGTTCTGGACGCGCTCTGGGCCTATCTGCTGATCGCCCGGGCCCAGGCTGAGGCTCCCGCTGCCGCCGGGAGCTATAACGTGGGACCGGAGGACGCCGACTGCCTCACGGCGGGGGAGCTGGCGGAGAAGTTCTGCCGCTGCTGGGGCGAGGGCGCCGCATGGCTGCACCGGGGCGAAGCATCCGCCCCCCACGAGGCGTCGCTGCTGCGGCTGAACTGCGAAAAGCTGAAAAACACCCTGGGCTGGCGGCCTCGCTGGGGGATCGATCAGGCCATCGAAATGACCTGCCGTTTCGGTAAGGTCTGGCTTTCCGGGGGCAGCATTCCATCCGAGATGGAGGCGGAGATCACAGCGTTTTTGAACGGGGGAGAAGCCGATGCCTGATTGGAAGAGCGAGAGCGAAGCCAGGGCCGAGATCAAGGCGCTGGTGGGGGAGTATTACCGGGCTTTTCACGCCCCGAAGGCGCCCTTTCTCCCCGGCGACCGCATCAACTATGCTGGCCGTGTCTATGACCAGCGGGAGCTGCAGGCGCTCACCGATGCCATGCTGGATTTCTGGCTGACCGCCGGGCGCTTTACCGAGCAGTTTGAACGGGAATTCGCGGAATACCTTGGGGTAAAGTCCGCGATCCTTACCAACAGCGGCTCTTCCGCGAATCTCCTGGCCTTCATGGCGCTGACCGCTCCGGAGCTGGGGGAGCGGCGGATTTGCCGGGGAGACGAGGTCATAACGGTGGCCTGCGGCTTTCCCACCACGGTAACGCCCATTCTGCAGTACGGTGCCGTGCCGGTATTTGTGGATGTGACGGTGCCGCAGTATAATCTCGACGTGACGAAGCTGGAAGCGGCGCTCTCCGAAAAAACCAAGGCCGTCATGCTGGCCCACACCCTGGGGAATCCCTTTGATCTGAAAGCGGTTCGCCGCTTTTGCGCCGCCCACGGACTCTGGCTGGTGGAAGACAACTGCGACGCCCTGGGGAGCGAGTGCACCATCGACGGCGAGACCCGCCTGACCGGGGCCTGGGGAGACATCGGCACCAGCAGCTTTTATCCGCCCCACCACATGACCATGGGGGAGGGCGGCTGCGTCTATACCAATGATCCGCTGCTGGCCCGGCTGCTCCGCTCCTTCCGGGACTGGGGGCGGGACTGCGTCTGCCCCTCCGGGCGGGACAATCTCTGTACCCACCGTTTTGATGGGGATTTCGGCACCCTGCCCCACGGCTACGACCACAAATACGTTTACAGCCGCTTCGGATACAATCTGAAGCCCACGGACCTGCAGGCCGCCATCGGCTGCGAGCAGCTGAAAAAGCTGCCGGAATTCACGGCGGCCCGGCGGAAAAACTGGCAGCATCTGCGGGATGCGCTGGCGGAAAGCGGCACGGCGGAAAAGCTTATCCTGCCGGAGCCCCTGAGGGACAGCGAGCCCAGCTGGTTCGGCTTCTTGCTTTCGGTGAGGCCGGAGAGCGGCATCTCCAGGAATGCGCTTACCCGCTTCCTGGAGGAGCGCAATATCCAGACCAGGCTGCTATTTTCCGGTAATCTCCTCCGCCACCCCTGCTTCGACGAGATCCGGGACAGCGGCGCCTACCGCGTCGTCGGCGGGCTGGATACTTCAGACTTCGTGATGAACAACTCCTTCTGGGTCGGCGTTTCCCCCGCATTGTCGGAAGAAATGCTGGACTATATGGCGCAGAGCATCGCGGAGGCGCTGGAATGAGAGCTGCCGATGAAGAAGCTGGGATACCAGGCCATCTGGAACACCGCCGGGAATGCCGTCTACCTGTTTGCCCTCTGGCTGCTCACGGTCATTACCACGCGGCTGCTGGGCTACCCTGCGGCGGGGAATCTGACCCTGGCCATGTCTGTGGGAAATATCTTCGCCATCGTGCAGATGTTCGGCGTCCGCAGCTTTCAGAGCTCGGATGTGACCTTTCAGTATTCGCCGGGGGATTATCTTTGCGCGCGCTGTGTCACGGTGGCCGGCGGCGGCCTGCTCTGTCTGGCGGCGGGGCTGCTGCTGGGATACCGCGGCGGAATCCTGGGGACGATTCTGCTGTTTCTCCTGTTCAAGACCTCGGAGAGCTTTTCCGATGTGCTGTTCGGAGACGATCAGCGCATGAACCATTTGGAGCTGGCGGGGTACTCCATGCTGCTCCGGGGTGTGCTGACGGCGGGATTGTTCTTTGCCGGGGCGTTTTATCTGCGCAGTCTGAACGCAGCGCTGCTTGCTGCCGCAGCGGGGGTCCTGGCGCTGTCCCTGCTGTATGATCTTCCGCTCTGTCGGAAGACCGTGCGGGACTGCGGGGCTGCGTCCGGCGGGATCGGGGGAGTTCTGAAAAACTGCTTTCCCCTGTTTCTGGCAGCGCTGATCCCCACCGCCATCACCGCCGTTCCCCGCATCCTTCTGGAACGCAGCTTCGGAGCGGAGCTGCTGGGCTATTACGGCAATGTTTCAACGCCGGCGCTGCTGCTGACCACCGTGGTCCCGACGATCCTGGCCGCGCTTCTGCCCGGCTATGGCATGTCCTATGCCGCGGGGGACTACCGGGCCATTCGACGGACCTGGCTCCTCTCCGTCCTGGGAACCCTGGTTTTGTCTGTAATCTGCTTTTTGGGGGCGCTTGCTCTGGGGCGGATCGTTCTTTCCTTCGTTTATACGAAGTCGATCCTGCCCTATGTGCGTTATCTTTACGGCATTCTGATTGCCATGACCTTGTACGCGCTGACCATGTGCGGTTCCGCCGCACTGGTTTCCATGCGGGAAAGCCGCGCCGTCACGCTATCCGCCCTGCTGGCGCTGCTGCTGTGCCTGGCCGTCTCTTTCCCCCTGGTGCATGCTTACGGCATCGGCGGAGCCATTGCGGCCCTGGCGATCCCCTACGGCGCGCAGGCGCTTGTGCAGGCGGCGTGGATCCTCCGCGTCTGCCGGAACGGCGGGAGAAAGCAGGGGAACGGAAAAAGCCGGAACGGAATTCGGGAATGATAGGATTAGGAGAAAAGCTATGAAACCTTTTCTGCTTGACTGTACGCTTCGGGACGGAGCCTATATCGTAGATTCCCTGTTCGGGGATTCGGCGATTCGCGGGATCATCCACAAGCTGGAGGAAGCCGGGGCCGAGATCATCGAGTGCGGCTGGCTGAAGGATCAGGAGCATCGGCAGGGCAGCAGCTTTTACCACGTCCCGGCGGATCTGGAGCAGTACCTCTCTTCAAAAAAGAAAAATGTGACCTATACGGTGATGATCGACTGGGATCGGTATGACCTTTCGGCCCTGACCCCCTGCGACGGGAAAAGCCTGGATGCCATCCGCGTGGTGTTCCCCCATGGAAAACACAAGGAGGGCGCTGCGGTCGGGCGAAAGATCGCCGGACTGGGCTATCAGGTCTTTTTCCAGGCGGCCAACACGATGGCTTACAGCGACGACGAGCTGGCGGAGCTGGCCGAGACGGTGAACGACAGCCCCGCAGTTTCCCTGAGTATCGTGGACACCTTCGGCGCCATGTATGAGGAGGACCTGGAACGCGTCGCTTCCGTACTGCACCGCCGCCTGAACCCGGACATCGCCCTCGGGTTTCACTCCCACAATAACCAGCAGCTGTCCTTTGCCCTTTCCCAGCACTTTGTCCGGCTCTTCCGGAACAGCGGGAGACAGGTCATCGTGGACGCCAGTCTCTGCGGCATGGGACGAGGGGCAGGAAACGCGACTACGGAGCTGGTGTCCAGCTATCTGAACCGCAAGTGCGGCTGTCATTATGATATGGACGCCATTATGGATGCCATTGACATTTATATGGGGTATTTTCAGGAGCGCTTTGATTGGGGCTACTCCACGCCGTACTTTATCTCCGGCCTTTACTGCTGCCATGTGAACAACATCGCCTATCTGCTGAATAACCACCGGGCGAATGCGAGAGACCTGCGGCTGATCATCGAGTCCATGGATCCGGCGGACAGAACGAAATACGACTATGATCTGCTGGAACGGAAATACCTGACGGTGATCAACCGGGAAGTCGACGACAGCCGGGCTGCGGCCTTTCTCCGGGAAGCGTGGGCAGGGAAAGAGCTGCTGCTCATCGCGCCGGGAAAAAGCGTGCTGACGGAGAGGGAGCGGATCGGGAAGTACATCGAGGAGAAGAAGCCCGTAGTGATCGGGGTCAACGCCATGGTTTCGGACTATCGGTATGACTATGTGTTTTATGTCAACCCGGCGCGGTATGATTTTGCCAGAACCGCCATGCGGAGCCGGTTTGACGCCGCAAAGCGCATCGTCCTTTCCAATATCCGGACGGAAGCGGAAGGCGAGGAGCTCATCCTTGCCTATGATCATGCAATCAAGCGCGGATGGGAGCATTTCGACAATGCCGTGATCTGCGCCCTGCGTCTGCTGGACTGGCTGGGCATCGAAGGCGTGGCGATTGCCGGGTTTGACGGCTTCAAGCATGTGTATAACGAAAGCTATGCCGATCCTCTGCTGCCCTCCCTGAAAACGGACGGGAAGTGGGACGAGCTGAACGAAGAGATCCGGGAGATGTTCCGGGATTTCCGGGCCAACGCGAAAACCCTGCGGAAAATCGTGATGCTGACGGAGAGCTACTTCGCATGACCGGGCCGCAGCGTCAGGAAGGAAGAATACAATGATCAAGCTGTCGGATTATGTGATCAAAAAACTGGAAGAGACCGGCGTCAAGCATATGTTCCTGCTGCCCGGCGGCGGCGCGATGCATCTGAACGATTCCCTGGGGAAAAGCCGAAAGATCCGCTACGTCGGCTGCCTCCACGAGCAGGCCTGCGCCATTGCGGCAGAGGCTTACGCCAGGGTGAACAACAAGCTTGGGCTGCTCATGGTTACCACGGGTCCGGGGGGCACCAACGCGCTGACGGGAGTGGCGGGAGCGTTTCTCGAATCCACCCCGGTCTTTGTCGTCTCCGGGCAGGTCAAGCGCCTGGACATGATCAACGGCCAGGGCATCCGGCAGCAGGGGATGCAGGAGCTGGACATCATCTCCGTCGTCAAGTCCATCACGAAATATGCCGCTCTGGTGGACGACCCGCAGCTGATCCGCTATCATATGGAGCGCGCCTTGTACGAGGCGACCCATGGCCGGAAGGGCCCGGTGTGGCTGGATATTCCGCTGGACGTGCAGGCGACAATGATCGACGAAGAACGCCTGATCGGCTATACTCCCTTCGAGCTTCCGAGGAATGCGGGTCTGGAAAAGAAGGTCCTGCAGGTGATCGAGGCCCTGAACCGGGCGGAACGTCCGGTTCTCCTTGCCGGGAACGGCATCCGCATGGCAGACGCCGTCCCGGAATTTGAGGAGCTGCAGGGCGTTCTGAACATCCCGGTACTGACCACCTGGAACGGGATCGATCTGATTGCGGAGGATAATCCCCTCTATTACGGTCGCCCCGGCGGGCTTGGGCATCGGTACGCCAACTTTATGCAGCAGAATTCCGACTTTTTCCTGAGCGTCGGCGCAAGACTGAATCTGCTCCAGACCGGCTACAACTTCGACGCTTTTGCAAGAGCGGCCTATAAGGTCATGGTGGATGTGGACGAAAACGAGCTGCACAAGATCAACGTGCGGCCGGATCTTCCCATCTGCGCGGATGCGGGGGATTTTATCCGGGAGCTTCTGAAGCACCGGGAACGGATCGAAAAGAAAGACAGAACGGCCTGGTTTGCCTACGGCGACCGCTTGAAGGAAAAGTATCCCCTGGTGCCGAGGGCGTACTGGGAGCAGAAGGAGCTGGTCAATACCTATTGTCTTCTGGAGACGATCTCCCGGCATATGACACCGGAGGATGTCTATGTCTCCGGAAGCTCCGGCAGCTGCATCGACATCTCCATGCAGACCTTCCGGGTGAAGAAGGGACAGCGGGTTTTCTGCACCAAGGGCCTGGCCTCCATGGGCTACGGATTCCCCTCCGCCATCGGAGCCTGTCTGGCCAGCGGCGGAAAACGGACGGTGGGCGTCAACGGGGACGGCGGCTTCGTGATGAATATTCAGGAGCTGGAGACCGTCCGGAGACTGAGGCTGCCGATCAAGCTGTTTGTCCTGTCCAATCGCGGTTACGGCGCGATTCAGGCCACCCAGACGAATCTGTTTGACAGGCACTTTGTGGACTGCAACGAGGAATCGGGACTTTCTCTCCCGTCCATCGCGAGGGTGGCAGAAGCCTTTGGCCTGAAGACGGTGACTATCCGCAGCAACGATGAACTGGATGAAAAGGTCAGGGAAGCCCTGGATTCCGAAGGACCGGTGATTATCGAGGTGTTCACGCCCATCACGTTGACTGCGCAGCCAAAACAGGTATCCTACAAAAGGAAAGACGGTCAGATGGAATCCCTGCCCCTGGAATACATGAATCCCCCCATCAGCGAGGAAGAACTGCGGGAAAACATGCTGATCCCGCTCTACGAGATGAAGTAGGAGGGAAGGCGGGGAGACGGATGGAGCAGACCGTGAACCGCCTCCGCCGCCGGATCCTCCGAAGTTTTCTTAGCTTCGCCTGCATTGAAGCGGGCACCGCAGAGAATGAGGTTTATGAGAACGATTGGCAGTGCAGTCATTACCGGTCCGACCGGGGCCATAGGAACCGCCCTGTGCAGGCTTCTGGCGCAGAAAAGGATCCGGGTCTTTGCAGTCGTCCATCCGGGCAGCGTCCGGTCAGAGCACCTTTTGGAGATGGACGGCGTTGAGCTTATCCGCTGCGATGCCGCAGAGGCGGATAAGCTCTCCCGCCTGATCCCCGGGGCGGACGCCTTCTTTCATCTGGCCTGGGCAAAAACCGTGGGAAGCGGCCGCAATGATATGGATGCGCAGATCAGGAATATCCGCTACACGGTCGATGCCTGCCGGGCTGCATTTCAGCTGGGCTGTTCGGTATTCGTCGGTGCCGGCAGTCAGGCAGAATACGGCAGGGTGGATCATGCCCTGACATCGGATACCCCCTGCTTTCCGGAGAACGGATACGGCATGGCAAAGCTCTGCGCGGGGCAGATGAGTCGGGCAGAATGCGAGCATTTGAAGGTCGACCATGTGTGGGCCAGGATTCTAAGCGTATACGGACCGTATGACCGCAGGGGGACTATGGTGATGAGTACGATCCGGAAGCTGCTGGACGGTGAAAAGCCTGCGCTTACATCCGGAATACAAATATGGGATTACCTGTATGCCGACGACGCGGCCGAGGGGCTGTTCCGTATGGCCTGCAGCGGAAAAAACGGTTCGGTGTATCCCCTCGGAAGCGGAGAAGCGCGTCCTTTGCGCGAGTATATCCGTTGCCTGAGGGATTCCGTGAACCCCTCTCTTCCACTCGGCTTCGGGGAAATACCGATGGCGGATAAACAGGTAATGCATCTGGAATCGGACATCCGTGAACTGCAGAGGGATACCGGATTCACGCCAAAGACCTCGTTTGCGGAGGGAATCCGGCTGACGATCGATTATGTGAGGAGACAGGATCATGCTTGAGAAAAAGACCATCTCCGTCATGATACCGTGCTATAACGAGGAAGAGAACGCAAGGCCGATTTATGAGGCGGTCAGAGCACAGTTGACGGCGCTGCCCTATGATTATGAGATCCTCTTTATTGATAACAAAAGTACGGATAGAACAAGGCAGATCATTCGGTCGATCTGCGCGGAGGACGCTCATGTCAAGGCCATCTTCAATGTGAAGAATTTCGGTCAGTTCAACAGTCCGTATTATGGCATCCTTCAGACTTCGGGAGATTGTACTATCACGATCTGCGCCGATTTTCAGGACCCGGTAGAATTGATCCCGCGATTTGTGGCGGCCTGGGAGGAAGGCTATAAGATCGTTATCGGAAGAAAGACCAGAAGCAAAGAGAATCCACTGTTGTATTGGATCCGCGGCATGTACTACAAGACGCTCAAGAAAATGAGCAGCACGGAGATCATTGAACAATTCACCGGTTTTGGCCTCTACGACAGGAGTTTTGTGGATGTCCTGCGTGAACTGAAGGACCCGACGCCGTTTATGCGCGGCATAGTGGCAGAGCTGGGGCCGGAACGGAAAGAAATAGAATATGAGCAGCCGCAGCGGCGTGCCGGCAAGACGCATAATAACTTCTTTACGCTTTATGACGCGATGATGCTCAGCTTTACGAGTTATACGAAGAACGGCTTGAGGATTGCGACGATTGCAGGATTCATCATCGCTTTTCTCAGTTTTTTGATGGGGCTGGCATATCTCATTTTAAAGCTTTGCTTCTGGCAGCGCTTTACTGCCGGTTACGCGCCCACCATGATCATTGTGTTTTTCATGGGCGGGCTGCTTCTGGCCTTTCTCGGATTCCTGGGAGAGTACGTCATGGCGATCAATGCCAGAGTCATGAACCGGCCTTTGGTGGTAGAGGAAGAGAGAATCAATTTCGAAGGCAATGCCGATCGCAGGGAATAAGGCGCTTTTTCCGGATCCGCCCGGTCACTGTCCAGGGACCGGGCGGATCCGGGATCTGCATGAGTCACCCAATTCTGCCGTCAAGGGGAAGAAACCTTGATTTTGGCCGCTTTCGGTGTTATTGTACAGACGTTCGGCAGAATACTTCAACGAACTCAAAAGGCGATGGAAGAACACGGAAAAGCAAGACTTTATGAAGGATAAGCTCGATATATTTGACCGGATCATGGCCTGGCGATGCTTGGCGCCCTTCCGTCCCTGTTTTCAGAAATACAGGGAGCAGCTGCTGTATCTTTTCTTCGGCGGACTGACATTCCTCCTGAGCGTTTTTCTCTACTGGCTCCTTGCGCATCCCCTGGGTTTGACGCCTCTTTTGGCCAACGGGATTTCCTGGGTTGCCTGCGTCGCCTTTGCCTATCTCACAAACCGCACCTGGGTCTTTTCCCGAAAGGCGGACTGCGGCAGGGGCATCCTGAAAGAAGCGTTATCCTTTGCCGTCGGACGCTTGGCCACCCTGGGCCTGGAGGAGCTGATCCTGTGGCTGGGCATCGAAGTCTTGAGAATCCATGATCTGATCATAAAAATCGCTGCCCAAGTGCTGGTAATCGTCGGGAATTATCTGATCAGCAAATGGTTTGTGTTTAAGAAGGCAGGCTGATGCTTTTGATTCGACTTCTTTCCGAAGAAGCATGCTCAGTTTTCAGGAATTACGAAATGAAGTGGTTTTTCGAGGAATGCACTTGCGCTATGTAAATTCACGTGCTATAATTGATAGACATTGGATTAGTCTATCGGTGCTTTTTGCATTCCCGTACTGTATTTGGCGCGGGTCGATCGGATCAAAAGTCACATTACCCTTGGAACGTCGGATAGGGAGTATGGCGGAAGCATGAGAGAAAAGCTCATAAGTCGGCGGGGCATAAACCGTCTGGTGGCGTTGATTCTGGCGTTGGTTTTGGTTCTGGCGGTGGTCATTGCCATTCCCGTCTACATGAGATTCAAAAAGCAAGCTGATGTGATAGGCTGTACTGTTGCATTGAAAAAAGCCCAGGATATGCTGGATGTGGAGTTCCTTTGGAACTACAGCCTCAGCCATGACGAGGCCATCGCGGTGGTTGAGCGTTCGAAATGGGCGCAGGATTCCCTGTGTCCCGCCGGAGGAGATTACTATCTGGTCGAGCGGGAGAACAGTGACCAGATCTATCGGGTTTCCTGCGGCCTCCATGAGAAGGACACGTTCCTGCGGACTCGTCTGAATGCTTATCACGTGTATGAGCTTCTGGAAGATGCGCTTCTGGATTGCCGCCGGCGGGGCATCCTTCCGCCCGAAGAGGGTTTTGCCTTCACGGTGAACAGCAGCAGTTTGCCGGTACAGCGGCTGGAAGAGCCTCTGGACCTTCGCTGGGGCACCTCGGCCTCCATTGACTATGAGGGCATCGTTTGTTGTTTCACCCTCTCGGAGGAGGGAGACATCACCTGGTTCGTATACGCGGACGATAATCATGCCGCGGTATACCGTGCCGGAGACGGCTGGACCGGGGATGCTTATTCCACACAGTAGAGGATGGTTCTGTGTCCATCTATGACAGCCGTCTGATTCTCGTTTATTTCTGCGTCGTCGCTGCTGTTCTGGGGGCTGCCCTGGGTTCTTTCCTGAATTGTGCGGCCTGGCGCATTGCTCACGGGGAAAGCTTTCTCCGGGGCAGAAGCCATTGCCCGGCCTGCGGCCACAGTCTGTCCGCACTGGACCTGATTCCCGTTTTGAGCTGGCTCTTTCTCAAAGGAAGGTGCCGGTATTGCCAGGAAAAGATTTCTCCGCGCTATGTTCTGTCAGAGTTGCTGTTTGCCCTCGTTTCCGTTCTCTGCCTGCTGCGATTTGATCTGACGGTGCTCTGCCTGCGGAATTATGTTTTTTTCTGCTGTCTGTTCTGTCTTTCCCTGGTGGATTTGGAGAGCTATGTCATTCCCAATGGCTGCCTCTTGATTCCTGCCGGAGTCTGGCTGATGACCCTGCCCTTCCTCCGTCCCGGCTGGAAGGTGATCGTTCTCCACATTCTGGCTGGTCTTGTGTTCGGCGGAGGGCTTCTGCTCTTGTCACTGGCCATGGACCGCATCCTGAAAAAGGAGAGCCTTGGCGGTGGAGACGTTAAACTGTTTGCCCTTGTGGGCCTTTACCTTGGTTTCGTCTCGTCCCTGTTTTCCCTCTTGCTTGCGGCCGTTCTGGGGCTGGCTTTTGTGTTTCTGCTGCGAGAGAAACGCAGCCGGAACGGGGGACAGATCCCCTTCGGACCGTCGATTGCCGCCGCTGCCGGACTGGTCCTTATGTATGGAGATCCGATAGTTCAATGGTATCTTGGCTTATTATAGTGTATACTGAATTCGCGTAGCATGGGAGTAGATAGCATGGCGAAACGTATTTTAGGCATAGACATTGGTTATGACACATTGAAACTGGCCCTTGTGAACGGGAAGCAGGTACGCAAGACCGTAATTGTGCCCATGCCAAAGAGGCTGCTTCGGGAAGGCAGAGTTGTCTCACCCGAGGCAATGGGTGAGTTGATCCGTACCACCATGCGGGAAAACGGGATTCATTGCTCCCGCGCTGCTCTTGCACTTTCCAATGATGCTGTATTCGTGCGGAATGTCACCGTTCCCGAGATGACGGCAGATCAGCTCAGCCTCAACCTTCCCTATGAATTTCGGGATTATATCACCGACGAGCTGAAAAACTACCTCTTCGATTATGCCGTCCTTTCCGAGCCGATCAAAAAGGAGAAGGGGGACAGGAAGCCCAGGGAGAGAAAGAAGAACGCGCTGGAGGCCTTTGAAGCGGCCCAGGCGGCTGAGGACTCCGGAGATGGTTCCGGGCGGAGCGACTCTTCGCCATCGTCAACCATGGATCTCCTGGCGGTGGCTGCTCCTGTTGCGCTGATGGAGGAGTCCAGAGATATGCTGCGAAAGGCCGGCCTGAAGCTGGAGAAAGCGGCGCCGGGGGTCTGCGGCTTTATCGGACTCATTCGCAATATGCAGGATTCCTATCGTCCATCCAGCGGAGAATACTGCATTCTGGATCTGGGGTATCAGGCCATTCGGATGTACATGTTCAAGGGCGACCGACACGAGGTTACCAGGGCGCTGGAATTCGGTCTGTCCCGCATAGACGATGCTTTGGCTGACGCTTATCATGTGGATGTCCATCTGGCACACACCTATCTGATGACGAACTACGAGGATTGTCAGAGCAAGGAGGTTTGTCTGAGCGCCTTCAACAACATCGCCGTGGAACTGATGCGCGCGCTGAACTTTTACCGATTCAGCAATCCGGAGAGTGAGTTAACGGATATTTGGCTTTGCGGCGGCGGGGCTGCCATCGCTGCGCTGACCTCCGCCATAAAAACCGGAGTGGACAATATGACCCTCCATTCCGCTGACGAATTAATGCCCGGCGGATGCTCGCTGGGGGAGAGCTCTTCCCTGGCTCTGGCTGTCGGGATCACTCAGGATTAAAGGAGGGAGTAACTTGGCTGCCGCTGTACTGAATCCACAGAGCAAGCAGGGAAAGAAGACATCATCCCGCGGAAAGCTTCCCGTGAAGAACAGCATCAATCTGGTCAGCGTTGGTGTGAAGCCAATTAAGCTTTCCATTGCTATTCCCGCAATCATTCTCATTCTTCTCGCCGCTGCTGCTCTGAGCAAATTCGGCGTTATCGATCGGTTTAATACCCTTTCCAAAGCGGAGAGCGAGGTTTCGCGCCTTCGCAGCGAACTCAATTCCGCCTATAACACTCTTTCCGGTTATGGGGAGTTGACGGAGGAATATGCGCATTATACGGTTTCCGGCATGACCAATGAAGAACTGACCCGGGTAGACCGCAGCCAGGTGGTTGATCTGATCCAGCGGGTCATTCTTCCCAAGTCAGAGCTGGGCAACTGGTTTGTTACCGGCAACCAGCTGAACCTCACCATCACAGGAAAGACGCTTCAGGAAGTCAATCTGTTGGTCCAGTCTCTGGACGAAGAAGCGTTGGTTGATTTCTGTACGGTCAAGACAGCCGCCACCAATGATAAGAACAATGGCATCCTGCAGGATGATACCGTAGTCGTGGCACAGATCGTTGTCTATCTGGTTGCGGGGGAGGGAGCAGCATGAGAGTTCTCAGCCGGGATTTTACAAAGATGGAAAAGGTGATGCTGGTCATTCTCGTTCTTATCCTGATCGGCTTTGCCTATTATCAGTTCATTGATAAGCCCGTCCGCACCGGTCTGACCGCCGCGGAGGCAGAGACCAGTGCCCTGCAGGTGGAACTGAATGCTGTCCGTTCCAGAATCAACACACTTCAGCGCATGAAGGATGAGATCGAGGATATTACCTCCGGCAGTCTCAACAGCTATATGCTGAGTTACAACGGCAGCAAGGTTGAGCTTCAGTTTCTCAACGACGTCCTCAGCGAAACCACGCAGTATTCCATTTCCTTCAACAGCGTTACCCGAAGCGGTGATCAGATCCGGAGAAACTTCAGCCTTCAGTTCACGGTGCCCGCTTACGAGGATGTGAAGAACATCATTACCAAGCTTACGGGCGTGGATTACCGCTGCCTGATTGGGGATCTGAGCTTTAAGGAAGTCACCAATCGGACCCGCGATCTGCAGGTTGTGGCTTATTCCGTCAGTTGTACCGCTACGTTTTTCGAAACGATGGTGGGCGGTACGGCTGATGCGGGTCTTCCTTCCGATTCAACTGCCAAGTGACAAAGTTGTTCCGAAGCTGAATAAGCCGATTCCCTTCGGCAATGAAATACAGGACTTCCCAGGCGCGGTACGGGGGAACCCGGTCCCGCGCCTTTTTTATTCTTCGGCAATAACCTGTGCGCCGCCCGATTCCTCTTTCTCTGCGTCACCTTCGTGCTGCCCAGCCTTGACAGGTTTGGCTGACTGTGGTACGTTGTTAATACTACTATTGTGTATCGAAGGAGGCATGTCCCTTGGATCAACTCTTGGAACAAAAATGCCCCGCATGCGAGGCCCCCATGCGCTTCGATCCGAAGCTGGGAAAGCTGATCTGCGACTATTGCGGAACCACGATGGACATACCGGAGAAACCTGCCCAGGAGAAAACGGAGACAGCGACAGCGGAGGAACTGAAGGTTGAGGAAACTTCATTTCATTTCGATTTTGCCTCCCTCAGCGAGCAGGCTGAAACAGATAATACGCAAAGCCTTCCCATCTACAACTGCGTATCCTGCGGCGCCGAAGTCATTGCTCCCGCTGAGCAGATCGCCATGACCTGCCCTTATTGCGGAAACAACATCGTTCTTACCCAGAAGGTTTCCGGGCGGCTCCGTCCGGATGGACTGATCCCCTTCAGGGTCAGCTCCGATGAATTGCCGGCTGTTTTACAGAAGTTCTATCATGGAAAAAAGCTTCTTCCCAAACGCTTTTTTTCCGAGAGTCGAATGGGGAAGGTCACCGGCGTGTACCTGCCATTCTGGGTTTTTGAAGGAAAACTCAGTGGGGAGCTTCTTTACAACGCGTCCAATTCTTCTACCCGCCGATCCGGAGATTACCTGATTACAGATACCAAGCATTACCGGCTTCGGCGGGATGTGGCGCTGGAGTTCCGTGATCTTCCGGTTGACGCCAGCGGTAAAGTGGATGATGCGCTGATGGACTCGCTGGAGCCCTTTGAAATGTCCCAGGTGAAACCCTTCGATATGCAGTATCTGGCCGGTTTTACGGCGGACCGCTTCGACAAGGGCAGGGACGACGTGGCGGAAAAGGCGAAGAAAAGGATGCTGAACACCGCTTCCAGCATCTTCAAAGCCGAGGCTTCCAAAGATTATGGCAGCGTTACCCAGGCGGGCGGCGAGCTTCAGGCAGACCTCAAGGCGAAATATATGCTCTTTCCGGTCTACCTCTTTCAGATCCATCATGGGCAAAAGGATTACAGCTTTGCTGTGAACGGTCAGTCGGGGAAGGCGGTAGGCACGCTGCCCATCGACAAGGGCGTGAGTTGGAGATACTTCCTTGT
>JAEEGL013949806.1_pt1 | contig 18745 bp, 20 predicted proteins | sample 9134231 | NCBI WGS metagenome assembly JAEEGL01 (sample SAMN16246548, study PRJNA631951) | gut metagenome | biome: gut microbiome; feature: rumen; material: fiber-attached | host: Bos | place: Iran: Karaj | collected 2018-10 | reverse complement strand
TTGAAACTTAAACGCAGTCAAATAGTACCATTGTTGTTTTCTATCTTGCTGACAAAAACCATAATTCAAATTGCGCTTAATGAAACGGTTGGAGTAACTATTTCAAAGGTTATTATTTATAGTTTTGAATTACTTTTAGTTGCTTTGATTATTAATGACATTATTCGTGGCATAACATCAAAATCAGTTACTATGATTATTTTTATGTTAATACTCATGACTTTCGGAGCATTTATCAGTAAGGCAGATAACAATTATTATTACTCAATTATAATTGATTTTATATTAAAGTGCATTCCGATGTTTTTTATAGGTAAAGCAATCGCTTTGAACAAGAATTCGGATTATTACTTAAGAATTGTTCCTTTACTTGCATCAGTTTCATATTTAACAATATTTGTTAAAGGTACGTATCTTCTTAGTAGGGATACAAGGTATTCACAAGAACTAGGATATGCGCTGCTAGGAGCTAGCATAATATCATTTTATTATTTCATGAAAGGGAAGGTTCATTATATTTTTTTTGTTCTAATTACTTTGGTAGGAATAATATCATCTGGTGCAAGAGGGCCCTTTTTTTGTGCAGTTCTTGTATATGCACTAATAATGATGAAAGTTTTGGATGTTAGAAAACTGAATAATTTTTTAATTATTGTTAGTGTAGTGGCGTCCATGATTATTCTGTATGTAGAACGCACTACAATAATAAACTATTTAACAATTGTTATTAAAAAAAATGGATTTAGCAGTAGGTTTTTTGATGTCTTGAGAGCGAAGACTATGTTTCAGTCAAGGGGGAGGTCTAGTATATGGATAGGTGCAATCGATGAAATATTAAAGCACCATGTGATTGGAACCGGTATTTTTAGAGATAGGCAGTTTGTTTATGAATTTGCAACAAAAACAGATAGATTAAATAGCGTGCATTTTCCGTATGAACACAATATTTTTTTGGAATGGCTATTACAATTTGGGATTGTAATTGGTGCAATAATGAGTGTTTCAATGGTGGTACTGCTTATAAAAATGTATTTTAAATGCATAAGCACAGGCAATTACATTGTATCTATTGTGCTTTTAGGTATTGGATTTTTCCCTCTGTTGATTTCAGGGAGTTACCTTGAATCACAGTTTTTTTATTTATTGTTAGGGTATGCAATTGCCATTAGCTCAGATCCAGGTGACGTACACCGGCAGTTATTTTGTTAGAGTAAATAGAGGATATGTAAAATGTCTCGTATATGTCATATAACTACAGTACATAGAAACAGATATGATATAAGAATCTTCGAAAAAGAATGTATTAGTTTAAAAAAAGAGGGTTATGATGTTTTTCTGCTTGTTAATGATGATAAAACAGATGAGATAAAAAATGGTGTTAATATCATCAGCTTAAGAGAGCGTCCTTACAATAGAATTGATAGAATTTTTAGAGTCTCAAGGCTAGCATTGAAAAAAGCAATAGAAATTGATGCTGATTGCTTTCATATACATGATCCGGAGTTACTTGTGATTGTGCCTTATCTAAAAAAAAGGGAAAAAAAAGTAATCTTTGACAGCCATGAGTTTACTGCAATACAGATAAGAAGCAAAAAATATATTCCAATGCCGCTGAGAAAACCAATATCTACTTTATACTTGCAATATGAAAAAATGATATTGGGAAAATGTGACTGTATTATAGCGCCTTGTACATTTGAAGGAAAAGATTATTTTTCAAAAATATGTACAAAGAAAGCATTGGTTTGCAATTATCCATCTGTGGAAGCCTTGGAAAAGATGATTAATCAAAAATCGGTAGGCAGTAATTATGGAATATCAGAATCTGTCTTGAGGCAGGCTTTATGCTACGTGGGAGCTATATCGGAGTCTCGAGGAATATACAATATGATAAAAGCAGCATATCATGCAGGCAAAAAACTTATAGTTATAGGGACTATAGCGGATGATATTTATGAGAATCTTACTAGCATGCCGGAATATGAATGTGTTGAGTATCTTGGGCCATTACAGCATGGAGAAGCAATGAAGATTCTTAGTAAATGTGCAATTGGATTGTCTTTGCTTTTGGATAAAGGTCAATATATGAAGATTGATACTTTGCCCACTAAAAACTATGAATATATGTATCTCGGGATACCTTCTGTGTTATCGCGTTCTCCATATAGCGAAGAATTATTATTACGATATAAATGTGGTATTTCAGTTGACCCGGATAATATTGATGAGATTGTAAATGCTATAAATACTATTATGACTAATAAAGAACTGTATAAAATGATGTCGGAAGCGGGAAAGATTGCAGTAAAGGAAGAATTCAATTGGGAAAATGAATCTAACAAATTAATTGATATATATAAAAGTATTGGGGTGTAGGGAAATGACTGTGAGATGTAGTAGATGTATTATGGATGACGCTTCTGATCCAACGATAAGGTTTAATGCTGATGGAACTTGCAATTATTGCTCTGAAGCCATAAAGAAAATTGGACGAGTTTACTTACCTAATGATGAGGGAGGCAAAAAACTTGAAGAAATGATTTTCAGGTTAAAGAAGGAAGGCTCCAGCAAGAAATATGATTGTATTATGGGAATTTCTGGAGGACTTGATTCAGCTTATCTTGCCTATATGGGATATAAATGGGGATTACGTATACTGGGTATTCATGTCGATGATGGATATGATACAGAAATTTCAAAAAAAAATATAAAGAGACTAGTAGATAAATGTCAAATTGAAATGAGAACTATTAAGCCAGATGAGAAGCAGTTTAATGATTTGACATTGGCATATATGAAGGCTGGAGTTCCAAATCTCGCCGTTCCACAGGACAACGTTTTATTAGCTTTTTTATATAATACTGCGTTGAAAGAAAACATAAAGTTTTTTCTTTCGGGTGGAAATTTTGCACTTGAATGTATATTGCAAAGGGGGAATACATATAATTCTTTAGATGTAAAAAATATAAAGGCGATAAATAAAATATATGGAAGTACGAAATTGGATAAGCTTAAATTTATAACATCGTATGACAAATATATACTTGAAAAAATCGGAAGGTTAGTGACGTTTAGACCACTTAATTACATAGATTATGATAGAAAACGAGCGTTTGAAGAATTAAATGTTTTTTGTGGGTTTGAGTATTATGGGAGAAAACATTTAGAAAATATGTTAACGGCCTTTTTACAACTATATTGGCTTCCTCATAAATTTGGTGTAGATAAAAGAACATCGCATTTATCAAGTATGATTATTTCTGGACAGCTGACGAGAGATGAGGCACTAAGACAATTGGATGAACCTATATATGATCCAGAAATAATGAATGAGTACATAGAAAAAATAGCTAATAAGATGGGCATAAGCCTTGAGTATATACAACAATTAGTTGACGCTCCTAATCACCAACATGAGGAGTATGCACATGATATTTTGAATATGATTATTCATCAATTATTGCATTCACATAACTGAATACATACGAGGAAACTTGAAATGATAAAAATATCATACATAACTGCTGATTGTTCTGAAGTACACAGGGAACTAATTATGGCACTTAATAGACAAGGTAATACAGCAAAAATATTCTTTTATAGTCGAAAAAAAAGTTATTTAGAGTTCGAAGACGAAAAAGAATATGTTTGTTGTCCATATAATACTGTTTCAAGAGGGCCTTTTTTATTTAATTATAAACATAAGAAGATTGCTAAATATATAGGAAAGTACATTGATACTGAAAAACCAGAAATATTACATGGAAATATGCTTTTTGGAGATGGATCAGTATGCCGATATATTTCCTCTAAATATAAAGTGCCTTATGTGGTTTCTGTAAGAAATACGGATATGAATGGATGGTTTTTTTGGAGCATTCCATGGATAAGGAAGATGGGAATTAGAAATCTGAATAATGCTAGCGCTGTTATTTTTTTGAGTGAACCATATAAGGAAGAGTTAATAAAGAAGTTGCCATCTAAATATAAAAAGGCGGTGATGCAAAAAAGTTTTGTGATTCCCAATGGAATAAATTCTTTTTGGCTTAATAACAAATATGATAAAGAACGTGTTCTTTCTAGGAAAGTTAGGTTTATTACTGTCGGCTCAATAGAGCATAATAAGAATCAGATTAATGTTGCAACAGCTCTGGAATTGTTTACAAAAAAAACCGGAAGAGACATTGAGTATGTTGTTGTTGGAAAATGTCATGATGGCAAATTTATAAATAAGCTTTGCAGTTACAGGTTTGTACATATAAAAGAGTATATGAAGAAGGAAGATTTAATTTATGAATATAGAGAAGCAGATATATATATTATGCCGTCGCATCGAGAAACATTTGGGTTAGTGTTTCCAGAGGCATTGTCACAAGGGTTACCTATTGTATATTCTAAGGGCCAAGGGTTTGATCGCCAGTTTGATGACGGGGTAGTTGGCGTATCTGTATATAGCAATGATGTAGAAGATATCTGCGCTGGAATAGTTAGAGTTATAGATAAATATGAAAGCATGAGCAAAAATGCATTAGAATTATGTTCATGTTTCAATTGGGATAATGTTGCTCTGGAACTGTGCAATGTGTATAAATCAATTGTTTAGATTCTCCTGTGAGATGAAGGTATGAAGTTGAAGAAACGTTCAATCAGCAAAGCTGTTTTAATACTGAGTATAGGAACTTTGATTTCTAAAATATTAGGATTTGTTCGGGAACTGGTTGTAGCATATAAGTTTGGGGCAGGTAGTATTACAGATGCATTTGTTTTGACCAATAGTATTCCCCCGATTATTTTCAGTGCCTTGGGATCTGCGATAACAATCAGTTATATTCCCATATATCAAAGCATTAATGATTCAGAGGAAAAAAATTATTTTACTTCATGCGTGGCTAATTTTATTGCTGTTATTTTGGTAATTGGATGTGTACTTATTTGCTTTTTTCCAAGGTTTGTCCTTAGTTTTTTTGGCGCGGGTATGCCTGAAGAAACAAGGAAATATGCAACAGTTATGTTACGAATAGCTACATTTTCATTTATTCCTGCATCTTTAGCACACCTTTTTAAAGCTTTTTCTCAATCAAATGGTAATTTTTGGTCTACATCGGCATATGGAGTAGTAACAAACATTGTGATAATAGTAATTACTATGTTTGCAGTGGATGAAACTTATTGGATGCTGAGTGTTGGAACTGTTATGGCCAGCATTATTGGATTAGTGATGGTTACTGTTATTGCGTTAAAATCTGGATTTCGATACTGCCTAGCGTTAGATTTGAATGAAGCACATCTATCGAAAATGTTTAAACTAGCAATACCTTTGATTATAGAAGATGTTGCATCAAATATGACAATTCTAGTGGATAGAAATTTGGCTTCGTTCTTAAGTAGTGGCACTATATCAGGATTAGGGTATGCGGGGACATTGGGGAATGTGGCTAGTGTACTGATATCTTCATCTATTGTTACTGCTACATTTCCAGCGTTTTCTAAAATGATTTCTCGGGGAAAGCAAGCTGATTTTGAGAAAGAATTTACACATTATGGAAAAATAATAATATGTCTAATGTGCCCGATATCAGCTGCTTTGATTTTTTTTGCAAAAGATGTAGTGGTTTTGGTATTTCAGCATGGGGCCTTTTCAACAAGTGCTTCTAAAATTGTTTGGGAGAGCCTTATATGTTATGCGATAGGAATTGTGCCATCAGCTATGCAAACATATTATTTAAGGTTATTTTATGCGCTTAAAGATACTAAAACTCCTGTAATCATAAAATTACTTTCATTTTCTCTCAATATTATATTAAATATAGCGTCATATAAATTGCTTGGGCATATTGGCATAGCGTTATCTACTAGCTTATCATTTGTGGCAGCTTATTATGGCTTAGGATTTTTCTTAAATAAAAAGTATAAGTATGAATCAATAAAGTATTTATCTATCAAGATGATTGTAAGTATAATTTGGATATCAATGGTTGCGTTTCTGATAAATATTTTATTTGGAAGAATCATTATAGTAAAATCATTATTTGCACGTTTATCTATAGAATTATTTGTATTTGTTATTATTTATTTAGTGGTTGAATTAGTTGTTGATGCACCTATGGTAAAAAGAGTCATTAAATAGTAATTGAGGATAGAGATGATAATAGTAAAATTAAAGGGAGGTTTGGGGAATCAATTATTTCAATATTGCTTTGCATATTACGTATGGATGAAAACAGGGCAAAAGGTAAAAATTGATATGTCATCATATAATTCTCAAATTAGTGATGGCATACATGTCCCAAGGTTGTTAAAAATGAAGATATCTTTGCCTGTTGCTAGTGAGAATGACATTAGTAGTGCATGCTATTTTAAACATAATATGAATGTGTGCAAAAATATATATCGCGGGAAGTTATTGTTAGAATCAATAATTAATTCCGATTATTATCTTGAAAAAAATCGATCTTATGTTGATGTCCTTTCAATGAAACCATACAAGTATTATGATGGATACTGGCAATCATGGAAATATGTGGATTCAATTTGGGATGATGTCAAAAATGATTTTGCCCCAAATGAAACGTTAAATGAAAAAATATTGAGAATAATAGAAGAAGTGTCATCGACTAATTCTGTTTCAATTGGAATTAGAAGAGGGGATTATTCAAAATATGAGAGACACTATGGGTCATTTAGTAATGATTATTACCAAAGAGCTATGGATTACATCGAGAATCATTTGGAAAATGTTGTTTTCAACGTGTTTTCAGATGATATTGATTGGGCTAGAAATAATATCGATTTTTCAAAACGAACGGTAGTATTTCGTGAACACGAAAGTACTATTGATGATTTTGAAGATTTATTTGTCATTGCGGCGTGTAAACATTCGATAATAACAAATTCAACATTCCATTGGTGGGGGGCTAGACTTAATTACAAGCCAGGGAAAATAGTAGTTGCCCCTAGTAGATGGTTTGCAGATATGAAACCAATTGATATTGTACCGCCATACTGGGTGGAACTTGAAAGAAAGGAGAAACTATGAGATATGCATTAATTGGATGTGGAAGGATATCGCCAAATCATATTGTTGCAGCAAAAGCAAATAATTTGGAAATAGTTGCCATATGTGATGTAAACATATCTTGTATGGAAGACAAGGTATTGAAGTTTAGATTGCCAGAAAGTACGAAACAATATACTGATTATAAAGAAATGATAGATGAGGAAAAACCGGAATTAGTAGCAATCTGCACAGAGAGTGGGAAACATGCAACTATTGCATTGGATTGTGTCGAAAATGGTATACATTGTATTATCGAAAAACCTCTCGCACTATCTCTGGCAGATGCCGATGCTATTATTGCAGCATCCATAAAAAAGCATGTAAAAGTATGCGCGTGTCATCAGAATAGATTTAATAAGTCTGTACAGATTATCCGGGAAGCTATAGAGATGAGACGTTTTGGAAGATTGTTTTATGGTACAGCTCATATCAGATGGTGCAGGGATCATGAGTATTATGATAGAGCTTCTTGGCGTGGAACATGGGAACAAGATGGAGGAGCACTTATGAATCAATGCATTCATAATATCGATCTACTTAGATGGATGTTAGGTGGAGAAATTGATGAGGTGTATGGGATGACAGATAGATTGAATCATCCATATATAGAAGCGGAGGATTTTGGAATCGCTCTAGTTAAATTCAAAAATGGAAGCTATGGAATTATTGAAGGAACTACTGATGTATATCCAAGAAATCTTGAGGAGACATTGTATTTGTTTGGAGAAAAAGGAACTGTAAAAGCGGGAGGACAATCTGTAAATATAATTGAAGAATGGAACTTTTCTGATATGCTTGATAACCCTGTTGAGGTAAAGAAAAGATTTCATGAAAATCCACCTTCTGTATATGGGTATGGACATACACCTCTTTATGCAGATATGATTCATGCAGTAGAACAAGATAGGCAACCATATGTGAATGCAATAGAGGGCAAAAAAGCTGTAGAGCTAGTCTTAGCAATATACAAATCAGCTGCTACTGCTAAACCAGTTAAGTTTCCGTTGGAAGAATGTTCAACTTCAGATTTTATTGGAAGGTTTGGTATCTAAACAAAATGATAGAATTTAAAGGCTTGAAGAGTCAATATAATGCAATAAAAAAAAGGATAGACTCTAGTATAGCGAGTGTAATAGATGATGCATCTTTTATTCATGGTAAACAAGTAGACGAATTGGAAAGTAGATTGGCAGAATATCTAGGAGTAAAGCATTGTATTTCTTGCGCCAATGGAACTGATGCTTTATTGCTTGCACTTATGGCGTGGAATATTGGCAAAGGAGACATTGTGTATGTTCCTGATTTTACCTTTTTTGCATCAGGGGAAGTGGTTGCGGCAGTTGGAGCAACCCCTTGCTTCGTTGATGTCGATTATCATACTTATTGTATGGATGTTAATGAATTAGAAAGAATGATTAAAAAGTCTGTTATTTTAGGCGGAAGACCAAGGGCTATAGTTGCGGTAGATTTATTCGGGCTACCTGCTGACTATATGGAGATAAGAACTATAGCTGATAAATATGGTTTATTGCTTTTGGAGGATGGCGCACAAGGATTTGGAGGGGATATCGAAGGGAAAAAAGCATGTTCATTTGGTGATATTTCAACGACTAGTTTTTTTCCAGCAAAACCATTAGGATGTTATGGCGATGGAGGGGCTATTTTTACAGATAATGATAAGTGGGCAGCAACCATTAGGTCACTTTGTGTTCATGGTAAAGGAAAAACAAAGTATGATAATGTTAGAATAGGAATGAACTCAAGGCTAGATACAATCCAAGCAGCAGTACTTTTAGCTAAACTTGATCAATTTACTAATTATGAATTAGAGCATATTCAGTCTGTTGTTGAATGGTTTAATAATGAAATCTCTGATAAGGCCGAAAAGCCGTTCGTAGCTCAAGGATATAGATCTAGTTGGGCACAGTACACGATAAAGCTACGAGATAAGAAAACACGTAATAGACTGATTGAGGCGCTGGACGCCGAGATGATTCCATATGCGATTTACTATGAAAAGGCAATGCACAAACAGGTGGCTTTTAACAATAGTATCTATTCTGATTTGGATTATACAACGACAAATAAACTGTGTGAAAGAGTTTTATCACTTCCTTGCCATCCATACTTGAAACAATCAGAATTGGAACATATCGTTAATGTAATTAATAAACACTTAGGGTGATAGATATGGGCTATTTTGTACATGAAAGCAGTTATGTTGATGATAATGTGACTATTGGTAATGATACTAGAATTTGGCATTTTTGTCATATTCAATCTGGTGTTCATATTGGGGAAAAATGTTCAATTGGACAGAATGTTAATATTTCCAATAATGTTAAAATTGGTGATGGTGTAAAAATACAGAATAATGTGTCTGTATATGAGGGGGTAGAACTTGAGGATTATGTGTTCTGCGGTCCTTCATGTGTATTTACAAATGACCTTACGCCTAGGGCAGCATATCCAAAAGGAAGATTGGAATACAAAAAAACTCTTGTAAAAAAGGGTGCAAGCATAGGGGCTAATGCAACAATTGTATGTGGAAATACTATAGGAGAATGGTCAATGATTGCTGCAGGTGCGGTTGTGACATCAGATGTTCAACCTCATGCTCTTATGGCTGGTGTTCCTGCAAAAAGAATTGGGACTGTATGTAATTGTGGAAATAGACTCGGAGTAGGTAATACATGTTCAAATTGTGGGTTTTCATGTAGTTACTAAAGGAATTTTGTTTGTCTGAAAAGTATTTGTATTGATTCTGCTAGAACAATTATTATATTGTTTAATGCATAATGAAAATACTTGAAAAAACAGGCGATATTAAAAAGCTTGATTTGAGTATATCAAGGATAAGATTATATTAAAAATCCGTTTACAAAGAACTATATCAGAAGTGTTAATGAGAAGTTATTTCATGGCTACTGTGATGAGAGAAGACTATCAAGATTTAGCAGGACGGTATCAGGCGTGAATGTTTTTCTTGAAGAATATAAGCATTTAGAAAAACTATGCAGTGAGATGTATGGTCAGAACCATGGAGTGACGTTATATATAAATGATATGGAACAGACTTCTGGCTATGACAGGAGAAAAATCGCAGGATGGGACCAGGATTTTCGGCGTCTTAAGCAACTTAGACATATTAGGAATGCGATGGTTCATGATACTTCATTTGATGAGAATGCATACTCCGCTGAAGATATCGTATTTTTACAAGACTTTTATCAAAGGATAATAAACGGAAATGATCCTTTGACGAAAAAATGTAAACTGGAAAGATCGGTCAGTGTATCTACAGTCTCGATACCAAAGTATTCATTCCCGGAGAAACATATTCAGTTACATGTAGTAGAATCAAGCAATGAGACTAAGAATGACAACATAAAGGCCATAATTATAGCAATCATTATGGCGGCAGTAATCTTGCTTGTTGTAATTGGTGTAATGTTAACTATTTATAATGTCATGGTTGATTCTTTGGATGTGACTGCGATTTATGGGCATTTCAAAAGCTCTTATCTGACCATATGAAAAAAGAAAGGAAGTTATGCGCTTTTGTGACTGTATGGAGAAAAGGAGGGATTTCCTAAAAGAGAGCAATTAGATATTGCTGAGAATTATCAAATAATATATTGCATTATGATGCGTTTACAGATATTATGTTTAACTCACAAAAGTCGTTAAATTGTCAGGCTAAGGCTGCTATATATGCTTCTTTATGCCGTCAACGTCTTATAGAAAAAAGCTTTAGGCAATAGAGAAATGTTTAAGAGTATTGTGTATCATGGTGATAGAAGCTTTGCACAGTCGTGCTTGTTTGACAAGGGGCTAAAGCTTTAGCCCCTTTGCGGTAATGAATGCTTATTTTACAAAGTAGTGCCTGAGATTATTAGATGTTTTGTTGTCATACACTTTGCCTTCAGTATCTTTGATTAGTAATCGCGGACATAAATTCTTATGAGCATATTTTCCAAGAGCTCTTACTTCATTGATTGTAAGAGGTAATCCATAAGACGCAAGTGCCTTTTGGGTGAATACAAAAGGCGTTCCGGAAGGAAGACCTTTGATAATAGATATTAGTTTCTTTTTTAAATTACTTGATACCATTGTTTTTTCTCCTTCATAAATAATAGTTTTTATTCTTAATATTATGTTGGTAAAATAATGGTTAGTTACACGGTGAGGTATGCCTGTCGAAAAGCCTGATGCAAAAAATGATGACGTTGTAGTGTGGGTGCTTGACACTTAGTAGTATTCTTAACATGATGCAGGTAGATTCTTATAGTCAGGAGTTGATGCAACTGTACAGGGACAGGGGATGTTCCAGGCACCATTAATACCTGTTATGTAGATGATCTCATTGATGGAATGATAAAGATGATGGAGAGAACAAAGTTGAATTGGGAACAGGCGATAAATTTTGAGGAAGGATTTCGTAGGACAACTGAGTCTTTTGTGATACAGTTGGGAATTTATTAGTGTACGAAATAAGAATTATTGCAGTGCAAACATCTGTTCGACACAATGATTTTGGGTGCTACCATTCACGGTAGGCGGTTGGCTCTTTGCCGGATTGATTATCCGAGGACTCTCAGCAAATTGGAGGGATGCCGATGAGAAATCTTTTGGGAAAGGGCCTTAATGTTGGAACTGTTCATCACGGGTGTGAGTATTGTGGTGACACTGATAAGTATTGGTGTCACTCTTTACAGTATTTACATCTCGATGAAGAAATAGATTTAGACATCAAAAAAGACCGCTGAAAAACTCTGACAAAGTTGACGGCCTTTTTTGATCAATACAATGTTAGAGCCAACCGTCTATCGGTAGCACTCTTTATACAATAATAATATCACATACAGAATAGGATTCAAGAAAAAAGATGAGGGAAATACGGTGGTTCTATCCGGCAATTGGCAATGGAGAAAGCCATGATCATAATATATTTAACGAATTAAATTCAATAGTAATCCCAGAAATCCTGTACGATGAGGAAAAAGTTAAAGACTTCGAATACTATATCGATATTCTGGGAAGAGGCGTTAAACCGGAATGGGATAATCAAGATAATGCCGGAGCAATTCCGGACCATGAGCAGGGATACCATGATGACAATGGCGATAATAGAGAAAGCAGCGAGAAAGACACCCCTTATGGCTTAGGTAGTGAAACTCTTTTGGAACTTGCCCTTTCTCTGAGGCTTCAGCCTGTCTTACATAACGGATTTCATGATCAAAGTCAAGATAATGATTCAGATTATCACGAAGTATCCTACCAGCTGTCTCCTGATGACAACAGGCAGGCAAGGCAGATTGCTGATGATCACGACCTGGCATGGAGATATATAATCTATCAGACCGAGCTTATGAAAGCAGCTGACGCTCTTCAAAAGCAGCAGGATGATAATGGTGAAACTGACTATGAAATTCGAGAAGAAGCCGACAGCATAAGGAAATTCATCAGTGATTATGATCAGGAATGGAATAGGATAAGCTGGATTAAACAAAATAATAGTTATTCAGATGACGAATTTCCTCGTTATAATGATCCCCGCAATATCCGGACTTCTGAAGAAGGCAATCTTTCTTTTGATTATTCGTTATCCTGGGAAAATTATCAATATCTTACGGATAATCCCAAATATACCGGAACCATGCATGAGCTTCGAAGACTGATGGTCAATTACAGAAGCAATTCTTTAAGAATGCAGCCCATGCCATATGGTGTCATTGAGGAATTGATCAATAATATCTCTGTCAAATATGCTACCAGGCTTATTTTGTACAGATGCATAGCTCATGCCTTTGGATATGCACGAAACATGCGTGTATTCTACATGGCTTTGGATTACGATGGGAGTCATCAGGGACGCGTGGGATATGATTATTACATATCAGAAGACTTCAGATACTATAACATTGTTGATAGCCTCATTGAGATAACCAGCTATCACGTCAGTTCATATCTGGGTGGCCCTGATATTCAAGACAGGAACATGTATATGCTGGTTGGCAGCGCGGATGGTAATGTCAACGCGTCGCTTCTTGATTATGAAAAAAGCATGAATGCCATGCGCAGACTTGTAGACAGCATAGATCAGAATGCCGGTAATCTGATGAGATACAGAACACCTTCTTCTACTTCTGATAAGATGCCTTCCGGGTGCTTTGGAATCCTGGAATATGCAACGTCGGGAACTACAGTGAACTATTTCAGATATTTCAGTTTTAGCGGAATATTTGATACCGATGACGATGCAATAAAAAATGATCCGTCATTATTTGATAAGTATCAAAGAACTTCCCAAAAGCAGATGGATGAATTTGTAAGAAAGGTAATTATGCCTTCTCCGGAGCTTGGGCATTTTACGCAGGCCATATGTAACCTGAATATGATAACCTACAGGAGGGGCGTCAGTGGCCCGGTCCAGTATGCACTCGGAAATGTATTGGGGAAATGGAGCGCGTCTGACATTAAGAGGAATTTTTCCTGCTGTGAGAGAAAAATGCTGCCGCTGATGAGAAATGATGCTTTGCCCGACGGCTGCGGGTATATCTTTACCAAATTTAATGCCTGTGATATCTGCCAGGAATCAATCGATGATGCAAAAAATCATAATTACAGGCTTGATACCCATTATTTATATCAGTTAAAAAGCAGTGCGAAAATGCAAACCGATTAGGAGTCAAACTGGAACGTCCCCAATGACTTCCGACGGTTCCCTATGCACATAAATGGCTTGAACAGAATGAAATAAGTGTTTGACGGCGGCTTATATGTTACAATTGGAGTAACCAGTTTTTTGCATCTCATACACATTTTACGAGGAGGATACTCTATGAGCGCTGTGGAATTCAACAATAAAGCTATGTACAAGCTGTCCTATGGTCTCTTTGTCTGCACTGCGGTTCAGGGGGAAAAGAAAAATGGCTGTATCATCAATACCGCCATTCAGGTGGCGTCAGAGCCGAACACCATCTCCATTGCTGTGAACAAAGCGAACTACACCCATGACATGATCAGGGCGACACATGAGTGCAACATATCTGTGATTAGTAAGGACGCGTCTTTTGACCTATTCAAGCACTTTGGATTCCAGTCGGGGCGCGATGTGGACAAGTTTTCGGCTGAGTATCCCGCTGACAACTATGAGTTGGCAGAGAATGGCATTCCCTACATCACAAAGGGGACCAATGCATATTTTTCACTGAAGGTGGAGCAGGAGGTGGACCTGGGGTCCCACACTCTTTTTATCTGCACTCCGACCTTCATGACGGTGCTTTCTGACACTGGCTCCTGCACCTATGAGTACTATCAGAGTGATATCAAGCCCAAGCCTGAGAAGGTTGGCACTACTCCCACAGGCCAGACGGTATGGCGCTGCCTGATATGCGGTTACGAATATGTGGGCGAAGATCTGCCTGACGATTTCATCTGCCCGATATGCAAGCACGGCAAGGATGATTTTGAAAAGATAATCAAGTAATGTTGAAATGATACAGAAATGAAAAGAACAGTTTTGATGATGATTGCCGCAGCGCTGCTCGTTAGTAGCTGCGGCATTAATGAATTTAATAAAGGCCTTGATCAGGCCAATGAGCTGGCAAGCTCTGTTATGGACGCTGCCGAAGAGATGGCCGATGAAGCAGCATCCCTGGCGGGCAGTAAGACTGAGCAGGGGGCGGCGGATGATGAGGCCGCGCAGGCTGCTGAAGGAAATGAGACTGCCAGTGACGTTGCATCTGCCATGGAGTCCATACAGCAGGCAGCATCCTTGGCGACAGATCAGATCAAGGATTCGGTGGAATCTGCCATAACCGGTACATCACAGGACGATGAGTCCTACGGCATACTGGAATCTGTGGCGGACATTGGTCTTACTGACACTGATGGCGCCGGAAAGAACTACACCTTCCGCTATGGCAAGGAGGAGTTCACCGCTATCTACACTCCGGACAACTGGAAGATCCTGGATTCCTACAGGGTGGAAAGCGAGGCGGACATGGTCATCATCTGTCAGGCCCTGATAGACGAGCACCCTATCCACAGCAAGGATCTTACCGGTTACAGGACTGCGGAGGACATGGCCTACGAGTGGCAGATACACAACATGGCCTATGCTTTTCTTGAGGATGATGATGAGTTAAAGGCCCATGCCAGGGACGTGGATTTTGATCCCAAGGACCAGGGTATTACCATTGAGGAATTCTACAAGTCACGGACCGGCAAGGATCTGGATCTTAAGGAATTTCTGGGAAATTGAATGAGGCAGGAATTCCTCAAAACTATAGATAAGAATCCGGAGGGAGCAGTCAGATTTGAAATATCAGAACATCACAGATGCCGTTTTCATAGCCAGGCCCAACAGATTTATTGCCCGGGTAGAGCTTGAGGGGAAAGAACTCTCTGTTCATGTCAAGAATACCGGCAGATGCAGGGAACTCCTGATACCCGGATGCAGGGTTTTCCTTGATAAGGCGCAGAATCCTGAAAGGAAGACACCCTACGACCTGGTGGCAGTGGAGAAGGACGGCCGCATCATCAACATAGATTCCCAGGCTCCAAATGTAGTGGTAAAGGAGTGGCTCCTTTCCAAAGGAACCTATGATCTGGTAAAGCCTGAATACAAGTATGGCGATTCCAGGATAGATTTTTATATGGAAAAGGGTGATGAGAGATATCTCATGGAGGTCAAGGGCTGCACCCTGTTCAGGGATGGAATCGGGTATTTCCCCGATGCGCCCACGGAGCGAGGAGCCAGGCACCTTCGGGAGCTGGCAGGGGCCATTCAAAAAGGATACAGGACTGCGGTTGCGTTTGTTATCCAGGGTGAGGGCATAGATGAGGTCAGGCCCAACATGGATACCGATCCTGATTTTGCCAGGGCCTTTGATGAGGCACGAAATGCTGGAGTTGAGATTCTGTTTTTAAAATGCAGGGTTACAAGGGACAGTCTGCAGATTCTGGAGTGATGCAGGATTGGGGGAGCGCCCATTTGCGGGATGATCCCGGACATCATTTTTAGTATTACATCATAGTAAGTATCAGGAGAAAGAAATTTCAATGAAAAATAATGACAAGACCAATGTGATGAGAGTGCTGGATTCAAAGAAGATTGCGTACACCAGCCATTCATACACGCCGGATGCCACAATGACCGGTGGGGAGATTGCAAATCTCCTGGGGGAAGACACTTCAAAGGTGTTCAAGACCCTGGTGGCCCAGGGAAAGAGCGGGGCATACTATGTCTTCGTAGTCCCGGTGGAAGGAGAGCTGGATCTTAAAAAGGCAGCAGCTGCAGCAGGGGAAAAGGCAGTAAGCATGATAAAGCAAAAAGATCTTTTACCCCTTACGGGATATGTACACGGAGGGTGTTCGCCTGTCGGTATGAAAAAGCAGTTCCCTACGTTTATTCATGAAACGGCAAAGGAGCTGGATAAGATGTTTGTCAGTGCCGGAAAGGTGGGCTTTCAGGTGGAGCTCAACCCGGAAGATCTCCTGACAGTGGTAAGGTGCAGTTATGCGGATCTCGTTACAGCATAAAAATATTATATAGAAGAGGAGAAAACAAATCATGATGAAAGATGAAAACTGCGGATACTGTGTGGGCGGAGAGCCCCTGGCTAAATTTGGGATCAAGATCTGTGACCTTGAGGTGAGCCAGCTGATCCTGTTTAAGGAGCAGAGCCATCCCGGAAGATGCATTGTAGCTTACAAGGATCATGTGAGCGAGATCGTGGACATATCAGATGCGGAGCGCAATGCCTTTTTTGCTGATGTTAACAGGGCTGCGAAGGCTATTCACAAGGCATTTCATCCCGACAAGGTCAACTACGGCGCTTACGGTGACACCGGCTGCCATCTGCATATGCACCTGGTTCCCAAGTACAGGGACGAATTCGAATGGGGCGGAGTCTTTGAGATGAATCCTCAGAAAAAGTTCCTGACAGATGCTGAGTATGATGAGATGATCGAAAAGATCAAGGCCAATCTGGAATAAGACATAGCCTGAATAATTTTAGTACTCCTTTATTGATGTTTTTGCTTTACACTTTTGGTTTAGTATGATAAAGTGGTAAAGTATAACAACAGTAAAGGAGTATTTTATTATGAAAAAGAAGATTTGTTCTGTTTTACTTGCATTATCTACTGCAGCCATGATATCAGCCTGTGGAAGCTCAGCGCCTGAAGCCGCTGCACCTGCAGAGTCCGCAGATGCATCAGCACAGGTTCAGGATTCAGAAGTGCCCGCATCAGATACAGCAGCTGCTGACAGCGACATTGATTACATCAAGGGTAAGGGCAGCCTTATCGTGGGAATAACAGACTTTGCTCCCATGGATTACAAGGATGACGCCGGTGAGTGGATCGGCTTTGATGCTGACATGGCAAAAGAGATTGCTTCTTCCCTGGGCGTGGATGTTGAGTTTGTTGAGATCGATTGGGACAACAAGATCCTGGAGCTTGGCAATAAATCAATAGATGTGGTCTGGAACGGAATGACCCTTACACCCGAGGTTACAAGCGCCATGGAATGCACCAAGGCATATTGCAACAACGCCCAGGTGGTAGTTGTAAAGGCAGAGGACGCAGACAAATACACTACTGTAGAGTCACTTGCAGACCTTACCTTTGCGGTTGAGTCTGGATCAGCAGGAGAAGAGGTCGCAACAGAGAACGGCTTTAATGTAACAGCTGTCAAGACTCAGGCAGATGCTGTCATGGAAGTTGCTGCAGGGACATCTGATGCCTGCGTTATCGATCTTCTTATGGCAGGAGCCATGGTTGGAGAGGGAACAGGCTATGAGAATCTGACCCACACAGTAGAGCTCAACTCTGAGGAGTATGGAGCAGGCTGCCGCAAGGGCTCTGACCTTGCTGAGTACATAAACAGTCAGATGAAGACTCTTTATGACAACGGCACCATGAAGGAGATCGCTACCAAATACGGCGTTCAGGATGCGCTGATCGCACAATAAAAAGGATATTTTATGTTCACTACAGTTACCCTTTCATTATTAGAGGGCTTTCTCGGTACTCTTAAGCTCTTTTGCCTGACTCTTGTTTTCTCTCTGCCACTGGGACTTATCATCAGCTTTGGTTCCATGAGCAAAAGCAGCATCATAAGGCTGCCAATAAGGTTCATAATCTGGATCATCAGAGGTACGCCTCTTATGCTTCAGCTTCTTGTTATCTTCTACGGGCCGGGGATCTTCCTTGGCAAGAACCTCTGGGGGTCAGGGACTTCCGGAAGGTTCACTGCTGCACTGGTGGCCTTTGTAATCAACTACGCCTGCTACTTCAGCGAGATATACAGAGGCGGCATTCAGTCAATTCCAAAGGGGCAGCGGGAAGCTGCGGCGGTCCTTGGACTTACAAGGAGCCAGACATTTTTCAGGATCATACTGCTTCAGGTGGTCAAGCGCATAATTCCACCTATATCCAATGAGGTGATAACCTTGGTAAAAGACACATCTCTTGCCAGGGTCATCGCTTTCTACGAGATAATATGGGAGGGCGAGCGCTTCATCAAGAGCAGCGGCATTATCTGGCCACTGTTCTACACAGGCGTTTTCTATCTGTTGTTCAGCGGTCTTTTGACGCTTCTTTTCGGCTACATTGAAAAGAAACTTGACTATTTTAAGTGATGATCCGGCGGTGATATATGAAGATTCTTGAAGT
>JAEEGL016750631.1_pt1 | contig 18746 bp, 19 predicted proteins | sample 9134231 | NCBI WGS metagenome assembly JAEEGL01 (sample SAMN16246548, study PRJNA631951) | gut metagenome | biome: gut microbiome; feature: rumen; material: fiber-attached | host: Bos | place: Iran: Karaj | collected 2018-10 | reverse complement strand
GATTGCATCATCCCAGTTCTTATATAAATCACGATAACAATTATTACTTACTTCAGTTAATAATTTATTATCATTCATTAAATTAATAATATAATCCGCATATTTATCTGAATCATTTGGAGCAATAAAACCATTAACATTATCTCTTACAGTTGCAGTAGTTGCAGCTCCTTCAATAAATAATACAGGAGTACGTTGTGATGCTGCTTCAATTTGCACAATACTACTTGCATCATATAGTGATGGAAATAAGAATAAATCACTTCTTGCATAGAATGATGCTAGTAACTTACGATCCATAATTTTGCCACATAAAATAATGTTATCTGATAAATCATATTCTTCTATTTTCTTCTTTAATTCTTCCTCATCTTGTCCTGAACCAACAAATAGCATTTTATATTTTAAACTAGGATCTTTTTCTTTAACTTTCTTTAGGGCTTCCACAATAAAGAAAATGTTTTTTAAAGCATTTATTCTTCCTACAAACAAGAATACTTTTTCATCTTTAATATTATATTTTTTGTTAATTTCTTTAAAATATTTTTCTTTATCCACATCGTTTATTGGCAACATTTCAGTTGCATTATTCATTACTTTAGGAAGTTCTTTATAACCATAATCCTCATAAAAAATTCTAGCAACTTCAGTATTAACCGCCCAACATTCATCACATTTATTATAATTGTGAATTAAACTCTTTAATAACGTATTAGCAATATGTTCACTTCTAACAGCTCTTAAAAAATCCTTTTTATATTGACTGTGCATTGTACCAACTACTGGGATATTATTATCAATAGCATATTTAATACCAGCCTCCCCTACAGTAAAAGGAGAGTGGATATGAACTAAATCTAAATTATATTCTTTTAATTCTTTTTGAAACTTAATATCCATTTGGGGAATAGGAAGTGTATAATCCAAAAAAGGTACTTTAAGGGATGTACATCGAACAACTTTATAATTAAATTTTGAATCATCATATTCATGACCAATATATCTAGGTGCAAAAACAATTACATTACAAAATTTAGATAATCTTTTTGCATAATTATCTACAACCATCGTTACACCATCAGTCATTGGATAAAAAACATCAATAAATAAACCAATAGTTAATTTGTCATTATTCATATATCCTCCCACATATTATTATATCACTTTATTACTTTTTTATATACTTTAATAGCGGTATCCATCTCTCTATTAAAGAAGATATCTCTTGGATCAATACATGTTTCTGTTATTCTTCTTTGTAGTCTATCTAAAGTCATTAATTCAAGACTAAAATTACCTTGTATTTCTCTTTCGGTTCTTTGCATTTCATTTTCATTTAAACCTTTAAAATGACCATAATAGAAATAAGTTTTAATTAGTCTGTTTTCAATAGTATCACGTCTTGTGTGATATTGCTTTTGATAATATTCAAGTAAGAATAATTCGTTCAGTTCTGATAAATTATAATCAATTCCCGTTTCTTCTTTAAGTTCACGAACCAAGGCTTCTTCTTTAGTTTCTGGATAATCTATTTTACCTCCTGGAAGCAAAACTGCAGTTCCATAATTAGATACTAATATTTGATTATTATGAATAAGAAGAGCTCTTACTTTAGTATTTTTACTATTAATTTCGTAATCATTTAAATCGAAATCATTAATAACTATTCTTTTCATAAAAACCTCCATTAAGGCTTTAATCATAACATATATTTATTACTCTTTCAATAACATAAAAAAGAGTAGACTACTCTACTCTTTAACATCCACCTTCAGTACAAACATTACTCTTTTCAAAGAATTTAGCGAATTGTTCTTCTTGATCTTTAAGTACTTCTTCTGATAATTCATCTGTTGCTTTAGCTAACTTATCACTTCTTAAAGATACATATTTAGTACATTTACCATTTTCAAAATAGAAATGGTCTCCACCAAATACTTTCTTTATTCCATCACCTACTGGATATTCTACTCCATCAACAGCTACTCTATAATCTTGAATAAAATCATATACTGCTTGATATAATACTTTATATCCTGCTTCTTCTTCTCTTGTTTTAGTTACTTTAACTACTTTACCATCAGCTACTTCAATGTCATATAAATCACGAAGTATTTCATTATGTTCATCATCCCAGAAATCTACGTAATAAATCTTTTCAATTCCTTCTTTGTTAGCAACCTCAATCATCTTCTCTAATCCTGATCTACACCAAGGACACATAGGATCACCAACATATAGATAGAATGTTTCTTTATTATTAATCATTTCAGCTATTTTATCGATAGATACTTTTTCATATGGATTCTTTTCATTAATATTTAAATCTCTATATTTAATATCACCTTTTAATGTTTTACCATTAAGAGCTTCATATTCTTCTTTAAATTCCTTTCCATAATTCTTACCACAACCAGTAAGTGTAACTAATGTAAGTAATGCAACAAATACAAATAGTAATTTTTTCATTTTCTTTCTCACCTCACAAACTAATCTTAATATAAATATTATATAAATTAAATAACTTGTGTGTTGAATTAACTAAACTTGTGGTTGAATTTACTTAATTGTTTTATTTTCTTTAACATCATTATTGTGATATAAATAATCAATATATTTAATTATTTCATCGTCATTTATAATACCATTTAATATAACTTCATCAGAAAATGATGATACATTATTATTAATATTTTTTAAGAATGTAAGAACTTTATCAGGTTCTTTGTTAAATAAATCATTTTTAAGAAAATAAAAATATGTTTTATTCATTAACATTAAAAAAGGATTAGAAAAACTATTAAACTCTTTTGGTTCATATACATTAATAATATTATGATACTTAGTAAATATATTTGAATACATTATCAATATGCCTTTATAATCTTTAGTAATATATTTAGACTTAATAATTTTATCAATCGATCTAGTAGTAACACTTTCTACTAAATAACGATTACTATACATTAATTTATCAATAAACTCTTTTTCAAAAGGTGCACTAAATTGAAAACCCATAAAAGTTCTTAAACACCAACTTAATCCTGATAACTTATCTAAATCTTGAGTTGTATTTTGCCAATCAAGTAAATAAGCATAATCTAGATATTTGAAAATATTTAGTCTTATTAAAACAATTGTGTTAGTAAATATTTCAAAATATAATTGATTCTCTCTATCATATGTTTCATTTGGCATATAAATAAAGGAATATGGATGATCATATTTATCAGAATTTGATTCCAGGAATGATTTAAGTATAAAATCATAGGCATTTATTACTTCATCTAAATTAACATCATCAAACTTAATTCTTCTTTTCTTTAATTTATACATTAAGATCTTTTTTGTAATATCTTTCATATATCACCTATTTAATAGCAATGCTTTCTCTTGTGAAAAAAGAATCCATATTATAAAAAATATCCATTGCTGCTTTATAATCATATACATTTTTTCCTCTAATGCTAGATATCATTTCAATACTACACTTATTTAATTCCATTTTATCCTTATAATAAATAATATTATTAATATATTCTTTTATTAAGCTATAATCTTTTATATCGTTATAATGACAATAAGCAAAGATTAAACTAATCATTTTTCTTTCATTATATAAATATCTAACAGTAAATCCCTCTTTTTTCAAATCTAATAAACATTTATATACTAAATCTAAATCGGTATTCCCTGTATTAATAAATTCTTCATCATATTCAAAAAAATTGTAATAAAAATGATTACACAAATCGGTACATAAATTTAAATATGAACTAAAACAATTATGATCAATAATATCGTGAGGGAAATATAATGCCGCTAAATCATCTAATAATTCATTAGGTTTAGGAAAATATGCGGTACTTAGTAATACTTCTACTAATTTTTTATCTATTTTTTTATCTTCTAAAAGTTTTGACAAATAAACAGCTTTATCAACATACATACTCCAATATCTAAAAGGAGCTTCTATAAGTTCATCAACTGCATATATCTTAAGAAAAAATTTTATATTCTTTCTAAATGGTTCTAATTCACGTTTTTTAGATAACGGTTTATTATGATATATTTCATCAATAAAATTCTTATAATCTTCTATTTCATTATTAATAAAAGCACATGAAAATAATTTATCTTCATTCATAATATCACCTATTTTATTATTATTTTATTTTCTTCTTTTACAAAGAATTTTTCTAAATTATCAAACAGTATAGAAGCTTTATTATAATCATACTCATCTTCATTATATTTATTTTTGATAATAGGATAACAACCATTTAAGTTCATTTTATTATTATAATAATCAATATTTTTTAAATACTCTTCGATTAATTCATAATCATATATTTGATGATAATGTAGATATGCAAAAATAAGAGAAATCATCCCGCCTTCACTCCATATAGAATTTGGTTTAATGCCCGGTACTTTTAAATAACCCATATATTGATAGAAATTATCTAATTCATGAACATTAACTATTACATCAGCTTCTTCTTGAACATGAAATAAGAATAGATCATAAAGCCATTTGCAATTCTTTAAATATGTTTGAAAAAAGTCTGTTAGTCGAGGTACATATACTGTTTCAATTATAGATAGAAGTTCACACTCACCAGGATTCGGAACTAAATATAATAATTTATCTATTAATCTTTGACTAATTATGGTATCCCCTACTTCTTTAGATAACTCAATTGCCATATCAATATAGTGTGTCCAGTATAAATAACTATTATCTATTTCTTCATCAATTAAAAATTGACTAAATAATATTTTTAAATTCTTTCGGTAAACTTCAAGTTCAGGACAATTAGATAATGGTTTATTATTGTATATTTCATCTAATAATTGTTTATAATATTCTTCATCTTTATATCTTATTTCTTTCATAATTACCCCTATTTAATTGATCCTTTTTCTCTTGAAAAGAATGTATCCATATTATCAAATAATAGTCTTGCTTTTTCATAGTCATAGAAACGCATATAACTTTTTTCAATATTATATGGGAAACAATCATTAAAATATAATTTATCTTTAAAATAATTGATATTATTAAAATAATAACCAACTAAATCATAATTATCAATTTTATGATAATGAAGATATGCAAAGATTAATGCAATTATATAACTTTCATCATATAATTCATCATAATCTATATAATCTAATAAACTATTTAAATATTTAAAAAATTTACTTAATTCTTTATTACCGAGATTCTTTAAAAAATCTTCAGCATCTTCTTCAATGTTTGAATCATTCAAATACCATTCAACAATATATAAACAGTTATAAAGATAATATCTAAATTCACTTACTTCATGAGGAAGATAAATAACTTCTAATAGAGTAATAAGATGATCTGCTTCTATAGAACAAACAGATGAGTTAACTAAATTATCTAAAAGCTTTTTATTAATCTTAGTAGTATCGAGTTCTTTAGATAAACATACTGCTAAATCAATATATTTACGCCAAAATCCATCTTTCATAATATCAACTGAATCAATTGAAAATGCATTTAATAATAAATTTATATTTTTACGATACTTTTCAAGTTCAGGATAACTTGTTATAGGTCTATTATTATATATCTCATCTATAAAATTTGCATAATCCTCACGTACTTCATAACTATCATTTTCATATCTAGGATTCTCTTTATTAAATAATCTTATTTTTTCCATAATATCACCTATTTAATTATTCCTTTAGTTGGCGTAAGAATTAAATCCATATTTTTAAATAATAGTTTAACATGTTTATAATTATAAGATCCATCTTCTTTTTCACCTTTAACATAATGTAGGCAATTATTTAATCTCATCTTATCTTCAAAATAATCAACGTTTTGAAGATAATTATCAATTAATTCATAATTATCAAGTTTATTGTAATGAAGATATGCCATTATTAAACTAATCATTAATTCTTCTTTATGTAATATTGTATCGTTTTTTAAACTATGACTTATTTCCATAATATGTTTAAATAATCCATTAAGTGATTTATTTCCATAATTATATATTCTATATAAAATATCTGATGACCATAAATACTTGTTATATAACCAATTAAAGTTATTAATATAGCGATTAAAATCATCTACTTGCTGAGGTAAATAAATTGATTCTACAACATCAAGTATTTCTTTATCTTCAGAGTTACCACTAAAATTTCTTACTTTTTCTACTAAAATCTTATTTATATGAATGCTACCTAAAGCTTTGGCTAGGTAAACTACTTGATCAACAAATTCTTGATAATGATGATTAAAATCTCTATCAAAAATATAATGGTATAGATTAAGATCTGTTAATAATATTTTCATATTTTTTCGATATTTATTTAGTTCTGGATAACTAGTTATTGGTTTACCATCTAATACTTCATTATAGAAATCAAGATAATTATGTAATAGTTGATATTCATTATGATCTTTCATTTCAAATAACTTATCAAATACTCTCATATATTGTGATTGCATAATTATCTTATTGCCTTCTTTCCATATTCAAAGATACTTTCAAAATTATCAAATATGTATTTACAATTATCACTATCATAATGAATACCAATATTATAGATATCATTCATATTTAATTTTTCATTAAAATATCTAATATTCTTAATATAATCTACAAAAGTATCATGACTATATTTATTATTAAGATGAAGGTAAGCAAGAATAATGGTTAATATTCTATCATAACAGCGTAAATTAAGGAATGTAAAATCTTGAAACATATAATCTCTAAGTACTGTATAAATATCGTTTAATTCACTATTACCTACATCTATTTCTCCATATATATAATAACTTTTATTATGGACAAAATAAGAGTAACAATTATCTAAATATGTCTTTAAATCATTACTAATTAAATGTGGTAAATATAAAGTAATTATAAATTTTAATAAATCTTCTCCACGATAGCCTTGATCAATATATTTAACAATTTTTTCATTTAACTTAATATCTCCTAATTGCTTACAAATATATACTACTTTATCAATATAATTAATGTGACTATTAGAACATTCAAAATATATACAACCGACATCAGTAAAATATTGATTAAAAAGAAGTTTAATGTTGTCTTTATACGGTAATAAATCTTTATTATAGATTACTTTAGCCAAATCAGTCATTTCATTAATTAATTTTCTATATTTTTCATATGATTGATTTTCATTACCTGAAAATAATTTTATGTATTCCATATTAAACCTCCTTTTTATTCTTATTTAATTGCTATTTTTTTATCGTATGCAAGAATCTTTTCCATATTATTAAATAAATACTTTGTATTATTATTATCAAAATTATTAATATCATTCTTTTTCATAATCCATTTACCATTTAAAAGTAATTTGGAACAATAATAATCTGGATCAGTTAAAAATGTATCAATTAGTCTATAATCATCTAAATTATGGTAATGAAGATAAGCAAAAATAACACTTATAAATTCACCATTATGCCATATTTTAGGACGGATATTACTTATACCATTATTTAATCCTTCAATAACTATTTCAATTAAGTGATTAAATAAGATATCTAATTCTTCATTACCAGAATCAATATTTGCTTCCTTTTGCCATTGCATTTGACTTCCATAAAACATATTAATGATATATTCACAACTCTTAAAATAATCAATATGGTTAACCATTTTATGTGGTATGTATAAAGTTGCTAACACATCAAGTAAATGTCTATTCCATAAATTAGGACCAGAATGCTTAGTGATAAAATCAACTGTTTTCTGATTTATTTTTATATTACCTATATATCTTGCACACGCTACACATTTATCAATATAATCATCAGTCCAACAAGAACCACGTTCATTAAATAATATTTTAAGATTATCACGATACTTTTCTAAGTTTTTAAATCTTGTTAATGGTTCATCATAACATATTTCTTCAAGTAGTTTTATACTTGCATGTTCATCACGAACACCCCAAAATATTCTTGAATCTTTCATAACTCACCTATCTAATATAAATTTGTTCTTTAGTAAAAATATCATTAAAATTTTCAAAGATAAATATAGCTTTCTCTAAATCATAATTACCATCTTTATTAAATAAACTACATCCTGATACCATTAACTTATTTAAATAATAATCTTCATCCTTAACTAAATCAGAAACATAATCTGAAGAGAAAGTATTGTAATAATGAACACAACCAAAGATAAATTGAGCAAATTTACTACGAATAAACGAAGAATAAATAGCTTCTTGAACTGTGCAAATTGTTTTCATATATTCATATATTTGATTTAATTCATCATTACCAGTATCTATCGTAGTAAAATACCAACTATATATTGAATCAAGAAATATCTTATTACTAATTTTAATATATAAATCAAAGTCATCAATTATTATTTGAGGTTTATATAAGAAAGCTAAACCATTTATTAAGTAAGTAAACCTACTATATAAAGATTCCTCTAAGGTATCTATAATCTTTTTATTAAGTTTGATATCACCTAATCCTTTAACAAGAGTTACAGCAATATCAACTTCATCTTGTTTTACAACTTCTTTATTTTTAAAACAACTACAATTAAATAATAATTTTAAATTATGTCGATATTGTCCTAGTTCACTAAATTGTGTTAATTTTCGACCATTTCTAATTTCATTAACAAACTTAGTATATTCATATAAAGAATCTTTTTTATCAATTAATTTCTCTACTTTCATATACATACCTACTTTATTATCATTTTTTCTTTACCAAATAATGCTTCAAAATTATCAAAAACATATTTTAATCTATCATCAGAATATACTTTTATATCATTATCATTAATACAATTCATATTTAGTTTTTCTATATAATAATCAAGATTATCCATATAATACGTAAAATCATAAATATTTTCATTGTTTTTATAATATTTATAATAATTAACAGCTGCAATTATAACTGAAACAATGCCTTCATTATTTTGAATTAATTTTTTTTCATAATATGGTCTTTTAACAATCTTACTTAGTTTTTTTAAATATCTATATACTTCATCCATAAATGGATAACCAGTATCAATTTTATTTTGACTCCAATAATCTTCAGTATAAATAAATATTCGATTGATTACAGATAGATAATTGCCAAATGATTGCATAAATAAATCTGGCACATAGATGCTCATTAAAAAGTTTAATAACCAATCAATATGATCAGTTAAGGTATCAACTTTATAAAGAGTAAGAATAAGTCTATAATCTATCTTTTTATCACCCATCGCTTTAACAAAAGTTATACAACGATCAATAAACCTTTGAAAATAACCATAATTATTATCTAATTCATTTTCCATATATGGGCATTCATTAAATATCATTTTTAAATTATATTTAAATGGTTCTAATTCTTTATATTCTTCTGTATAATTATCACTTTTAACACATCTAATTAAGTTTAGGTAATAATTAAACTTACTTCGATCATAATTTTCATAATATTTTGAATAATAACCTTCCATTGAATCCATAATCTCACCTAAACAATTAATCTTTCGTTACCAATACTATCTAAATAAGCAACAACACGGTTAGTGAATACAGATAGATAATCAGGATCTTTAAAATATGCATCGATATCATTTAATGCTAAGTCATCTAAGATTGTATCTGGATTATCTAAAATATTTTGATATACTTTTTTAAAATCTAAAATATTATTATTAATAAAACAATAACCAAGAACATAATAAATTAATTTATACAATATATTTTGTTGTCTTATTACATAAGAATGATATCTTTTTTTGATTTGATTTATAGCTACAATAGCATCAAATAGTGCTGCTTTTTCTTCATCACTCATTCTTTTTACATATGAAACATCATATCCTGAATTATAACTACGAATACAAGCTTCAAAGTAACTAACAAGAAATGGTAATTTATGATATATGTTTTCATGATGATAAGATTTTAATTGGAAAATAATATTAAAATTACTAGATAAATAATCAAGTAATGAATCAGTAAGAAGATAATGATTATTAGTTTCTATTACTTTCTCTAATTCTTCCTTAATATGATCTTCATGCATATCAACAAATGATTTCTCATCATATTTTTCACTATATGATAGTATTTTATTATAATATTCATTTACTAAATTACCCTTCATATATACCACCAATCACGAGGTCATATTATACCATATTTTCCTTGAAAAATCAAGGAAAAGGCACTAAAAAAGGATAGATGAAATTCTATCCTTTTATTTAATAATTTTTCTTACTTTTTCTTGGAATTCTTGAGTTATTTCACGTACATCAAATCTGTTTTGTAACTCTAATGCCGCTAAGCATGCTTTAAAGTCTTCCCCTAAGTCATCACCTTTGATTTTCAACTCTGTTGGTGTTCCAAAATAAATATCATCACGACCTATTTTAAGAATTTCTTTAACCATATCCTCATCACAAGTATGACCATAACCATCTGACCAATCTTCAGTTACTGACATTGTTTCAAGCACTCTAAATAATATTCTTCGTAAGAATTCAACGTGGCAGTTAGTTTTATATAATGTTTGTAAGTTTGTTCTTTCACCATGATGTTTAATATTAACAACAATATATATTAATTCTTTACGCTTTTCTGACAACTCAAATGTATTAAGATTAATATTATAACCATTCTTCTCTAAAGCATTAATAATACTCATTAAGATAACTGCTCTATGTAATACTTGGCGTTTATTAGTATACCAAGGATATGATAGAGATGCATGAATATTTAAAAATTTTGGTCTTTTAACTCTTTCATATGATTCATAACATAAAGGAGCACCACTTGAATATGCTGGAATACTTAAATGTCCACCAGCTAATGTTTTAGTTACTTCATATTCATGTTGATATCCAGCTTTTAAGTGAGCAAGTTCTCTAACTAAATTTAAGAATTCTACATAACCTTCTTCATTAAAATTAGTTAAATCCTCTAATGCATCTTCATAATGAATACCTGCAAAGGAATATGTTCCTGTTTCACTAGATAATTCATGGAATACCTTTGTATTAATCTCTGGATTACTTTTTAAATAATTATATATTTCAAATAAATTATCAAATCTTACTAAGAAATTGCGATATTTATGATCATCATAATCTACTTCATTAGGTGCAAAGAAATGATGTGGAAAGTTCTCATAGTTTTTATTCAATGATACCTTTTTCATTATTTTCTACCTGAATTTATAGTTTGTTGACAAGTATAAACCAATTTCTTAGCTAATTGATCTGGATTATATTCTTTTAATACTTTTGGATCTTCATTTGGATCAATATCTTGAACGGTTTCAAATTTATATTGTTTCTTAATACCATCCATAATATATTCTAGATATGCTTTATTCTTAACTTGAACGAATTTTTCACTTAATACTTGTTCTAGTTTCTTACTATTATGACGTACATATTTAGCAATCGCAGCAGCATCACGTGTTGTAATTATACCTGGAGCTGATTCCATATCTTGCCATTTAGCATAGTCATCACACACTTTACGGAATGATGTGAATAATTTATACCAAGAATCTAATCCTGTAAATATTTTACCTTCTACAACGTTATCATAATAGAATCTTTTTGGAGTCATACGTTCTTGTACAGCTTCATCAATCTTACCACGTGATGAGAAGATATTATTTTCTCCTTCACCACTAGTATTACCAGCACTTATCATTCTAAAGTTAGGATGAATAGGAACACTCATATCTTCAGCAAATGTTACGTATCTCTTTAATCCTGGTTTTTCAAGTACATCAAGAAGTCCTGAATAAAGTTCATTTAATACTACTTGTGTATCAGTATTACCATTATCAAACTCATCTAATGATAACAACTTACCATAAACAAGAGCAACGAAAGCTTGGGTAGCACGGAATCTTCCGTGTGGATCATTATAAGCCATTACACTATATTTATCAGTTATTTTACCGTTTTCAACTAAGTCAATACCTAAGATTCTAGCAACTTGTTTAATAAGATAACTCTTACCACAACCAGATGGTCCCCACAAGTATACCCAGTCACCTTCCATTACACAACGTACTACTTCTTCTGTTAATTGATGGAATATTTCTCCTTTTTCTCTCATTTCATCCATTCTATTTTCAACAAATTTCATTCTTTCAGAGAATGGAATATTTTCATCAAAAACAGGTAATATAGTATTATCAATATTTTCAGGTAAAACAACTTGTTGATTCATAGGAATAACTAATCTATCATTACCTGGAATATAAATACCTGGAGTTTCAATTGCAGGTCCAGCTGGTGCACCTTCAACAGCTACTACTGGAGAACCAGTTAATCTATAAGCAGTTAATATTTCTTTTAATTTAGACTCTCCACCAATTTCTTGCATTAATTCTTGAAGTTGTGGTCTAGTCTTAATATATTCTTCAAACTTTGTAATTGAATCATTAATTGATTCTTCTGTTGTTCTTTGAATACGTAATAAATCGTCAGTAGTACGATTAGATAAACTTTGAGCCATTAATTTAATTTCATTGACTTTAGATTGGGTATTCTTAACTATTTCTTTGAATGATTTATCACTACTTTCTTTAAGATCTCTTTCAAGTTCTAGTAGATAATCATCTAACTTCGCAACTAAGTCATCTTTTTGAGTGTCTACAAAGTTTTGTAATTCATCCATACCACTTTTAGTAATTGCATCAATATCTTTTTGGAAATCACCAATTTGTTTTTGTAAACTCTCTAATTTTACTATTAAAGATTGTGCTTTTCTAGCTTCACTAGCAATAACAGCTAATGTTTTTTCATCAATATTATAAACACCAGATCTTTTTTTAGCATCTTCTAATGAATCATTATATAATTCATCAATATTATTAGTTCTCTTAATCTTACTGATAAATGCTAATACTTCTTGTTTTAAAATCATTTGATTTTGACAGAAACGAGATACATCTAAGGCATAGTCTACAATTTTCTTATAACTAGTTTCATATTCTTCTCTATTAACAAGATTAATTATATCTAAATAATCATGTTTATCAAAGAATAAAGCAAATAGTTTATCAAAATATGGATAATCAATATTGAAATCATAAATACGATTAGTTAAGTTTGTAATAAACATCTCTTTTAAGAATTCAAAATCATCTGTTTTTGTTCCATAAGGAAATATTCTTTTAACATCCATGATGATGTCATTAAAAGTATAATCAGGTCTTCTTTCTTTAACTCCTGTTATTATTTCTAAAAATACTCTTTCTAAAAATTCATCATCGAAGAAATCGTTATTTCTTTTATTATTCTTAACATCATTAACATAATCTGTTAACGTTTTCTTTAGTTCATTACTAACTGAACTTGATCTAATTGCTTTTAATAAATCATTAAATCTATTATCTCTAATTACTATTGCCATTATTTTCTACCTCCAATTTTTCTTAATTTAACATCGGATAACAAATCAACATTATCCATAACATCTACCCTTTTAACAGGAACTAATTTTTCTTTTTTTATTTCACTTAAATCTTTTGCTTTTATAACGTGATAATAATATTTACCATTATATTTAGCTTGGTAATTACCATCACCTCTAGCGTTTTTAAAGCTTGTTTCAATAACAAAATATGGCTTTCTCATATAACCAAATGTTGTCTTTCTTAAAGCATCTAAAGTTAAATTAACACCAACTTTAGTTACTGTTGAATTTCTTTTAACATTTCTTGAATAAAATTCTCTTTTATAAAAGTCTTCATTATTAATATCTAAATACATGAAGTGTTTATATGTATTTGTTGTAATATCATCAAAAGCTTCTTGACTTCCTCGATATCCATAATAAGCTCTCCATGGAAGTTTATACCAAGAAAACTCTTCCTTAACGCCAGATAATAATACTAAGTTCTTTTCTGGTGGTTCTTCTCGTGGTAATGCTCCGGTATCAAAACTTACTAATTCTTGATTCTTTAATATTCTTGTTATAAAAGTTGCTTTCTTATCATCAATATTAAAGACATAATCAAATAATAAATCTTCATAATTACTCATAATTTGAATTTCATCATCTAAGAAATTAATACGAATATTAAGAGCTTTATTAACGCCACCTATATTACCAATTGATATATCATAAGTATTTTCGTCAATTTTGTTATAGAACACTAATAAATAAGCAAATAAATCATTTATATTAGCTTCTAAAATATAATTTGTTCTATAACCACGAATATTATCTAATAATTCGATATTTAAGTTTGTAAACTTACCAAATGAATCAAGAACATATCTTATGATATCCATAACGTTCTTAACTTCATCAGATTCAAACATTAAACTATAATCATAACTGTCCATATCTTCATACATTTCTGTAATTTGATTCTTGTTTAAAATATCACAATTATCTAATATTCTTTGAGAACGAGCATCTTCAACATGAAGTTTATTATGACCAAAGTCACTATCATCTAACTTTATACCCTTTTCTTCTTTATAAACTTCAAGTACTTTATGTACAAATAGGCCAAAGACATCATCTTTACTTGAATAACATAAGTTTTTACCATTATTATATGAAATTAATAAAGCAGGGATTATGATTTGTTTATTATCTTCATCAACATCTCCGCTTACTGTTAAGTCATAGAATTTAACATACTCTAATTCTTTAATAGCATTAATTTCATTAATTCTAGGATCTTGTATATTATATAACATTCCACTACTCCTACAAGTGCTATATTATATCATAAAATCATTATTTTTTCAAGAAAAATCGTTCTTCATATATCATTTTTTAATTATTTATATTATAATTGAATAGAATATAAGGGTATAATTATGAAAAAAGATTTAGGTGTATTAATATTATTGGGTGTTGCATTATTATTTAGTTTATATCTAATAATAAGTGGCTTATTAGGTGGTGAAACCACAAATACAAGTAGTAATGAGGTATTAGAACAAGATTTACAAATATCAACTGCTAATATTAATTTAGAAGTTGGTGGTGAAGAACAAATAGTTGCTACTATCATTCCCGATAATGCTACATATAAAAATTTATATTGGGAAAGTGCAAATAATAATATTGTTACTGTTGATAATGGTTTAGTTAAAGCTAATAGTCCAGGTAAAACCGTAATTAAAGTATCAACAGAAAAAAGAAAAATAACAAAAATTATTAATGTTACAGTTAAAGATCCTGTAATATACATTGAAGAAATAAAGGTAAATGAACCAAATATTGAAATTGAAGTTGGCGATACTAAAAAGATTGATTATGAAATAACACCAGATAATGCAACAGATAAGAAAGTATCATTCTCAACTTCTGATAAAAACATTGTTGGTTTTAATCAAGAAGGATTATTAATCGGTGTTACAGCTGGTACTGCTACTATTACTCTTAAAAGTAATAATGATAAAACAGCAACTATTAATATTACCGTAAAAGATAAAAAAATTGATGTAACTAAAGTAACATTAAATAAGAAAAGTATTACTCTTGAAATAGGTAAATCACAAACGTTGACTGCTAAAGTATCCCCTACTAACGCCACAAACAAAAATGTTACTTGGGCTAGTTCTAATGAAAAAATAGCAACTGTAAGTAATGGTAAGGTTACTGCTAAAAAAGCAGGATCAGCTAAGATAACTGTTAAAACTGAAGATGGTGAAAAGACTGCTACTTGTACTGTTACTGTTAAAGAAAAGGAAGCAGCTACTGCAAAACCAATAGTTCCATCAAGTTCAATATATAAATATGAAGGAACTACTTTAAAATATTATGTAACTAAAACAAATCGTTATTATTTAACATATATTTGGATGCAAGATCCTTATAATCAAATAAGAAAATTAGAAGCTAATACAGCTAAATATGGAAAAGTATTAAAAGATAGTGAAATAACCGGCAATTATAAGTTAAATAGATCTAATGTTGGGGAAATGATGAGTGGTTATATTTCTCATAATATAATCCCTACAAGTAAAGCTGCTATAGGTTATAACGCAAGTGGTTTCTATGTACAAGGTGCTTGGAATCCACCTAGTGCTTACTATAACAATAGATCAAGTAGTTGGTTTGTATTACATGATGGTATTATTACAAGAAATAGAACTGATGATAATACGAATACTAATTCCTTAATGGTAGGAATTGATAAAAACGGTAATCTAAAAGTATATGATGGTGGTGTTAGTAAAGCTGAAAGACAAGCATTTAACAAAGTAATAGCTGCTGATGGTACTAAGAATACATGGAGTTTTGCTCCAGAAATAGTTAAAGATGGTAAACAAAAAATATGGGGTTCTAGTGAAACGGCAAAAAGACAAGGAATATGCCAAGTAAACTCAAATAACTATATTATGATGACTGTTATTGGTTCTATGAAGATTGATGATGTAGGCGCTACTTTTGCATCTCTTGGTTGTAAATCAGGATTTAACTTAGATGGTGGTGGTTCTACTCAAATGTTTATCAAGAATCCTGGATCTTCGACAGTTAATAAAATTGTTTGTTCAGATGGAAGTTCTCACACATCATGTCGTTCAATTGTTGAAGGTATATATTTTACAGAAAAATAAAAAAGACTTTAAAAGTCTTTTTTTTATTTAATAATTATTGGATATGGTTCACGTCTTTCATTATATATTCTAATTATTTCGAGCATGTGATGAACATCATATAAATCAAAATCAAATTCTCTAGCAATAGCTGTTATTTCACGCATTGTTTTTTCTATTAATGGATAACATTCAGGACTAGTTATATCAAGAGATAAGTTAACTTGTTTAGCAAGATGATAAACAATAAATGGTTTATCAGTACCAATATTATTTCTCGAAAGCAAATTTAATGAAAGATTCTCTTCCTTTTTTCTTTTCATAAATTCCTCATAGCACTCTGTTTCAATACTAGTTTTAGTAATACCCATTAAACTAGATATTAATCTATCTGTATCGATATTTTTATTTGTTAAACCACATTTAACACATTCAATTATAGGTTTTCCAACACGAGGTCTTTGATAAGCTGCACCTGGTCTTCTACCACCATGAATAAGTGCAAAAACATGATCACAGTTTTCCATTCTTTCTCTTTTTTGTTCGTCAGTCATAAAGCCTCTATTTAATTACTTTTTGATAAACTCTCTGTTTATCGTACAATTCTATTAATTTATTACGATGATTTTCTTTTTTAACATCAAGTCTTTTTTTCTTTGCTAATTCAATTAATTCCTGAATTGTATCATAAATAAGCTGATAACATTCTTCATAATCAGCATTTATTGATAAATTTACTTCTCTTGCTATTTCATAAAAAATATAAGGTTCATTAGTATTAATTAATTGACCACTTAATAAAGGTATTCTTTCCCAATCAACATCATGAAATTTAGGATCAGATAAATATTTATAAAACATGCTTGTTTCAAATGAACGTATATAACAATCACATACACGACTCATTTGCATATCATCATCTAGTTTTTTATTAGTCAAGCCACATTTAACACATTCAACTAATGGCTCTAAAGGATAAGTTATTCTACTCTTCCAACCTCGTCTAATTAAGGCAAAAACATGATTATTACAATTACAATATTGTTTTTCCAGTTCTTCTTTTTCTTTTTGTGTCATATAAACCTCTATTTTATTTCTTTTTCATATTTTCTATTTTTGTTATAAACATCCATTAATTGATAACAACTATCTAAAGTCATTAAAAATAAATTGTTCTCTTTAGCGAGTTTTATTAATTTTTGAATTGTATCAAATATTAATGGATAACATTCAGGATATTCAATATCAAGTGATAATTCTACTTCTTTAGCTATATACCATAATTTTCTAGGTTCTTTTGTACCTATTTCTTTATTACTTAACATATTTAAATCTTGCAACATAAATGGAACTCTTGAATACTTATGATTATAAACTAGTTCAGGAAATAGTTTTGATTCAATGCTAGGTCTAAATATATGAGAATATCTTTTTTCAATTTCTATATTTTTATTTGTTAAGCCACATTTAACACATTCTATGATATCTTCATCATATTCATAATCTGATGAATGGAATCCCCCACTCCATCCACCTTCCTTAATTAAGGCAAAACAATGTTTACAATTTCGTATTTGTTTTTCTCTAGCTTCATCACTCATAATACACCTACATAATAGTTCTTCGTTGATCTCTACTTACTATAAAATAAACTACTCTATCAATTAAATAATCAAGTCTTCTATCTAAATCTAATTTGTTTAATTCAAAATCTTCTATCATATAATCTGTATCTAATTTGAAAATATTACATATATCATCAAATTCATCAAATGTATTATTCATATGACAATATGAAAGTATAATACATAATATTTTATCTATATATTCGCTTTTTAATACAATATGACCATAAAAATATTTTAAATGTTCTACTGCACTATCTATTTTTTCCTTAGTAATATTATCTGATAATAAATATGCTGTACTATAATTAACCTTCTTTTTAATATCATATCTTTTATGAGATAAATCTTTCCATTTAAAACCTTTTGAACAGTATTTATTTTTATATACTTCATGCATACAATCATGATAATATTCAATCAATGTTTTAAATCTATCTAAATCACTTGTATAAATATTTTTTAATGTATCTATAATATGGTCATTTCTTGATATATAACATAATACTGATTC
>JAEEGL015072726.1_pt1 | contig 18746 bp, 13 predicted proteins | sample 9134231 | NCBI WGS metagenome assembly JAEEGL01 (sample SAMN16246548, study PRJNA631951) | gut metagenome | biome: gut microbiome; feature: rumen; material: fiber-attached | host: Bos | place: Iran: Karaj | collected 2018-10 | reverse complement strand
GCCGAAGCCTGCACCTATCGCGACGATGCCTCCGAGCAGGCACACTATGCCGATGACACTGAATGCTACCGTTATGCTCATCAGCGCTATTATCAGGCCGAACAGCGTCGGCAGAGCCCACGAGTAAACGAACAGATCGAGGCAGATAACGCCTACTATCTTACCGGCGTCTGCGCCCTGTGTCGGTGCCTGCTGTTCCGCATATCTCGGCTGGCTGTAAGGCTGCTGGGCACTTCCCTCTGCGCCGAAGCCGCTTGCCTCGGGCATATCGCCCGATGTGGATGTCTGCTGCGCGGTGTTGACCTGCTGTGCGGGAGCCGACTGTACGCCGGGATTCTCGCTGATGTACTGCTGAACGATATCGTCCACGTCACCGAGCTTCCGGCAGACTTCTTCTTCACTCTCGCCGACAGCGGCACCGTCCTCAAAGTGCTGGCGGAAATCCGAAAGTATATCGCGCAGATCCGTTACGTTATTGCGCTCAAGAGTTTCCCTGAGTCCTGTCAGGAATTCTGTTTTCGTAGTGTATGTCATTGTACGTTCTCCTCCCCGTCAAGCAGGCGGTTCACCGCCGCGGTGAATCCGCGCCATTCGGTCTCCTGCTCCTTCTGAATGTCCCTGCCGCTGTCCGTAATGCGGTAGTATTTACGCGGCGGGCCTTCCTGCGACTCCACTATGTAGGAGTCGATGCTGCCGCTGTCCTTCAGCCGCTTCATCAGCGGATATATCGTTCCCTCTGTTATATGCATCGCATCGGATATTATATTTACCAGCTCGTATCCGTACCGGTCGCCGCGGCACAATATCGTCAGCACACACATTTCGAGAGTCCCTCGTTTGAGCTGTGACTGCATTATATTTCTCCTCTCTGCTTTCATTTTGCAAGGTACTTTGTTTTGCAAGGTATCTTGTATGTTTGTATTATATCACAAGCTACTCTGTTTTGCAAGGTACTATGTGTACAAATGTTGCTGAGATTTTCAGGTTTTTATTGTGCATATCAGACATAAGCGCCGGACGAGGGAATATATACTATAAAAAAATAACAGAAAAGCATTGAAATTTTTTCAACAATGTAGTATAATGTATGATGTATATGCACGTCTGCAGGGCGTGCCGGATATAAAAGAAATACATATATGTAAAATAAAGGGTGAAAAGAATGCTCCATATAGGGCTTGATGTCGGCTCGACAACGGTAAAGATAGCCGTTATCGACGACAGCAACGAATTTGTCTACAAAAATTATCAGAGGCACTATTCGGATATAAAGAAAACGCTGGCCGAAGTACTTCTCGGCGGGCTGGAAAAGGTGAACGACACCGAGATAACCGCAGCCGTGACAGGCTCCGGCGGCATAAACGCCGCGAAGTGGCTCGGCATACCGTTCATTCAGGAAGTCGAAGCAGGCGCGGTAGCTATCGAAGCGCTGATACCCGAGACCGACGTTGCTATCGAGCTCGGCGGCGAGGACGCGAAGATAACCTACCTGCGCGGCGGCATAGAGCAGCGCATGAACGGTTCCTGCGCGGGCGGCACGGGCGCGTTCATCGACCAGATGGCGGCTCTGCTGAACACCGATATCACGGGCCTCAACGAGCTTGCAAAGGACTACGAGACCATATATCCCATAGCATCAAGATGCGGCGTTTTCGCAAAGAGCGATATCCAGCCGCTGCTCAACGACGGCGCAAAGAAGTCGGACGTGGCCGCGTCAATATATCAGTCCGTGGTCAACCAGACCATAAGCGGTCTCGCCTGCGGCAAACCTATACGCGGCAAAGTTGCTTTCCTCGGAGGACCGCTGTTCTATCTGTCAGAGCTCCGCAAGCGCTTCATCGAGACATTGAAGCTGGCACCCGAGGACGTTATCTTCCCGCCCGACGCGAACCTGTTCGTGGCCACGGGCGCTGCACTGGCAGAAAACCGCGGCACCGTATCCGTGTCGGAGCTGAAAGACCGCATAGCCGCCCTCGGCAGCGTTCAGGTACATGAAGTCGAAAGACTCGCGCCGCTGTTTGCCGACGAAGCCGAAAAGCAGGCGTTCCTTGAGCGCCACTCAAAGAGCACGATCCCCACGGCAGACTTGTCAGAACACACCGGAAAGTGCTACCTTGGCATAGACGCGGGTTCTACCACCACAAAGGCCTGCCTCATCAACGAGAAGGCGGAGATACTCTACTCCTTTTATAATAATAATCTCGGTGACCCGCTGAAATCGGTCATCGGCATACTGAAAGACATCTACTCGAAGCTGCCTGAGGGCGCATATATAGCGAAAGCCACCGCTACCGGCTACGGCGAGCATCTGATAAAGGCAGCTCTCGGAGCGGACTACGGCGAGATCGAGACTATGGCGCACTACAAGGCGGCCGAACGCATACTGCCGGGCGTTGAGTTCATACTGGACATCGGCGGTCAGGATATGAAGTGTATGCGCGTGAAGAACGGCGAGATCGAAAGCATACTGCTCAACGAGGCCTGCTCCTCGGGCTGCGGCTCTTTTATCGAGAACTTCGCTGCGGCGCTGGGAATGACCAGCCGCGAGTTCGCGCAGATAGGCCTTGAAGCCGAGCATCCGGTAGATCTGGGCTCCCGCTGCACCGTTTTCATGAACAGCCGCGTAAAGCAGGCGCAGAAGGAAGGCGCGTCCGTGGCGGATATCTCCGCTGGTCTGAGCTATTCGGTAGTCAAGAACGCACTGTTCAAAGTTATAAAGATACGCGACCCGCAGGCTATGGGTGAGAAGATAATCGTTCAGGGCGGCACTTTCATGAATGCTTCTGTCCTGCGTGCCTTTGAGCTGACCTGCGGCAGAGAAGTCGTACGTCCCGATAAGGCCGGACTTATGGGTGCCTACGGAAGCGCGCTGGTTGCTATGCAGCGCGACGACGGCACAGGCTCGACCATATCGAAGCCCGACGCTCTCGAAAACTTCACCATACAGAAATCCACCGCGCGCTGCGGACGCTGCTCGAACAACTGCCTGCTGACGATAAGCAAGTTCTCCGACGGCAAGCGCTTCATCACGAACAACCGCTGCGAACGCGGAGCCGGTACCGGTGCCGGCAAGTCCACCCTGCCGAATATGTATGATTTCAAACTGAAACGACTGTTCGACACCTACAAGCCCATTCCGAAGGAAGAAGCGAAGCGCGGCATCGTGGGCATACCGAGAGTCCTCGGAATGTATGAGAACTACCCGTTCTGGTTCACTTTCCTGACCGCTCTCGGATACAGCGTCCTGCTGTCCCCGAAATCCTCCCGCGACATATACGACATGGGCATCGAAACTATGCCCTCGGAGTCGGTATGCTACCCGGCAAAGCTGGCTCACGGTCATATCGAGTGGCTGCTGAACAACGGCGCGGATTTCATCTTCTACCCTTCCCTGACTTATGAAATGGACAACGGCGGCAAGGGCGACAACCATTATAACTGCCCCGTAGTCGCCACATACAGCGAAGTCATAAAGAACTCGGTGCCGAGACTGCGCGATCATGACGTAAGATTCATGAATCCCTTCCTGCCGATATACGACCGCAAGGCTATGACAAGGCGCATCGTCGAGGAATTCTCGCCCCTGGGCTTCGGAGGCGAGGAGCTTGGAGCGGCACTGGCGAAGGCCTATACCGAGGACGAGAAGTACAAGGCTGACGTGCGCAGAGAAGGCGAACGCATTCTTGCCCTGCTTGAAAAGGAAGGCAAGAAAGGCATAGTTCTCGCAGGCAGACCCTATCACGTTGATCCGGAGATAAACCACGGCATACCCGAGATGATAAACGGCTACGGCTACGCAGTGCTTACCGAGGACAGTGTGGCACACCTCGGAGATCTGCCGAGGCCTATACGCGTTGTAGACCAGTGGATGTACCATAACAGGCTGTATAACGCAGCAGCCTTCGTTTCGACCCGCACCGATCTCGAGCTCGTGCAGCTCAACAGCTTCGGCTGCGGCATCGACGCGGTCACCACCGATGAGGTGCAGGAGATACTTCAGGGCAGCGGAAGAATGTACACGCTGCTGAAAATAGACGAGGTCAACAACCTCGGAGCCGCCCGCATAAGGCTCCGCTCGCTGATTTCCGTTATGGAAGAGCGCGAACGCACCGGTTATGTTTCCGACAAGAAATACACCGGTTATAAACGCCAGCCCGTATTCACCAAGGAAATGAAGAAGCGCTACACCATACTCGCTCCGCAGATGGCGCCGTATCACTTCGACATCATAGAGGCGGCGTTCCGTTATTCGGGCTTCGATTTCGTGGTGCTGAAAGACTATTCCAAGAAGATAGTCGATACCGGACTGAAATATGTCAACAACGATGCCTGCTACCCGTCGATACTGACTGTCGGACAGCTCATGAATGCGCTGGAGAGCGGGAAATACGATCTCTCCCGCACGGCTCTGCTGATAACGCAGACCGGCGGCGCGTGCAGAGCGACCAACTATATCAGCATGATCAAAAAGGCTCTTGCGGACGGCGGCTACGCGGATACTCCGCTGCTGTCGCTGAACTTCAACGGCTTTGAGAAACAGCCGGGCTTCAAGATCACCCCCGGACTTGCGATACGCGCCTTTATGGGCGTCATCTACGGCGACGCGATCTGCCGCTGCCTGTACAGAGTCCGTCCCTATGAGATCGAAAAGGGCAGCGCCAACCGGCTCTACGAAAAGTGGAACGAGAAGATCAAGCAGGATCTGAAGCACATCAGCTTCAAGAGATTCAGACAGAATATCCGCGACATGGTGAAGGAATTCGGCGAGCTGCCGGTCTATGACATCGAAAAACCGCGTGTGGGCGTTGTCGGCGAGATACTCGTAAAGTACAGCCCCGCAGCAAACAATGACATCGTGGGCTTCCTCGAATCCGAAGGCGCCGAGGCCGTAGTACCCGATCTCATGGGCTTCATCTACTTCTTCTGCGACCATGCCAACTCCCGCAAGGAGTTCCTCACTGTCAGCGGCGCAAGATACTTCTTCTCCAACAAAGCGATACAGCTCTTTGAACGGCTCGAAAAACCGTTCATCGACGCAATAAAGGGAACAAAGTTCGGCGGCTTTACGCCAATCCGCGAGATGAGAAAGCTCGTTGACGGCATAGTCTCCACCTGCAACATCGCCGGAGAAGGCTGGTTCCTGTCGGCTGAGATGCTGGAACTGCTGGAGAGCGGCGTTACCAATATCGTATGTATGCAGCCCTTCGCCTGCCTGCCGAACCATGTCACCGGCAAGGGCGTCATAGGAGAACTGCGCCGCCGGAATCCCGAGTCAAACATCATCGCGGTGGACTATGACCCCGGTGCTTCGGAGGTCAACCAGATCAACCGCATCAAACTGATGCTCACCGCCGCAATGAAGAAGATCAGGAACAGGGAAAAGCTGGCTGTGCCGGAAGTCCTTGTGACCGACGAGTATTCGGAATTACTCGGAAATAAGGTCGGATAAACGCATATCCGGAAAATGTAAATATTATTTACCCAAAAGGTATTGACAAATCCGGAAAAGTGTGGTATTATATAAATACAGTAAATGGCATTTACTTATTTTACCGGCTATACATTGGAAAGGAAAGAAAGTTATGGCTGAATTCAAGTTCACAGACGCTTCGGGCAAGACCGAGATAAAGAAGACCGGCAGCTCCGGAGGTAAAATGGGCGGCATAGTATTCATTGTCGTTTTAGTATTCATCGTGCTGGCAGTGCTCTTCAACTGCTTCACTATCGTAAACGAAGGTTTCATCGGCGTGAAGTACCAGTTCGGACGCATCACCGAAGATAATTTACAGGCGGGACTCAACTTCCGCATCCCGTTCATCGAAGAGATAGATCAGGTCGATATCCGTGACCAGATATATTCCGTAAAAGCAAACGCCTACACCAGCGATACACAGAGCGTGAACGAGCTCCAGCTCAAGCTCAACTACCGCTATTCCAGCGCAATGCTCTCGAATATAATCCGTGAGACAGGCATCAGCAACGTAGAGAACAAGCTCCTTGTCCCCAACGTGGCAAAGATCGCCAAGGACGCCATCGGTAAAGTAAAGGCCGAAGACCTTGTTCAGACCCGTTCGGAAGTTCAGGCTACGATCCAGAACAAGCTCACCGAAGTTCTCCAGCCTTACGGCATCGTGGTTACCGCGTTCGCTATCGAGAACCTTGACTTCGATCCCGCATTCGAGGCTTCGATACAGGAAAAGGTAATAGCGGCTCAGGACGCTCTCAAAATGGAGAACAAGACCCGCGAAAAGGAAGAGGAAGCAAAGCAGATAGTTATTGCCGCACAGGCGGAAGCCGACAGCCAGGTAGCTATCGCACAGGCGGAGGCTCAGGCTATCTCGCTCATCGAAGAGCAGCTCGCCAACAGCCCGAACTACATCGACTACTACAAGCTCCAGAAGTGGAACGGCGTGCTCCCGCAGGTGATCGGCGACGGCGTGAACCCGTTCATAGCTCTCTCCGACAGCACTCCGACATCTTCGGCTCCTTCGGTTCCGTCGGGCATGCCTCAGTCGGCAATATCGGTAAATAACGCCGAATAAACAGAAAAAACACGGTAAATAGTATTGACCTTACGCGCTGAAAATGCGCGTAAGGTTTGTATTGTTTTATTTTTTATACTGTTTTTTATCGGAAACGCAGAAAATCATCTCTGAAAAACACACAAGACTCGAAAGGACATTTATGGGATATACGGAACTTAAAAAAGCGGTAATGGAAAGATTTTTCTCCCGCTCGAACGATATGCAGAAAAAGGCGATATTCAAAACAAAAGGCGCTGTGCTCATAATCGCGGGCGCAGGCAGCGGAAAGACGACGGTGCTGTGCAACCGCATAGCGAACCTGCTGCTGTTCGGCGATGCATACACCTGCCAATGGGAGCCGGAGCTCTCCGACAGCGAGACGGCTTTTCTGAAAGACTACGCGGAGGGCAGGCTCGACAACACCCCCGAAGTCTCGGACAGACTGTCGGCGCTGATCGGCCACGACCGCGCGATTCCGTGGAAGATACTTGCGGTGACCTTCACCAACAAAGCCGCCGGCGAACTGAAAGAGCGCCTCGCCGCTATGAACGCGCCTGCCGCAGAGGTATGGGCTGCCACGTTCCATTCGGCCTGTGTGCGCATACTGCGCCGCAGCATCGGAGTCCTCGGTTATGACAGCAATTTCGTGATCTACGACACCGACGACTGCAAGCGCATCATCAAGGATATACTGAAGGCCATGAACCTGTCCGACAAGAGTTTCGATCCCAAGAATGTACTGAACATAATTTCCAGGGCAAAAGACAAACTTATAACGCCCGAGCTTTTCAGAGCGGCTGACGCATCGGGAAAGAAAGACTTCATGCTCGGGGTGGTGCGCGATATCTACCGCGAGTATCAGGGACGCCTCAGAGCCGCTAACGCGCTGGACTTCGACGATATCATAATGAAGACCGTGGAAGCCCTCAGAGCTGATCCGGATACCCTTGCATACTGGCAGAACCGCTTTGACTACATCATGGTGGACGAGTACCAGGACACAAACAACGCACAGTATGAGCTGGTGAAGCTGCTGGCAGGCGGCTCCGGGAATCTCTGCGTCGTAGGCGACGAGGATCAGTCGATATACCGTTTCAGAGGAGCCACTATCGAGAATATCCTGTCTTTTGAACAGGAATTCGACAGCGAAGTCATAAAGCTGGAGCAGAATTATCGCTCTACATCGAACATACTTGACGCGGCAAACGCCGTTATCCGCAACAACACCCAGCACAAGGACAAGAAACTCTGGTCCGATCTCGGCGCGGGCGAAAAGATAAAGGTGCTGCGCTTTGCCGATGAACAGCTCGAAGCGGCTTTCGTTGCCAACGAGATACTTAAGAACAAGGATTCGGGCAGCAGTTTCGCTGACAACGCAGTTCTGTACCGTAACAACGCCCAGTCCAGAAGCATAGAGCTTGCGCTCGGCAAGGCAGGCATACCGCATAAAATAGTCGGCGGCACGAAGTTCTATGAACGCAAGGAAATCCGCGACATGATCGCGTACCTGAGTGTTATAAGCAATCCTTTTGATACCGTGCGCCTCGCGAGGGTGATAAACGAGCCCAAGCGCGGCATCGGAGACACTTCATGGGCGGAAGTGGAGCGCATAGCGCTGACCCTGGGCATAAGCCCCATAGAAGTCATGGAGCGCTGCGAGGAGTTCGCCTCGACAGCCAAGAAGGCCAAGGCTCTGAAACCCGTGGCTTCAATGTTCCGGGATCTTATCGACACCGCCGACGAACGCGAGATAACCGAAATACTCGATGATGTGCTGGAGCGTTCGGGCTACAAGGATATGCTGCTGACCCAGGGTGACGAGGGCATGGGAAGACTGGAGAATATCCAGGAATTAAAATCCTCGATGATAACGTTCTGCCAGGAGAACGAGAGCCATACCCTGTTCGACTTCCTCGAACAGGTGGCGCTGATATCCGACCTCGACAGCTACGACACTTCTACAGACAAGGTCACGCTGATGACCATGCACGCGGCAAAGGGCCTCGAATTCACCAACGTCTATATCATCGGAGCCGAGGAAGGAATCTTCCCGGGCTACCGCAGCTTCGGAGACCCCATGGAGCTGGAAGAGGACAGACGCCTGTGCTATGTGGCGATAACCCGCGCAAAGCGCAGACTTTACATAACCACAGCCGAGTCGAGACTGCTCTACGGTCAGACCCAGAGAAATAAAAGATCAAGATTTATAGATGAAATACCGGAGGAATATATGGAAAACAAGGATAATACCAAGCGTACAGCGTCTGCGCCGTCCGGCGGCTTCGGAACGACTTCGGCCCTTTCCGAGCGCACATACGGCGGCAGAAAGCAGTCGAATTACTTACAGGAGCGCGCGGCTTCACAGGCCAAAGCCCCTGCGGCAGGCAGCCAGAGCTTCGCGGCGGGCGACCGCATAAACCACAGGAAGTTCGGTGACGGCACCGTGCTTACAGCCACCCCGATGGGGAACGATACCCTGCTGGAGATCAGCTTCGACGAGGGCGGAACAAAGAAACTTGCCGCTGCGTTTGCGAAAATAACAAAGATTTGAACCGGGTCTGAATATTTTTATTGTGAAAATGCTCAATTATAGTTTCAATATTTTTACATCGGAGCAATAAAATTTATTTAAATAATTGTGGAAAATTTGCGCGGAATGTGATATAATAAGGTGATATGATATGCTTTGTCCGTTTAACAGGCAAAGCAGATCACATACTTTCCTTCTATAGAGAAAAGAGATGATCACTGTGGCAGATCCCATAAACGGACAGTTCGTACTGGAAATAGACGAAAAATTCATGACCGCGAGACTCAGCGTCACTCCCCCGAAGAATGGCGGAAAGGCCGTGACCGAGGCCGAGGTGCGGCAGGATATGGCCCTCAAGGGCATAAGATACAACATTGATGAAGAAGCATTCAGAGAAGCGTTTAACGCGGACAGCCTCAGTGTTGAGATAGCTAAGGGCGATCCTCCTGTGGACGGCAAGAACGGCTATGTGGTATATCACTTCGAGCGCAGAAACGGCGCACAGGTCAAGACGGACGAGTTCGGAAACATGGACTACAAGGACCTCGGACTTATCCAGAACATACAGCAGAATGTCATAATCGCCGACATATTCCCGGAGACTCCCGGCACCCCCGGCAAGGATATCCGCGGCATCACAATAGCGCAGTACCCCGGAAAACCCGCCAATATCACTATCGGATCGGGCATCACCCGCACCGAAGACGGTAAGCATCTTGTCACCGCAATAGCAGGCAACCTGCGCTGGAACAAGGATCACTTCGTCGTGGACAAGGAGATCGTGGTCTCCGGCGACGTTGACCTTTCTGTCGGCAATATAGATTTCATAGGCGACGTCATCATACGCGGCAATGTGAACGAGGGCTTCTTCATCAAGTCCGGCGGCAACGTGTCCATAGCGGGCAACGTTACAGGCGCGACTGTCGAAGCAGAAGGAAGCATCAGCGGACGCCTCGGCTTTGTTACATCCAGGATATCCGCAAAGGGCGACATCACCGTCAATTTCGGCGAGAATTCCAATATCATCTGCGGCGGTACCTTAAAGGCGCAGAGTTTCGTCGGCTGCACTGTCTACTGCGAAGGACCGATGCTCGTTCAGGGCGGCAAGTCGATAATAGTCGGCGGCAAATACACCTGTCTGTCGGATATCGAAGTCAACTACATAGGCTCTGATTCCTATGTCCGGACGCAGATAATACTCGGCAATATAGCTGTGCTGGCGGAAGAGCTAAGCGATCTGAAAAAGAAGCTGAAAGAGTATGAGGCACAGCTCCAGCAGCTTGAGCTCGTTTGCAGCACTCTTCAGCAGCAGAAGAAGACAATGCCTCTGCCTCCGGAGAGAGAGGAAATGCTTAAACGCTCGATCAAGGCGAAATTCGGTCACATGGGTCTCATCAAGGAAACAAATGACCGCATCGCGGAGATCACGCACGATATAGAGAACAGCAATGACCTGTGCGTAAGGTTAAAGCGCGCGGTATTCCCGGGAGTCACCTTCCGCATAAACAGCTCCCAGTACGTCGTTACCACGAAGTCGGGACCCGGCACCGTGCAGGTCAACGATGAAGGCGATATAGTAATAAGATGACCCCGTAAGGAGGAGACCGCGTGAGTTTCGTTTCGGTCAGAGATGTGTACAAGCGCTATAAAATGGGCGAAATAACGATCAATGCCTCCGACGGCATCACCTTTGACATAGAAAAGGGTGAGCTGGCGATAGTGCTGGGGCCTTCGGGCTCGGGAAAGACCACCGTGCTGAATATGCTGGGCGGTATGGATACCATTGACGAAGGCAGCGTTATTATAGACGGCAAGGATATAGCAAAGTATTCACGAAAAGAGCTGATAACCTACCGGCGGCTGGAGATAGGCTTTATCTTCCAGTTCTACAACCTGATACAGAACCTTACGGCAAAGGAAAATGTGGAGCTGGCGGCGCAGACCTGCAAAGACTACATACCCGCGGACGAGATACTGCGGCAGGTCGGGCTGGGCGAAAGGCTGGACAACTTCCCGGCGCAGCTTTCGGGCGGTGAGCAGCAGCGCGTGGCAATAGCGAGGGCTCTGGCCAAAAAGCCGAAGCTGCTGCTGTGCGACGAGCCTACGGGCGCGCTTGACTACAACACTGGCAAGATGATACTGAAACTTCTTCAGGATACCTGCCGTGAACGCGGAATGACCGTTATACTCGTCACGCACAATTCGGCGATAGCGCCTATGGCGGACAGAGTTATCAGGCTGAAAAACAGCAGGGTCAGAGAGATAATCACAAACGAGTCACCGATGTCGGTCGATGACATAGAATGGTAATACGCACAAAGATAAACGAAGGGACATTTCAGTCAGATGAGTTTTCTTATTTCAAAGCAGGCAGTATTCAATCAGAGCGCAGGCACCGAGATGTATGAAATGCTGTACTCCTTTGCAAGCAGAAAAAATCCAACGGGTGACGAATCGCTCGTCTCACCCGAAGAGATCGAGGAAGCAAAGGAGTATATCAAGCTCAATATGCTCCCCATATTCGACAACAAGCCTGCGTATATACGCTTTACGCAGCTCATGCTGGAGAATAATTTCCATGAGCTGTTCCTTAAAGAACGGCTTATCATAGAAATACCGACAATGCTGCTCGCAGACGCCGGTTCTCTCCAGAGAGTCATGAGGCTGAAAAGACTCGGCTATACAATAGCACTCTCAGGCTTCCTGTACAGCGAGGAAAATGAGGAACTGTTCAACTTTGCGGATATTTTGCGCTTCAGTATACTCTCCGACGCGGACGAGATAGCCTATACGGTGAAGAAATGCCACGAACGCGGCAAGCGAGCGCTTGCCGAAAGCATAGATGATCAGGAGAATTTCGAGTTTGCCCGTGAGCTCGATATAGACCTCATGCGCGGCAGCTTCTTCTCAAAGCCTGTGCTTGAGACCAAGCGCTCCGGCGGCCCGATGATCAAGACCTTCCTTGAGATAATCGCGCTGCTATACAGCCCGGAGCCGAACATCGAGTACATATCGGCGGTCATCTCCACCGACCCTGTGCTCACCATAAAGCTGCTGAAAGTCATCAATCAGCTCTGCGCAGACAAGGGCAACACCGTTTCCACGGTGCGTCAGGCTCTGGTAATGCTGGGTATCGACAGACTTAAAGAGTGGATCTATCTCGTCGGACTGCAAAGACTTAACCGCAACTCCCCTGCCGAGATACTCCGTCTGGCGCTGTTCAGAGCAAGATTCTGCGAGCGCATCTCCCGCAATTCCGGCGGAAGCGTGGGCTCCCGCAGCAACGAAGTTTACCTCATGGGTCTGATCTCGATAGTAACGGGAAGCCACGACGAAGAAGCACTGAAAAAGGCTCTCTCCGATCTGCCTGTATCGACGGAGATCAAAGAAGGTATCACCGGCGGAGGCGTATTCGGCGACATCTTCCACCTCTCACAGAGTTATGAGGAGGGCGACTGGGAAAAGGTAGTCATCTATTCCGATGCCTGCAACATAGATTTCGACATACTCGCCAACGAGTATATCGAGGCGCAGAAATTCGTCAAGAAGTACGGAAACTTCGGCTCGTGACATATGTCTGACGGAAATTTGAACAAAAAAATCAAAATCATGAAAATTCCCCTTGACAAAAGGGGAATTTCCGATTATAATAATATAGTTACTATTTGTGGATAAGTCTGCCCTTTTGCGGAAAGAACCGTAAAAATGCGGCAGCTTCGGCAAAAATAAAGAATTTTAAACGGAGGTAATCGACATGAAAAGAACATATCAGCCCAAGAAGCGTCAGAGAAAGATGGAGCATGGCTTCAGAAAGAGAATGAAGACAGCAAACGGCCGCAAGGTGCTCGCAAGAAGACGTGCAAAGGGCAGAAAGCAGCTCACATACTGATCGGTAATGGGTGAGTTTTCCAAACGGTATTACGCTATCAAGAACGACCGTGAATTCCGCTACCTTTTTAAGAAAGGTGAATGCTGCCCGAGCTACGGGTTTGTGTGCTATTTCAGACAGACGAACCGGCGAAGGGACCGCTGCGGCATAGTCACGGGAAAGAAGATCGGGGGCGCCGTCACGAGGAACCGCGCAAGACGCGTGATCCGTGAGGCGTTCCGTATATTCGACAGCGAACTGTGCGCCGAGACCGACAAGCGCTTCGACTTCATATTCGTTGCCAGAGAAGGCACCGCGGAGTTGAAATCAACAAAGGTGCTCGGAACGATGCGTGCGAAGCTGAAGCCCATGCTGCTTGGAAAAAAGCCGTCCTCACCGGGCGGTGTGAAAAAGCCTGACAAGAAGACGGGACCGGAGAGCGCCGTCAGACGCCCCGCCGGTGACGATGACCAATGAAGTATCTGCTGATAGCAATTATAAAGCTGTACCGGGTAACATTATCAAAGATCAAGCCGCCATGCTGCCGGTTTTATCCGACCTGCTCCGCTTACGGGATAGAAGCGATAAGACGATTCGGCGCCGTCAAGGGCGGCTGTTTGACTGTACGGCGGATAGCGCGGTGCAACCCGTTCAGCGCTGGCGGATACGATCCCGTGCCGGAGAAGTATTACTTCTTCCGCGGGAAGAATAAAAACAGCAAATAATGTGTACGGAATAAAAGGGTGATAAACTATTAACTGGCTATATTCGTTAGTGGGAACTCCGCTCGGCTATGTAATGTGGGTCTGCTACCTGCTTGTGCAGAATGTGGGCTGGGCAATAATCCTGTTCACGTTCATAGTGCGCGTGGCTATGTTCCCGATAAATCTGCGCCAGCAGAAGAATACCGCGATATCGCAGCTCTTCATGCCGCGTGTCCGCGAGATACAGACCAAGTACAAGAACAACCAGCAGAAACAGCAGGAGGAACTGGCAAAGCTCCAGAAAGAAGGCTATAACCCTACGGGCGGCTGCCTTTCCATAATCCTGACATTCATCATACTCGGCGGCGTTATCGACGTCGTTTACCGCCCCATGACGCATATGGAACGCTTCGATACTGCGGCGATCAATGCAATAGTCACATCCGCGAAGCAGGTTGACACGGTGCAGACCATACTCGTGAACGAGTCCGACCGTACCGCTGTCATCGAATTCCTGAAGGACGAAGCGACCCTTACCTATGTTGAGAGCGAGACCACAGATGAGAGCGGCAAGAAGATCAAGACCAACAACCGCAACACCGTTCCGGACGGCTTCGATATCGACAAGGCCAAGAAAGAGATAACTGTCACGCAGGCCGACCTCGACCAGTTCGCCCCCTTGTTTGACATGACCAACGGCGATAAACTCGTGAAGCTGTATTCCAACGATTCCCGCCTCTCCGATCAGGTCAGGACCGCTATACAGCAGATCACTCTGAATTACAACGACAGCACTCTTTACAGAGAGCTCCGCGCACTCAATACCTATGGCAGAACGGACGCCAACAAGGCGCTCATTATAGCGAACTCCGGCATCGATTCACACGTTGCCGACAGACTTGAAAAACTCAGCGAGAACATCTTCTTCGCTGGCATCAACCTCGGAGAGCAGCCGAAATGGGCATTCGACGAACTGATCGTTATACCGATAATCGCGTTCGTCTTCTCCATGGCACAGATGCTCATCCAGCAGTACCTGATGAACAAGCAGAATCCCGAGCTCGCACAGCAGCAGAACTCCATGAAGTTCATGTTCCTCATGATGCCCTTCCTTTCGCTGGCGATCGTATTCAGCGTACCGGCGGGCGCAGGCTTCTACTGGTCGGTCTCCTACCTGTTCGGTATTCTCCAGAGCGTCATAATGTACAAGTTCTGGCCTTCGGACAAGATCAGAGCAGAGGCACAGGCGAAAATGGCTGAAAAGTTCGCTGAAAAGGAGCAGAGAGCTACCGTTGTAACGGTAGACGCGGATGGCAATACTTCCGAAAAGACAGAGCGTCTCTCTAAACTCACACAGAAAGAAATAAAGGAACTTAATAAGAAAAAGCTCGAGGCAGCAAGAAGAGCCGACGCCGAAAAGTACGGCGAAGAGTATAAAGAGCTGCCCGATGATGACGATGATCTTTAAGAAAGGATACGCAGGTAAATGGAAAGATTCTATACCGCGAAGACCGAGGAGCTTGCCAAGGAACAGGCGATCAACGAGTTCCGCGCTCTCGGCATCGGCGAAAATGACATCACTTTTGAGATCGTAGAGCAGCCCGTAAAGAAGCTGTTCACAATGAAAGGCGATTACCGCATCAGAGCTTACGCTCCCGACACAGCTGCCGAGGATACGGCAGAAGAAACAGCAGAAGCAGACAATTCTGCACAGGCTGACGAAGAAAGCACAGTTTCTGTTTCCGAAGCTCCCGAGCAGAAGGTTGCCGAAGCCCCTGAGGGCGTAAACGTACTCGAAAGTGAGAAAGTACAGAACGCAATCAGATATCTCGACAAAGTACTTGGCAGTCTCGGAGTTGAAAATTACACGATCAGCACTGTTCAGAATGACGACACAGTTGTTCTCGATATCGTCGGCGAAAAGCTGGGCGTTATCATCGGCAGACGCGGTGAAACTCTCGATGCACTCCAGTATCTTACGATACTCGCAAGCAACAAGGCGGAAAATTCCTACTGCCGCATAGCCGTTGACTGCAACGGTTACCGTGCGAAAAGAAAGGAAACTCTCGAAGCTCTCGCGGTCAAGACAGCGCACAGAGTGCTCAAACAAGGCAGACGCGTTACTCTTGAACCCATGAATCCCTACGAAAGGCGCATAATCCACAGCAAGGTAGCCGAGATCGAAGGCGTATTCAGCAACTCCATAGGCGAAGAGCCTTTCAGAAAGGTAGTTATCTCCTCCAACACCAAGCCCACCTACAATAAGGGCGAAAAGGGCGGAAGACGCGGCGGCGGAGACCGCAGGAACTACACTCCCGGCAGGAGCTATAAGCAGTCCTCGGGCTTCTCGACATCATTTGAGCGTGAGTATAAACGCTCGCAGCCTGTGAGCCGTCCTTCCGAACCCGATCCCGCACCTTTCTCGCAGGAGACTGTGGATATAGAGAAGAACACCTCGCTTTACGGTAAAATCGAACTCTGATATTTTTGAACGATCCGTCCCGATCGCCGGTTAAGACGGCATCGGGACGTTCTCTTTCGGATCAGCAGAATAGAACAGCTTCTGCCCCGCTTTTCAGAGTTTATTAATACTGGACTGTCGCCAAGTGGTAAGGCAAGGGACTTTGACTCCCTCACCCGTGGGTTCGAATCCCGCCAGTCCAACCAAGCAGCGTGACGCTGCACCCAAACCGTCTGTTACTTTAGTAACAGGCGGTATTTTTCGGCCTCGCAACCGCTAGTCCAAGAGTCAAAAACATAAGAAATATTACACATATATGATTTTCGGGATCCGAATCTTCGTCAAATATAACCATTTTGTTCAATAAAAATGGTAAAAATATAAAAACATTTGGTAAATATCTTCAAAACTCTTGACTTTTTAATTTTTTTGTTATATTATAATTATATATATACACATTGGTTACATTTGCCATATTTTGAAGGCAGGATCCGAAGCAAACACTATATTATATGCCCGGAGACTTTGTGTATATCATGGAGGGAATAAGTTTGAAAGGAGTTGTGCCCACCACGGGTGCAGATCAGAAAGATGAGCAAAGATGAACGCGCTTTAAAGCGGGCAAGCAACATCGAAAAAACGCTGAAAGCCCTGACTGTCCAACGTGAAATACCTAAATTCACGATTATATTTCTGGTACTGATCTACATAGGCGGATCAATATTAACGGCAATGGCGGGAGGCTCCCAGGATGTTCTGATGATCAATGACAAACCGCTGCCGATAGCGACCTTTGCAGGCGTATTCTCGTCTCTCGGGAATATGTGTGTGATCCTCATGGTCGTATATTACAAAAAACTCGGCTTTATCACGTCTATGATATTGCTGGGTACGCAGATACCGGGTTTTTACATGAACGTTATCAGGGGAGGCAATTATACATCTATTCCCGGTCTTTTCGCCGGTTTGCTTACGATCATAGCTTCCATTATTATTTTCCTGAATAACCGGCAGATAGAAAAATATCAGAAACGTGTCAACGAGCAGGCAGTCACCGACCGTCTGACCGGTCTGCCGAACCGTTTCGCAGTCAGCGAACTTATAAAGAAGCTTATCAAACAGAACAGAAAATTCGCGGTCGTCACTATCAATATCAATAATTTCAGAAGTATCAACGAGACAATGGGAATGGATACCGGAAACCTTGTCCTTATTGAAACGTCAAAACGCTGGAGGGACATAGCCAACAGCGGTGAGACCGGTACGATCGATTTCATAGGGCGTGTCGGCGGTGACGAGTTCTCGCTCATCGTGCGCGGATATCCTTCACCAAACGAACTGATGCGTACTATCGGTTTCTATGTTGCCGCTCTTGAAGAAAAAATAACGGCGGACGATTGCGATTTCTATATCACTGCCAGCTTCGGCAGCGCCGAATTCCCGACGGATGCCGACAATTATGATTCCCTGATCTCCTGCACTGTTGCCGCAATGAACGAAGTAAAGCGCGCAAAGAGCAGCGAACACGTAATGCTCTTCACACCCGAGATGCTGAAAGTTGAGCATACGCTTGAGATCGAACGTGAGATCAGAGCGGCACTCGAAAACGATACTATCTTCTTCAACCTCCAGCCGCAGTATGATATGACTCACAAGCTCCGCGGCTTCGAGACTCTCGCACGCATGAAGAACTCGGAAGGACGGATCATAAGCCCCGCAGAGTTCATTCCCGTCGCTGAAAAAGTGGGACTCATCGATAAAGTGGACAGCACCGTATTCAGAAAATCGGCGGAGTTTTTCGGTGACCTTATCAAAAAGACCGGCTCCGATATCACGCTCAGCGTAAATGTGTCGGTAAGACACCTGATGAAGAACGGCTTTCTCGATGAACTGCGGGATATCATCAAACAGACCGGAATACCTACGAACCAGCTTGAGATCGAGATCACCGAATCCATTATGATCGATTCCTATGAAAAGGCTCTCAACTGTATCGGCGAAGTAAAGAATATGGGAATAAAGATAGCGATCGATGATTTCGGCACAGGCTATTCGTCGCTGAGCTATCTGTATAAATTCCCTGCGGATCTGCTTAAAGTTGATAAATCCTTCATAGATCAGATGAATTCCGGCGAATCGTCAAAACGCTATGTGGCCTCGATAATATCTATCGGTCATATAATGGGCTTTGATGTGATCTCCGAAGGCGTCGAGGAGCCGGATCAGCTTGAAACTCTGCGCAGCATAGGCTGTGACTACATACAGGGTTTCATCTGGGGACGCCCGCTGCCTCAGGACGAGGCCGAAAGGCTTGTCGAAATGAAGTCCGCGTAATGAGGGTATGATGTCTGTACATCGATAAATGAAAAACGCCGTCCCGTATGGAAGGTTTCTTTTATCGCCGCGTCGTGCGGCGTTTTGGAAACCTTCTTTACTACGTCCTGTAGTATGGGCGGCGTTTTTGGATAAATCGGAATTTGCGGGGTACCCCCGCGGTCAGTCCGTATGTTGCTCTCCGCAAACAGGCAGTATCTGCCTCGCAGCCGTTATTCTCTGCTATGATCAATCGGAATTTACGGGGTACCCCCGCGGTCAGTCCGTATGTTGCTCTCCGCAAACAGGCAGTATCTGCCTCGCAGCCGTTATTCTCTGCTATGAT
>JAEEGL011778216.1_pt1 | contig 18746 bp, 17 predicted proteins | sample 9134231 | NCBI WGS metagenome assembly JAEEGL01 (sample SAMN16246548, study PRJNA631951) | gut metagenome | biome: gut microbiome; feature: rumen; material: fiber-attached | host: Bos | place: Iran: Karaj | collected 2018-10 | reverse complement strand
GGCTGATTCAGCAGCTGGTTCATTATGAAAAGACCGGTGAGATCATTGAAGGACCTACACCGGAAGAAAGGCTGCTGCAGTGCCTCTATCACGCTCAGAGATTAATAAATCTTAAAGGTGAAAGAATAGCCATAAAGGAAATGAGGGGACATGCCTGCTGGTACATCAACGGACTGCCCAACAACAACAGAGTCAAGGCTCTTATCAACAACATTACCAGATACGAACAGTTAGATTACATTATGAACTCCTACAGGGAGGCCCTGAAAGCGGAAGACTACCGTTTTCTGGATGAAGGAAAGGGGGTAACCGAATGAAAAGAGTACTGAAAATCATCATGGTATTCGCTCTGATACTGACTTTTCTGCCGGCTGTACAGGCCAAGGAAAGAAGTGTCAGGGGTCTAAATGATGAGAATCAGATCGTGAACAATGAGGAAAGCGTACTCATTCAGTATGAAGGTGAAGAAGCCCGTGTCTTCTTTGGCTATACCGGCATACATATCGTCAGCGCAACAAAGTCAGTACATCTTGAAACGGAGTTTGAAGTATTGAAACTCACAGACGCCGGAGATGTAAACGGTGACGGATATACGGATTTTCTGACCTGGCAGAACGCCAGCAATTACGTAGATCAGCTGTTATTTCTGAGCGGTAAGGATGGAAAGGTCCTGTTTTCAAAATGCATTACCAGAGAAACCTATGATCCTAACCTGGGAACAGTCAGAACCAACTGCTATATTCAGCAGTTAATGTGTCATAAAAGCGTTGCCTATGTAGTATATGACTATAATCTTGAAGCCATTGACTTAAAAACAGGAGAGACACTCTTTATCCATACGGAAACTAATAATATCTGGAAAGCCATTATAGTGGAAGACTGTGATGGGGACCAGATAAATGATGTGGCTTTCAGCGGACAGGACAATGTCTTAGGTGTAATCTCCGGAAAAACCGGAAATGAAATCATGACCCTGCATCCGGCCAAAGAATATGAGTCACATTACCGCTGGGACACCGACATGAAAGCCAAGGCTGTCATGAACATCTGGGACCTGACGTATGAAAAGGGCCATCTATATGCTCTGAGTGAAGACGGAGTGTTATTTGATGTTGATCTTAAGACAAAGGAAACAAAACAGACTGCTTTGGAAGTCGTTACTCAGGAAAAGTTCCAGGAAGTGGTTGATTATCGCTGCGATTGGTACGGAAACAGTGTTTATTATGTGCAGACCGGATTAAACAGTACTGAATACTTCAGTTACAGGTTTGCGGAAGTCACTCCAGACTATTTCCTTATAGACTGTTTCATGGGGGATACCAATTCCCTGACATCGGCATACAGTGAAACACTGCCTTCCAAGACAGTGCTGTTCAACCGTTCCAAGGGGACCGTTGAAACAACGATTGATACACAGATTGCCTGGATCTGCTTAACGACCAACAGCTGTTTCGCGGTGTATGAAGGAAACAGATGCATAACAGTTCTGGGAAGTGCATCCACTGACAGAACAGCGCGCCTGTCAGTCTATGGCATGGACGGTACACTTCTAAAGCAGCGTGACATAACCGCTTCATTCCTTACGGAGGGTACCAAAACCCATCTTTCTTACAATGGTGATTCTTATCTTCTGGAATTCATGAACGGAGGCTGTCTGACGGTTTCAGCTGACCTCAAAGACGTAGACTACTATTATGATCAGACAGCAGCCCAGATGGTCGGAACCATGGGCGAAGGAATGATAGTACTTTATGAATTCAACGGTGCCAAAAACAGACTGGTCTGTTATGAAAAGGGCATTAACGATGTAAAGTGGCAGTATGAGGTCACGGATTCCTATTCTAACAAGGGATTTGAGTTCATCAGCATGAATGAAGACTACAATGAAGACGGCTGCAACGACATTCTCGGCATAGTTAACAGCTATGACAGCGAAGATGTCAGACAGGCCAGTTACTTTATCATACTTGATGGTAATGACGGAAGCGAATTACTGAACCGCAATTACGAGACCGGTTACGCCTATGATGAACATAACAGAAGATTTATGACCTATCTTACTGCTGATAGGTTCAGATTAATAAAGGATTTTGACGGTGACAATAAGAAGGACATTCTGGTTGTTTCGCCAATGCCCGTAGTCATCTCATCACGCCGCAATAACATTGCCGGCTATGCCTATGGCAGTTATGAAGCTAAAGGTACGGTGTTTGAATTGGGCGACATTAACGGGGACGGTTTCAGTGATTCCGTGGATATTTCTGATAAGGAAACAAGACTGTACCTGTCCCGTACTTCATACAGGTCAGGCTACTTCGAACTGTCTTATACCAAGACAAACACTCATTTTGATAATAATCCGGAATACAAGGCAGCAAGTACTTCAGGTCTTATAGGTGACATTGACTGCGACGGTGTATCTGAAATAGCCATGGTTGAGTTCAATTCAGAAGACTATCAGACCTTTAAAATCATCAATGGAAAAACCCTGGAGACCATGTATCATCTCTGCGAAAAGGGTTTGATAGGTGAAAATATCGCGTTTACCAGCATGGAGCAGGACCTTAACGGCGATGGATATAATGAGCTTTGGGGACATGAAGAATACATAACCGGAATCTATGACGGTAAAACCGGACAGTTCCTTCTTTCAACAAATGAATACTTTGAGGAGGATCCTGAAATCTATTATGAAAAAGGCTATAAGCCTGAATATGTAGTTCCTTTTACAAGACAGAATTTATCGGAAGCCAATTTCACGGTTGTTTCGGACATGAACGGAAATCACAGCAGCGAAATAGCCTTATTACAATACCGCTATGACCGCTTCGGTGAAGCATATGAACTGAACATCTATGACGGAGCTACATGCAAGCTTGTTTCCAGCAGCCAGCTGTCACAGAACATCTGGTATTACAGAATCATGCCAATCGATGGTGATGGCAAACTGATGGCACTTTGTGATTCCAGAACCAGTTCTACCAGAGTACTGGATCTTAAGAAAGGCAGTGAAGTCGCTGAATACGGCGCTACATTTATCAACATGTGGGCCATTGGCAGTAATCTTCTGGCTGGAAGAACAGTAAACGACCAGATCTATGTCATGGACATGGAAAAGAGCTTTGATCTGACTTCCGAAGTACCGCATTCCACCGATGACCATGTACTGCATCTATCATGGAAACCATTAATGAGTTACAGCTTAATGACAGTGTATGACAACGGTGACGTCGTCTATGTGGGAAAGGAACTGGAGACAGACATTGAGTTAATGGAAGGTGACCATACCATTACCCTGGCGATGAATGACGGTCAGGGCAAGAGCTACATGGAATCCTATAACATAACCGTAAACAAGCAGAAACGCAATCATGTAATACCGATTGCGGTATCTGTGGCCTGCCTTGCTGCGGCACTTCTGTTCGGTATTGGACAGAAGATCATATTCAAGAGAAAATTCAGGGAGGTGTCAAGATGAGTAACTACTGTATCGAGTTAAACAACCTCGTCAAGAAGTTCGGCAATTTCACCGCTGTTGACAATGTTTCCCTGAAACTGGAACCGGGCAAGGTCTACGGTATTGTCGGTCCTAACGGAGCCGGTAAGAGTACCATAATGGCCATGATAATGGGCTCACTGTTCCCGACCAGCGGTAGCGGTACCGTTTATGGCCATGACCTGGCTACACCTGAAGCACTCAGAGTATTAGGGTATTCTCCGGAATTCACCAGTTTCTACCAGGATATGAGCTGTGCCGAGTATCTGTGGTACATGGGCATGCTTGGTGGCATGAGCAGCGAAGACTCTCTTGCCAGAACACATGAACTACTCAAGAAGTTTGATCTTATGGATCATGCGGAAAGAAAGGTAGCGAAGTTTTCAACAGGTATGAAGAAAAAAGTATCACTGGCCCAGGCCATGATACACAGTCCGAAGATTCTGTTGTTGGATGAACCGACAGCCAACCTGGACCCTACCAGCAGGCAGGAGATCCTGGATACGGTCAGAAAACTGGTTGAAGAAGAACACCTGACCGTACTGATCAGTTCACATGTACTGATAGAGCTGGAGACAGTCATCGGTCATGTTCTGATGATCAATCATGGCAAGCTTATTCTTGATGCTCCTATACATGAAGCACAGGCCATGTTCAAAAACGGAGTTCTGATCGTGGATACATCAGATAATGAAAGCTTATTTAATGAACTGAACGGCAAATATCCTTGCCGTATGGACAAGGAAATGCTGAGGATCAGTGCTCCTGATTCCGGTGCTGTTAAGAAGGAAATCGTCAGGTTTGTCTACGAACATGACATGACGCTTAACACCCTGAAGGAAGAAGTACTGTCACTTGACTCTCTGTATAAGCAGATAATGGAAGGAGAGGTGTCTCATGAAGGTAATCATTAAGAGAACTTTACAGGAAACCCTGAAACCTTTCCCCATCATATTTGTTATAGTGGCTTCCGTAATAGGAGGATTGATCCTGCGCTTTACGGAAGAGTTCGTGAGAGTACCGGCCTTTAATGCCTTCCTTAATGAAAGACTGATGGAACAGCATCTTGTGATGTTCTTCCTCATTAACGGAGCTGTACTTATCAACATTGTTTCCAGTGTTTCCAGCGGCCTGATTGCCAGCGAAGAACACGAAGGAACACTGCGCATTCTGGTTACCAAACCTAACAGCCGTGTTCAGATCCTGGCAGCCAAGATCATCGGCATGTGGATCGGCATCATGATCCTGATGCTGATGGGCATCTTCTTGACAATCAGCATTGAGCTGTTTTTCAGCAATCTTGACGGCAACATTCTGGGCGCTTATCTGAGATACGTTCCGGGATACATTCTGTATGGTATCATAGTAACAATGTTCTTCAGCTCACTGGGTACACTGTTAAGCTGTGTCATGAAGAGAAAGGTTCTGGCCTACATACCGTTAATGCTTTTGATGGTTATAATACTGGGCATCCCCATTGTAGCCCGTATGATAACAGATACCACTCAGATAGCTCTGGCAGATCTCAACTATCATTTCGGATCCATGTTCCTGTGGTGTCTGGAGAGATGCGGAGAGGTTACCAGCGACAGTTCAACCATGCAGGTATTCATGATACTCACTAACGCACTGAAGGTAATAGCGGAAGACATTGACATCACTCATGGTAATGATGTAAGGATGATTGTCAAAAACAATGCCATTCCGGTAGTGCTGTTACTTATTGGTTATATAGTATTAAGTGCAGTCAATTATCTGGGCAGTTTCCTGATAATCAGAAAGAAAAATATCTAGTGCAATTAAAAAAGTGGACCAAATCCACTTTTATTCTGGCTGTATTTCTTTTTCAATGATGAGAGTTTCAAGATATTGCGGTTTACAGCGGCCGGCTGTAAGGGACATGCATTCTTCACTGATGTCTTCCTCACAGTCAAATGTGAATTCAGCCTGCTCCCCATATTCTCTGTTCACTATTACCGCCTTGTTCTGCAGGAGATTTTCAATGCGGCTTATGAGTTCGTAAGGTACGCTTACAGCATATCGGCCTACTTCTACGGGAATCGTTAAAGCTGCAGCAGCGATGGCTTCCTGTGCACTTTGCTGGTAAGCTCTGACAAGGCCTCCGGTTCCTAACAGTGTTCCGCCGAAAAAACGCACAACAACTAAAAGGACGTTGTCCAGTTCTTTGTGTCTCAGGCATTCCAGCATTGGCAGGCCGGCAGTGCCGCTTGGTTCACCGTCATCATTACTGCGCTGAATATTACCGGTAATCAGAGCCGTGCAGTAGTGAGTGGCATTAGGATACTCCTTACGTACTTCAGCCAGCAGAGTCTTAATGTCGGTTTCCGGCTGTACAGGAAGAAGAATCCCGATAAAACGGGACTTTTTAATTTCGATTTCTGCGACTGCTTTGGACTTAATGTGATACATACTTAAATTATACTACATAAAGAGAAGTTTCTGAGATATTCAATTGAGGGTTCACAATCAGATGTTATAATAATAATGGCCTAGTATGGGCCTGAATGATTTACAGGGGTAAGGATCAGATACAAAAGGATCCGGGGGTGAAGGCATGACAAATATGAAACGCAATCTGACACCGGAAGAAATAGCGGCCAGAAAAGAGTACAGACGTAAGAGAAAGATAATCTTTCCTATTTCACGCATCAGTTTTGTGGCTCTTTTAATCATATCCTTGATATTCTATCTTGTTCTCAACGGCTTTGGCGTAATACCCAAGAAGGTCATGACTGTCGTTGGCATTCTTCTTCTGATCATTAATGCCGTACTGGGATTCTTCGCTCTGTATAGAAAAGCCAGCAACAAGCGCAAGCTTCAGCAGTCCATCATCAGCGCAGTTCTGTCAGTGCTGATGGTAATAGGCTGCATAGCCATGCCTGTGTATAAGGCAAAGATACAGAGAATATTCAATCCGATTCCTGTTAGTGACGAAGTTAACATGAACCTTTATGTTCTGGACAACAGTGAGTATGCCGGCATAGAAGAACTTGCAGGAGCAAAGATAGGTGTTCCATCACTGCTGAATGAGGAATCAAGAAACTTTGCGGTCGCACAGATCAATAAGCAGCTGGAAACCAATGTTGAAGCAGTTACCTGCGATACGGTCTATGATGCAGTTGAAAGGCTGTATAACGGCACTTTGGCAGCAATCCTTATCAACGAAGATAATATTTCGTTCATTGAAGAAAACGATGATTTCAAGGATTTCAGCAGTAAAGTCAGACAGCTGTTCCAGTGTGTACATACTATTAAGCTTGACTACAATACCTCAAATGTAGACAACATTACTTCAACGCCGTTTATTGTCGGTATTCTCGGAAACGATGAATGGACAAATGAATCTCTTTCCAAGACAAGCGGATTCAGAACAGATGTTAACATGGTAGTAGTCGTTAATCCCAATACCATGCAGGTATTACTTGTATCGTTGCCAAGAGACTCATATGTAGCAAACAACGGTGATGAGACCAAGATGGACAAGCTGACCCACGCCACGGCATTCTGGGGAATAGACGGCTGGAAGAAAACGGTCAATACGCTTCTTGACATAGAAATGAACTATACCTTCAAGGTCAATTTCTCGTCATTTATAAGCATTATTGACGGACTTGGCGGAATAGATATTGATAATCCGTATGAGATGGATATTACATATGTCATTATTAAAAACGGTCAGACAATTCAAACTCATCATGTATATGAGGCGGGGAAGATACATCTTACCGGTGAAGAAGCTCTCGGTTATGTCAGAGAGAGATATTCATTGCCTGGAGGAGACCTTGACCGTAACAAGCATCAGCAGATCGTTCTGAAAGCTCTGATTGACACAGTTACCGATCCAAGTGTCATTAACAAGATCAACACATTGTTAAATGCCATGGAAGGAACTTATATTACCGATATGAAGATGGATCAGATCTTTGCCCTGGCAAAGCATACCCTGGATGCCTTCACCAACGGAGCCAAGGGCCTTGGCTGGAAGGTAATGATGAGCGGCTTAACCGGTAAGAGCGGTTCCATGTACAGCATGCAGACGGGACAGTACCTTTCAATGGTAGAACTGAATGAGGAAAGACTCAGCGAAGTAAAAGAATTAATTAAGAAAATGATGAATAACGAAAAAATCGTTGTTGATTAGGAGAAGTTTATGGAAAAGTATGATGTTATTATCGTAGGATGCGGTGAAGCCGGACTTTATGCGGCATATGAACTGTTGCAGAAGGCTCCTGAAGCCAGGATCCTGATCCTTGAAAAAGGCAAGGACATTAAAAACAGAAAATGCCCCATCGTTATGGGCAAGGTCAAGGAATGTATAAACTGTGAGTCATGCAGCATCATGAACGGTTTCGGAGGAGCCGGAGCTTTCTCTGATGGCAAGTTTAACTTCACGACCGATTTTGGCGGCTGGCTGACGGACTTCATGAGCGATGAGGAAGTCATGGATCTTATTGAACATGTAGACTCCATAAATGTTAAGTTCGGCGCTACAACCGAGAGATACTCTACAAGAACAAAGGAAGCCATTGAACTCAGCAAGAACGCTCTCCAGCATGACCTACATTTACTGCAGGCTTCCTGCAAGCACCTGGGAACTGAAAACAACCTCGACATTCTTACCAACATCTATAATTACATGAAGGACAAGCTGGATCTTCGTTTCAGCGCCGAAGTAGTAAAGATTGAAAACAGAGACGGATTAAAGGTTGCAGTACTGAAGGATGGAACCGAATTTACAGCGGATTATCTGATTGGTGCTCCGGGCAGAAGCGGCGCTGAATGGTTCGCTGACCAGTGCAAGAGCATGGGCCTGTCACTTACCAATAACCAGGTAGACATTGGTGTCAGAGTTGAACTGCCTGCCATCATATTCCAGCATATTACCGATGTGGTATATGAATCAAAACTGGTATACCGTACCAAGACATACGGGGATAGAGTCAGAACCTTTTGCATGAACCCATACGGTTATGTTGTTGCGGAAAACGTTGACGGCATTCAGACAGTTAATGGACACAGCTACTCAGATCCGAAGTTAAGAAGTGAAAACACCAACTTCGCACTGCTGGTATCAAGCAAGTTCACCGAACCGTTTACTGAACCTTATAAATATGGTAAGCACATAGCTGAACTCAGCAACATGCTGGGCGGCGGTGTATTAGTACAGAGATACGGGGATCTGATCAGAGGCAAGAGAACAACTGAACACAGATTGGCTCATTCCATGATCAAACCTACGTTGAAGGCAGCTACACCTGGAGACCTGTCGCTGGCATTGCCTAAGAGACAGCTGGATGACATTATCGAAATGATACAGGCTCTTAATGAGATCGCACCGGGTACAGCTAACTACGATACTCTGTTATATGGAGCAGAAGTAAAGTTCTATTCCAGCCGTGTAAAGATGGACAGCAACCTTGAAACAGGCATCCCTGGCTTCTTCGCTATCGGCGATGGAGCAGGTATTACCAGAGGCCTGGCACAGGCAGGAGCTTCCGGAGTTAAAGTCGCCAGAGTAATTGCTGAGAGAATTAATTCCAAGTAAAACATAGATGATTTAAATGAGAGCGTATCTGTGATACGCTCTTTTCAAATGATTAACAGCATATTTACGGAAATATGTGAAGTATAGATTTATCACAGTTAAGGACTTATAATATTAATCGTAAATTGTTACATATTCGCATTATTACGGGGTATTAATATGCAGGCTTCCAGGGATCAATCCTTCAAAAATAACTGTTTATCGCTGATTAAGCTATTGGCGGCTTTTGAAGTCATGACAGGTCATCTGGTTACGCATCTTAAACTGCCCATTTCTAATACAGGGGAATTCGTTTTGTATTACTATCTCGGAGTTCCTGTATTTTTTGTTATAAGCGGTTATCTGATATGGATGTCCATTGGAAGGTCAAACTCTTACGTTGAATATCTCAGAAAGAGATTCTGGAGAATATACCCGGAGCTGTGGTGTGCTGTTGCCGTAGAAATCATAACAATTGTATTGCTGTACACCGGATATAAAGGCAAGGATCTTCTGACATTTACTTTTACGCAGGCAACAGTGTTACAGTTCTGGACACCGGATTCCTTAAGGGGATACGGATGCGGAACGCCTAATGGCACCTTATGGACAATGAGTGTCATGATACAGTTTTACATCGTGTCCTGGTTTATCTACAAGCTGTATCATAGGAAAAGCATTTCTGTCTGGATAATAACGTTGCTGGCTCTTATCGGACTTAGCATGTTAGGGCAGATGGTGTTTGATAATATCGGAATAGAAGTATTAACAAAGCTGTACAGTCAGACCATCATACGCTACGGCTGGCTCTTCTTCTTTGGCTGTTTTATGGCAGAACATAAAAAACTGATTGTAGACAGTTTCCTGGTAAGATACTGGCATATTATCCTGCTTCTGGCTGTTGTACCATATGCTACGCGCTTTGATTTATATGCCGGGTATTATGTGGCTCATTCATGTCTGCTGGTATCAGGGTTAATAGGATTTGCGTATGCATATCTCAAACTGGCAGTGAAACCGGATCTGTCATATGGCATATTCCTCTACCATATGATCGTTGTTAACGTCTTCATAAACTTTGGCTTGGTCAAGAACTGGGCATATGCAGCAGCAGTGACGGTAATTACGGTATTGCTGTCTTATGTCTCGATGCGGACCATCGGAACATGGTCAGCCAAAAGAAAAGTGACATTGCACGATAACAACAACTAACTGTATAAAGAGAGCCGATGGATTCGGCTTTTCGTTTGCTTTAGTTCTGCAATTACAGTAAAGTATTATATAAGGTGATAGCTGTGAAAAAGATTCTAATATTATTACTTATATTATTCATGTTGTCTGGCTGTGCCGCAAACGACATAATAGAGAAAAACAGAAAGGAAGTTGTCTCCTTTGAGACAGTACTTGATGATGTTGCTGAGGCAACACAGGGCCAGGGAGAGAGATATCTTGGGACGGGAATCGTTATGAGCCGTTTTGTGGACGGATTCATTGAATGCTCCGGAAGAGTAATCTATCCTTTGTTTGAAGGAGATCATATTGTCATGCTGATAGTTTATGATTACGATAAATACTTTAACATAACCGATGAAGAGGCTCTGTCAGCAGTCGAGAATAATCTGGGGAAATCAGTATCTTATGTGGATAGAGATCCCGATATAATTCTGGTGACAGGAAACTCAATGAATGTTATATACGGTGATAATAACTGCTTGAAGATGTTCAGCCGTTTGGAAGAGGAAACCATGAAGAAATTACAGAGAATAAAAATGATAAATCCACTGGGCGAAAGAAAAGTCAGACTGTATGATCATATATCTGACGGGCATCTTGTGACAGACCCGGATACAGGCAGGCAATACAGCAACAGCCGTCTTGTCGTACGGTTTGCTGAAGGCAATACGGGAAGCTACATTAAGGAGTTTTCCGATTACTGCCAGGGAAAACTGAAAAGCCAGAACGGAGACTTGTATGTTTTTGAAGTAACTCCAGCAAGTTATACTGTCCTCATGAACCTTATTCAGATGTCCAAAGATACTTTTAAATATGTACAGGATGTCTTTCTGGATGAGGCAAATGTTCCGTATGTTGATCCGGGTAAGGGATCGAGTTCAACCGAATAAGGCATATATCTGTTAAGAACGCTTTTATATAAATATTGGATATAATATATGGGGTGGGGTGAAAAATGAAAGATAGCAGTAAACTGGCAGAAATTTTTAAGACAACGTTTATGGCCAGCATGACCGCAAATTCCGGCTATGCGATTTTGAGCGTGCTTAAAAACATCTGTGTGGAAAAGCATCACTGGTTTACAGAAGACCAGATGACGGACTACATAGCTCTGGCTCAAAGCACACCGGGACCCATGGGCATTAATGGCTCAATGATCATCGGTTATCAGCTGTCAGGCATGCCGGGAGCACTTACCGCTGCCTTAGGATGTACCCTACCGCCGCTTATTATAATGGTCATTGTTACATACTGTTATGAATACATAATCGGCAATCAGTATGTGCAGCTGTTTATGGACGGCATGCAGTATGGCGTTGTGGCGATGCTGATAGATGTCATGATCGGCATGTTTGTTAACGTAACAAAGAAGGATAAGGTTTATACCGTCATTGCCATGATCATTGCGTTTATATATGTAAGATATGTGAAGAAGAGCCTTTTCTTCCTGGCCATAGCCTTCGTGATTGCCGGAGCAGTCAAGACGCTTCTTGTAACAAAGAAAATGGAGGAAAGATAATATGCTGTTGCTTAAGATAGTTCTTTCTTTCATGAAAATCACGCTACTGGCGTTTGGCGGAGCATATGCAGCCATACCGCTTGTTGAAAATGAAGTGGTTCAGGTTCAGGGCTGGATGACAGTTGCAGAATTTGCCAACCTCATTGCCATAGATGAGCTTACGCCGGGCCCTATCATTATCAACTGTGCAACTTTCGTAGGCATGCATGTTGCCGGTGTTCCCGGAGCAATAGCTGCTACATTAGGAGTCGTTCTGCCGGCAGGTACTCTGGCCATGATTCTGTTAATGCTGTACAGAAAGTATAAGGAAATGCCTTTGCTGGATAATATCATTCAGACACTTAAGTGCATGGCCATAGCCATGATACTGACAACCTTCCTTAACATAGCTTTCAATGCATTGTTTGGTTCACGGACAATTGATCTGTCAAATACAAACTATCTGGCAGTTGTACTGATCCCCATCGCATTCTATCTGCTGAGAAAGTATAAGCCTAATCCACTGTATATCATGCTGGGGTGTGGAGCTATAAATCTGGCGTTTCATCTAATCGCAGGCTGATGAAGCCTGCTTTTTGTATAACGGAGTCAGACAACTGAAAATAATGTTATAATGATAAAGTAAATATATTTATTGATAATAATATAAGGAGAAGTTATGACTAAGGAAATGATAATAGAAGCAGTAGGATATTTAGGCTCTTTTCTTGTACTGGTGTCATTTTTAATGACATCGGTCGTTAAACTGAGAGTCGTAAATACCATAGGAAGCCTGATCTTCATGATATATGCATTGATTATTAAGTCTTATCCTACAGCTGTCATGAATGCCTGTCTGGTACTGATCAACTTACGTTTTCTGTGGAAATCCCGTCAGACAGAGAAGGAACTTGATCTTGTCATGGCTGATAAGGACTGCAGCATAGTACAGTACCTATTAGGTTACTACAAGGAAGACATACTTAAGTGCTTCCCCGGTATTTCCTTTGATTTTTCAGATGTTAACAGAACCTACATGGTAAGCTGTAACGGTAAACCTGTAGGACTTACCTTAGGAAAGTTTGATGGAGATAAACTGGAGTTGCTGCTGGACTATTCAACACCTGAATACCGTGATTTTTCCATCGGGGCATATCTGATAAACAGATATAAGGAAGAAGGAATAAAGAAACTGACTTACAGTGGACCAACGGAAAATCACACAGCTTATCTGACAAAACTGGGTTTTATTAAAACGGAAGGCGGATACGAAAAGGAACTATAATACTGCTAATAATGAAGATGGGGTAAATATGGGAATCGTTGATTTGATTAAAAATAAAATAGAAAAAGATATTGCCACAAAAGAACAGTATTACGATCAGTCTGGAACAAATTGGTTTCAGACTTTGTTCAATACTGGTGTTAAAGGTGAATATTTAACGTATAAAAAAATAAGTAATATTCCCGGTAATAACAAATGTATTGCGAATTGTTATTTACCGAAAGGTGATAGTGGCACAACGGAGATAGACTTATTGATGGTTCATGAAACGGGTATATATGTATTTGAATCAAAAAACTATAGCGGGTATATTTTTGGAACGGCTAATCAGAAAATGTGGACACAAACACTCAATGCCGGAAAGGGAAAGGTTGAAAGGCATCAGTTCTATAACCCAATAATTCAAAACCGTTCGCATATTAAACATTTAAAAGAACTGTTAGGAACATCAGTCCCAATATTCTCATATATTGTTTTTAGCGATAGATGTGAGTTTAAAGGACTTGATGTTGACTATGAGGATAATGTGATTCATAGAAAAAAGCTAATTAGAAAACTCAAAATAGATATTCAAGGCAGACCGATAGTTTTAAATGACAATCAAATTCACGATATATATGAAAAACTTGATCGCTTAAGTCATTTTGATAAATCACAGAAAAGGGAGCATGTAGTAGTTTTAAAACAGGAATCTGAGAGAATAGATGACGCTGTTAGAAATGGCATATGTCCAAAATGTGGTGGTCAATTAGTTTTGAGGACAGCAAGTAAAGGCCCTAATGCAGGATCGCAGTTTTATGGTTGTTCCAATTATCCGAAATGTAGATTCACAGCAAAGGCTCCAAACAAATTAAGATGGTTTTGAATGATGTTTTTATAATTATAAAAAATGGTACCTTATATAAGCTAAAGTACCTTTTTTTAGTGAATAGGATAAGCATAAATAACAATGCATATGTACGTTTGAGTACATAAGAAACAGAATTTCCTGAATTATACTAATAATATTTTCGAATTCTATTGCGGTAGACTGTCAATCCATCGGGCGATCTGTAGTGTCCAATGCCTTTTGCGTCAACATCGTCCATTGGGCACATGCCAAAACCACTGGAACAAACACGTGCTCCATCTTTACTAACTGCTTCGGCATAGGCGTCGCTAACATAACAGCCCTGTTTTTCCTTTTCATCTAGCCATTTGCAGAAGGCAATTCCCAGTTGCTTCATACAGCCGCTTCCTCTGTATTCTTCATTGAGTATGGCTGTATATAAATACATTATGTTGTCGCCTTTTTTAAAACCTTTATTCTGCAGAACTGTAAAGTTTTTGATTTCAAAGTAATCATTGATATTGTTCATGTCGGTAATAATTACATAGAAATGACCGGCCAGAGCGTCTTTTTCAGTATCCCAGGCAACAAATACTCCTTCGAAAGACTTTGAAAACAGGCCTTTTAAATATTCTGGGCGAAGGTGCGCAAAATGCCCCTCGGGCCATATTCTGTTTTCCAGATCCATCATTTCATCAAAAACTGTCTGGTTTATTTCTGTGTCTGTCAGTATTCTTATAACCATATTAATATAAAAGTCTTTTAATCGTCATATATGACTTTACTGTTTGTTTCTACTGAGGATGTTATCCAGGAGTTACCTCCTATTATGGAGTTATCTCCTATGTAGGTATCTCCTCCCAGTATTGTTGCGTTAGCGTATATTACCACGTTATTTCCAATATCAGGATGTCTCTTACCGCCTTTAACAGGATTGCCGTTTTCATCCAGTTTGAAGCTCTTGGCTCCTATGGTAACACCCTGGTAAAGTTTTACGTGATGACCGAGTGTAGCTGTTTCGCCTATGACGACACCGGTACCGTGGTCTATGCAGAAGTATTCGCCAATCTTAGCACCGGGGTTAATGTCGATCCCGGTTTTCTCGTGTGCATATTCGGTCATGATTCTTGGCAGGATCGGTATGCCCAGAAGGTAAAACTGGTGTGCTATGCGGTAGGTAAATATGGCTCTGAAACCGGGGTAGGCAAGCACTATTTCTTCTTTGCTTGTAGCAGCCGGGTCACCATTATATATTGCCTGAATGTCGGTAAGAATGAGATGCTTTATAAGAGGGAGCTTACTCATAATGACCTCGGCGCATTCAGCGCTTTGGTCACATACTGTTGAGACTTCTTCCTTCAGCTGCTGCTTAACTGCCATGAAGAAATCTTCAAAGGGCATGTCTAAAGTGTATAGGTATTCCGGAAGAATAAGTTTTTTCAGGTTTGCCAGCAGGTAGACTATTCCGTTTCTTTCCGGAAGAGGTTTGTTCGACTTTTCAACAGGTATCTCAGCTAATTGTTTCAGTATTTCATTCATAGGCGCACTCCCATTTCACAAATTATAAAAACTCCTAAACGAGGTTGTCAACTGATTGTATTTACATAAAAAAATAAGCATAATTAATGGTAGAAAAAGGTAGAAAACTATGAAGATATTGAAAACCGTTCTGGCAGTATTGGTGATATTGGTCATGAGTGGCTGTACCAATAAGGAAGCAGTAAACATTGAAGAATTAAGAATCATGTACGCTCCGCTGACAGAAGTTGATGACATTTTATCTATGACCAGAGATTTGGGTTATGACCTGCAGAAGGAAATGGCATCCAGAGGTTTTAATATTGACAAGGTTACCATAACGGTTGCTCCATCTGTTGAGGATGCCGCTTTGGCATTGCTGGAAAACAGAGTGGACCTGGCCTGGATTTCTGCGGTGGAATACTGTCGCTACAGTGATAAGCTCGGTTTACTGGCTGCTGGTACTTTACCGGAGCTGACTGTCAATTCCGCAAAGCCGGCTGACTGGAATGCGGGATATGACATTACGGATGAAAAGACTGCATCTTACAGAACACTGATCATTACAACAAACAGAGAGCTGATCGCCAAGTTCGATGCCGGAGAAAAGCTGAAATGGGAAGATATCAGTAATCTTACCTGGGAGCTGAGTGAATCCAGATACAGCCCGGATGGTTTTATGGCAGCTGCCAAGTGGCTAAGCGATGAATTCGGCAAGGCAATGACAGACATTAAATACCTGCGTGTCCCCGACAGTTACAGAATAACAGCTTTATTGAACGGTGAAGCAGACATAGCTGCTATAAATGGCTACACGTTATTGCTGGCAAACTCATATAACAGGGATACTGATTTAACCGCTTTGTACAGGGTCATAGGCGTAGCTGATAAATTTGCTTATGATCCGCTCTGTTATAACAGCAATAACGAAATACTGAAGGACAGAAGAATGAGAAAAGCACTCATTGAGGTTCTTGAAAGCCTGGGAAACATGTACCGCTATAACTACAGCGGAATAAAAGACATCAGTGATTCAGAATATAAAGCCATGAAAAAGGCTTTGAACATAATAGATGAACTTAACTAGAAAGAAGGATTTGGTATGATCAGCGAATTTGAATATGTTAATACGATAAACGAGATTCTCAAGGATGTTGAGGCTAATAACCATGATAACATCAAGATTGCGGCCGAGAAGTTTGCACAGGCTATCATGAATGACAAGATCATTCATACCTTTGGCACAGGACACTCACACATGATTGGCGTGGAAATGTTTGCCAGAGCCGGCGGCCTTGGCAACGTTGATGCCATGCTGGATCCGGATGTTCTCACCAGCAACGGTACTGCCAGAAGCGGATCTATTGAAAGACTGTCAGGAGTAAGTGACATCGTTTATGACAACTATAAAATAGAAAAGGGCGACATAATGCTGATAGTATCCAACAGCGGCAGAAATGCCATGCCTATTGAAATGGCCATGAGATGTAAGAAGGAAGGCATTTATACCATCTGCATTACTTCCCTTAAACAGTCACAGAACATGAAGTCAAGACATGCCAGCGGAAAGAGACTGTTTGAACTGTGCGACCTTGTTCTGGACAACTGTGCTCCTTCCGGAGACGGCTGCCTGAACATTGACGGTTATGTAACAGGTGCCGTCAGCACTATCGCAGGCTGTTTCCTGGTTAACACCATCAGTTCCGAAGCCATTAAGATCTGTACATCCAAAGGCTTCAGACCATATATTTATCAGTCTCAGAATGTTGACGGGGCAGACAATGATGCCATCGTTGTACACTACAGAGACAGAATCAAGCATTTATTCTAGAAGTTTGTATGATTGAAATCTATCATGATACGGTTCCGGAGTTTCTGCGGGAATTTGCGCAGACAAAGGAAATGTTAAGACTTAAGGACATAGGCATGGATTGCGGGTGTGAATACACTTCCTTTGGTCTGTGGAAAGGCATGTATCCATACAGAAGATACGAACACTCTTTAGGAGTGGCTTTGATCGTATATCATTTTACAGGTGATATCAGGCAGTCGGTAGCTGCCCTGTTTCATGACATTGCTTCTCCGGTATTTGCCCACGTGGTGGATTTCATGAACCATGATTATCTTAAACAGGAATCAACGGAAGAGGAAACCAGAAGAATCATCGAGAACTCTGAAGAAATAAAGAAACTGCTGGTAAAATACGGATTAAGTATTGAAGACGTATATGATTACCACCGCTATCCCATAGCGGATAATGATACACCAAGACTGTCTGCCGACAGACTGGAGTATTCACTGGAGAACATGTCCAGAGCCATAAAGGTGAGCGATGATAAGATAAAGGCTATGTATGACGATCTGACAGCAGGCAAAAACGAAGAAGGACAGGATGAACTCATGTTTGTTACACCTGAACTTGCTCATGATTTTACCATCTGCACCACCATCAACAGCTGGAATTATGTAAGCGATGAAGACCGTTATTCCATGGAACTGCTAGCGAGAATCTTAAGAAAAGGGTTGGATATTGGAGTACTTAAGCCTTCTGATCTGTATACCACAGAGACGAATGTCATAAACAAGCTTAAGAGTAACAGTATTACTGAATCAGAATGGACAGAATACTGTGAAATGACGGAATTAAAAAAAAGAAACGATCAGCCGGATGAAACCTGGCTGATGATAGATGCCAAGAAAAGATACATAGATCCCTATGTTAAGAATATGGGAAGAGCATCTGCGGTGTTTGAAGACTGTTGTGAAAAGATAGGAGAATTCACGGATTACCGTTTTGACTACTATGTAAAGGGGTTTTGATCATGCTGAAAATAGAAAATGTCAGGATATATGAAGACCTTGATACAGAAACTCTGTTTGAAAAAGCCCTGAAGAAAGGCAAAATCAGAAAGAACGATGTCAGAAATATCAGAATCACAAAGAAATCCATAGATGCACGTGATAAGAAAGATGTACATTATCTGTATTCTTTTGCGGTGGATGTGACTGATGAAAAGAAGTACCCGTATCTTAAGAAAGAGACGGCTAATAAAGATATTAAGGTCAGGATAAACAGAAAATCGCAGTACAGACCGTTAATAGTAGGCATGGGTCCTGCGGGCCTTTTCTGTGCTCTGACACTGATTGAGCATGGACTTAAGCCAATACTCATTGAACAGGGTGACTGCGTTGAAGAAAGAGTCAGAAGAGTTGAAGAATACCGCAATGAAGGAAAGCTTAACCCCTTAAGCAACATTCAGTTTGGAGAAGGCGGAGCAGGTACTTTCAGTGACGGCAAGCTTACAACAGGCATTAACTCACCGTATGTTCAGTATGTATTGG
>JAEEGL015644197.1_pt1 | contig 18748 bp, 19 predicted proteins | sample 9134231 | NCBI WGS metagenome assembly JAEEGL01 (sample SAMN16246548, study PRJNA631951) | gut metagenome | biome: gut microbiome; feature: rumen; material: fiber-attached | host: Bos | place: Iran: Karaj | collected 2018-10 | reverse complement strand
CAGACAGGCGCTACAACAAAGATCGCTGCTTGCACAGCTCCTAAGTTCAAGGCTGGTAAGGCTCTTAAGGATAAGGTCAACACAAAGGCTAAGAAGAGCAAGAAGTAATTCTGCTTTAAGTCTTGAGACTTGATTTGCAATCATAGAGGCTCCGGATTATCCGGAGCCTTTTTCATTGATGAACCGATAGCAGAGAAAACCCCGCAGCCCTTGAAAACACTGCATTCTACCAACGGTCGATTGTATTTTTCAATTCAAAATGGTAGGTTTAGGTCAGATAACTTGCAGGAAAGGCTGGACGCAATATGAATTCATTTTCAGAGAAACTCATCGGCAACGTCGACAAGGTCATCGTAGGAAAGGACAAGCAGATCGAACTGCTCCTCGTATCTCTTCTCGTAGGCGGACATGTTCTGCTCGAAGATGTTCCCGGAACAGGAAAGACCAAGACAGCCAAGGCGCTGGCTCAGTCACTCGACCTCGACTTCAAGCGCGTACAGTTCACCATAGACCTTCTGCCTTCAGATCTGACAGGCATCAACTTCTTTGACAGACAGTCTAATTCATTTGTTTTCCGTAAAGGCCCTGTCTTTACCAACATACTCCTCGCAGACGAGATCAACCGTGCGACGGCAAGGACTCAGTCCAGCCTTCTCGAGTGCATGGAAGAAAAACAGGTAACCGTTGACGGCGAGACCAGAAAGCTCGATCTGCCGTATCTGGTTATCGCCACACAGAACCCGGTCGAATCACAGGGCACCTTCCCCCTGCCTGAAGCACAGCTCGACCGTTTCCTGATGATGATCAAGATGGATTATCCTTCTCATGAAGAGAGTATAGATATATTAAAGAGATTCGCGACGGAAGATCCGCTCGATACGCTCACTCCCGTTACGACCAGAGAAGAGCTCATATCAATGCAGGCTCAGGCTAAGAACATTACCGTATCAGATCTTCTCTACGACTATGCAGCACGCATCGTCGAGGCAACCAGGGAATCTGATGACATCACGGTCGGTGCAAGCCCGAGAGCGCTCCTCGCTTTTGTGGCTGCTGCCAAGGCACTTGCTTTCGTAAGAGGACGCGAGCACTGCATCCCCGACGATTTCAAGGAACTCGCAGTCCCCGTTCTTGCGCACCGTCTGACGATCAGCTCGCAGTACAACCTGGCAAAGAACGCCAGGTTCGCATCGAAGCGCGACATGGCAGAGACAGTGGTAAGCAGGATACTTGATGAAGTCGTATGCCCCACTGAAGATTTCAGCAATTAACACCTTCTTATGACAGCCATACTCATAAGCATAGGAATACTCCTCATACTCTTCATTGCAGAGATCGCCTATTACAGGCGTCATGCTCTTGATGACCTGAGCCTTAAGGTCGATTTCTCCAAGAATGTCGCAAATTACGGCGAGGACATCGAGCTTATCGAAGTGGCTGAGAATAAGAAGAAAGTTCCGCTGCCCTTCATCATCCTCAAGTTCGAAGCTCCAAAAGAGATCATGTTCTATGATGCATCGATCGTCACCACATCAGACTACCTCTACCGTGAGGACATGCTGACGATGAATGCGTTCTCGAAACACACACGCCGCATCAAGGTCAAGTGCAGAAAGCGCGGTTACTTTGTCTTCCCGAGAGTGGGAATAACGACATCTGACCTTTTCCTTGTCGATCGTTTCGCCAAGGAATTCGATAACAATTCCACACTCGTGGTCCTTCCTGAAGTCATCTCTTCAAACCTCATAGAGATGCTAATGTCCGTGACTTTGAGCGATGTACAGTGCAGAAGGTCGCTCCTTACGGATCCTTTTGCTTTGGCCGGTATCCGCGAATACGGGCCCGGCGATCCGATGAAGAGCATCAACTGGAAAGCAAGTGCGAAGACAGGAGAACTCCTGGTCAATCAGAACGCTTCCACCTGCATGAAGAAGGTGCATATTTTCGTAAACCTCGAGCCGTACGATCCCAAGGGTTCCCTGTCTCTTCTTGAGAAGTCGATCAGCCTTGCATACTCATATCTGATCCAGCTTGCTTCAATGGGCATCCCGTCTTCGATCTACACAAACGGCATTGATATCCTTACGGGTAAGCCGGAGGTGTCAGAGACAGATCCGGGCACGGGCACTCTTACGGCACGCGCGCTGATGCTCGCCAAGATCGACCTAACGCAGAAGGTACAGCCGTTCGAAGAACTGGTCGGAAACTATCTCCCGACGATCGATTCAAACGATTATATCCTTGTCATATCTCCCCAGTTTACCGACACGTTCCAGGCAACACTGGTGAACATGAAGTCAAGATGTCCTTCGATACACTGGCTTATGCCAAGCTATTACACGACGCCTAACGTAGACGTCCTTCCTCCGCTTTCAGGATCTTATACGAGATGGGGTGGCAGCAATGAAAGATAAGTATCTGCAGTTGCGCGAGAGTCCTCTGGCCGAGACACTCCTGTCCATTGAGATCTGTCTCACTTTAATGTCTTGGCTTCTGATAATCAGGGGGTCGGATGAGTTTGTCGTGATAAGCTCTGTGGCTCAGTATCTCCCGCTCATCCTTGTCTTGATCCACGTCCTGATAAGAAGGAGGATCCTTAATCTCCTGCCGTGCTTCGTAGCATCGGTCACCGCATCGATATTGTTCTACTTTGCGCTGATAATAATACCTGAGACCGGGTACGGATGCTGCCTGACCAACAAGTTCTATCTCGCGGCGATCGTTTTCGCCTTCACCGTATTTACCATCCAGTACCGCTTGAAGCCGAAGCTTCAGGCCGGCGATACGAACTCGCTTTTATTCCCGGTGCTTTCCCTGCCTCCGTTCGGCATCTACTACACACTGACATGGCGCGAAGACCTTATCAGGCTGTTCATCTTCAACACGGTCCTGTCAGCCGTGATCTATCTGGTCATGCGCCAGCTCGCAGTCTTCGATTCAAAGTACTTCTATTCGATCTCCAAATCATCGATTCCTGTCAAACAGCTTAAGAAGCGCAACTACATGACCGCTGCATATCTTGGAGAGTTATTCCTTATCTCGTTCATCATACTGACATTCGTACCGCTATTCATCTTTACGGACTACGTCAATCAGGTGCTCTTAAAGATAATGCCTGCAGTCCTCACGGCTTTCTTTGCATTCCTGAATTTCCTCGGCTCATTCTTCCTGGGCGACGATACTGTCGTTGCCGAAGGAGCAGATAACTATCTGCGCGAACGGAGCGAAGACTCACCCTGGATCACCGTCCTGGCCTATATCCTCGCCGTCCTGATCATTATGATGATCATCCACACCCTCCCCAAGGCGATACGCATGATCATCCAGAACGCCCCCAAATACCGCAAGGTCACTTCGGAAGTGGAAGGCGTTATCGTGGATACCATCGAAGATATCAATCCTGATCAGAAGATAGGCACTGCAAGAGGTCATAACTTCGGCGAGGGTTATGAACGCAAGATAAGGAAGAAATTCTATACCAAGACCCGAAACGCAATGAATAAGGGTCTTCCGGTATCACCTTCTTCCACTCCGGGACAGATCGAGACTGTGCTCCTCGCAAACGGAGACAGCGAGATATCCGAACTCAGGCCGGAATACGAGAAAGTGCGTTACAGCAAATAAAAGGGTACAAAACACTAATTCCCGAGAGTGATTGCATATGCGAGCGTTTTCCGCACAAGCGCAGCGCGGAGGACCTAAGCGAGCATATACAACACTCGAGATTAATCGTAATAATCAAATTCCAGATCACAGATCTTAACCGTATCGCCTTCCTTGACGCCGGCTTTCTTAAGATCTTCGAACACGCCCTGGTCCTCAAGAGTTCTCTGGAAGAAGTTCGTTGACTCCGTATCCTCGAAGTTCGTGGAATTGAATATCGTCTTGATCCACGCGCCGGTAACCTCATAGATACCGTCATGGACAACTATCTCATACTTCTTCTCTTCCTCGAAATTGAACACGGCAACACCGCTGTCTGCAGTATCGTGCAGGATCGTGGGAGGCAGTTTGGATACCATCTCGGTAACCTTTGCCGTGAGTTCCTCGATACCGATGCGTCCTGCAGCAGAGATTACGAAGATATCCTCATAGCCCAGTGCCTTTACTTCTTTAATAAACTTATCGATAACTTCCTGCTCTACAGCATCGCACTTATTTGCAGCGACGATCTGCGGACGAGAAGCAAGTTCTGCGTTGAACTCCTCGAGTTCCTTGTTGATGGCCTTGAAATCCTCGATAGGATCCCTGCCGTCAGCTCCCGACAGATCCACAACGTGGATGAGCAGTCTTGTACGCTCGATGTGACGCAGGAAGTCGTGGCCTAAGCCTGCTCCCTCGTGAGCGTTTTCGATGATGCCCGGGATATCTGCGATGACATAGGACATGTCATAGTTGGATACCACTCCCAATACCGGCTCGAGCGTCGTGAACGGATAGTCCGCGATCTTGGGCTTGGCACGGGTCATAACGGAAAGAAGCGTGGACTTGCCCGCATTCGGGAATCCTACGAGACCGCAGTCTGCGATGAGCTTGAGCTCGACAGACAGGTCCTTCTCCTCGCCGGGAAGTCCCGGTGTGGCAAACTGGGGCGCCTGCCTGACGGAATTGGCATAATGCATATTGCCGAGTCCGCCCTTGCCGCCCTTTGCGACCACTATCTTCTGTCCGTTCTCGGTGAAATCTGCAATGATCTTTCCTGTTGCCAGGTCCTTGATGACAGTTCCGACAGGTACGCCTATGACGAGGTCCTCGCCGTTCCTGCCGTACATCTTGCGGTTGCCGCCCTTAACGCCGTTCTCAGCAACGAACTTGTGCTTAAAACGGAAGTTCTGCAGGCTGGTAAGCCTCGACGATGCCTCGAAAACGACATTGCCGCCGTTACCGCCGTCACCGCCGTCGGGACCGCCGTTGGTTATGTATTTCTCAGTATGGAAACTCAGGGCGCCGGCTCCGCCGTCACCTGCTTTAACATGGATCTTGGAATGATCAATAAACATAATTCACCTTAAAAACAAAAGAGCAGCCGTCACTTATCATGACAGACTGCCCCTTAAGAAACTTTCTTAAAACGTTTCCCTTAAGCTACGGGATAAACGCTTACCTGCTTCTTATCCTTGCCCTTACGCTCATACTTGACTGTACCGTCGATAAGAGCAAAAAGCGTATCATCAGAACCGATTCCGACGTTTGTGCCGGGATGGATCTTTGTGCCGCGCTGTCTGACAAGAATGTTGCCGGCGAGAACTGCCTGTCCGTCGCCCTTCTTCGCACCAAGTCTCTTGGACTGGGACTCACGACCGTTCTTGGTCGAACCCATTCCCTTCTTATGAGCGAAGAGCTGTAAATTTAACTTAAGCATTTTTACACCTCCGGTGTCTTTGACTTGATAATCTCAATGTATCTGTTGTCTTTGTCGTTGTAATCTCTGGCTATCGACATAAGACCGAGTTCACATGTTCTCATTATGACCTGTGCCCTGTCCTTTGTATCTGCCGTACCGGTCTCCGGAACAAGAATCCTTACATTCAGATCTTCTGTTCCCTCGCCTATGATCCTTGCGACATCATCGGTACTGTATCCACAGATGTCTTCAAGAGCATTTGCCGCCGTATAACAGAGTATCGATGCTGCTGAACAGATTATGTCTCTGCCCGGCTTACCGTATTCGGAATGTCCGCTCATGTAGATCCCACGGATCAGACGTTCCTTATCTCTGTCAATGATAACCGTGATCATTAAACGTTGATAGCAGATACGCGTACACGAGTATAAGGCTGTCTGTGGCCGTTCTTACGACGGTAACCCTTCTTTGCCTTGTACTTGGAAACGATAACCTTCTTGTTCTTGCCCTGCTTTACGATCTCGCCTGTAACAGTAGCCTTAAGGTCACCTGCCTGAATGCCATTGTCGTCAGAGATTGCCAGAACTTCATCGAAAGTTACCTGCTCACCGGCTTCACCTGCAAGCTTCTCAACGAAGATCTCGTCACCGACTTCAACCTTGTACTGCTTGCCGCCTGTCTTGATAACTGCGTACATAGTGTTTTCCTCCTGTTCTTCCAGTCTCGCTGCTTTGCTCGAGGCAGTGCTTTTTCCGTAAAAAAAGGCACGTTTAGGAGCCCGGCGCATGCGGTCACCCGCGTATATTAACACTTGGGGTATGTCAAAGTCAACAGTTTATTTATATTAGAGGGCCGTAAATACCAGAAGGGCCATGAGGATACCGTGTACGGCGCCTGCTATCTCGAAGTAATCCGAGCTCCTCTTGATCGTCTGCGCCGCAAAGTAAGGCAGTACGCAGATGGCTATGCCCGCAAGAGAGAACCTCAGGAGCGTAAAATCCCTTCCCACGAAAGCCATGACAAGGCCGCCTATGGCAGGAAGCAGTGTCTCGATGAAGTATACGGGGTTGCCGAGATATGAACCCGGACCTTCTCCCGCAAAGCGGGATTTCTTATCCACGGTAGCAAGCATTGATATGGTCGCGCTGTCCAGGAGCAGTACCATAACGGAAAGCATAAGGTTCGTTGTCGTTCTTTCCCTGTAGGTAATATCCGAGAAGAGCAATACCACCGCAACGACGAGCAGCACTTCGATCACGGCTGCTATCAGGAACTTCAGTATGCCCTCGCCCTTCTTTCTCTTGTAAGAGATCTTGTTCGTAAGGAAGAATCCGATCCTTGCAAAGAACATGCCGATGATGAGCACACAGGGCGCGAAAACGATGATGTATCTGGTGTAATACGAGACTGCGGGGATCATCGACATGACCACAACTGTAAGGCCCAGCCACAGTGAGATGCCTCCGAAGATTATCGCAGCAAGGCTGTCTCTTCCCTTGAGGAGCTTGTCGCCCTTGTCAGGCTTGGAGACAGGGATAAAGAACAGGAACATCAGAAGTCCCGCGAGAGCCGTCAGTATGCAGAGCATTCTCATTACGAACCACACGTTGACAGGCGTGTATGCTTCACTGCCCGTGTATGTCAGTCCGAGATAACCTGCAAGTTCGCTCTGGAACGAAGACGAATATATGTAAGATCTGATGTTCAGCACAGAAGGCGCAAGCGACAGGTATCTGTTCTGCGAAGGCGATACGAAGATCTTTGAAGACATCGCGCCGCCGTTGCGGGCAGGCGTGCCGTATACGGTATCGACACCCGATATCTTCTCGAAAAGCATCTGCGCGCCGCCTAATTCTTCCACGCTGCCGGCATTGTTGTCGCAGGCAAATATCGCAATATCGCATGCAGGGCTCTTGGAATCAAATCCCGCGAGCGCCGCGTTACCGGGATATTCCGGCATGATGAGGCAGTAGCCCAGTACATTATCCGGGCCTGCGGAATTGATGTCGGACATTACCTTGAAAGACTCAGGGCCTGCGGTGATGACCACGACTTCCTTGTTATTGTAATCCGAAGGGATGATGTACTTACCGTCATCACCTTTTGTCTTGCTCTCACTTGAAGACAGTATCACGCTGTCAAAACCTGCCTGTACAAGGCTGTATCTCATGGACACATGCGGGAAAGTCGCCTCATCGACGTTATAGAACAATACGACACGTTTGCCTTCAGGCTGTGCAAAACCTGCGATGAGATACATTACAAGAAGTGCAATGACCATCACTCCGGATATACCGGCAGAGATCCATGCGGCCAGAGGGAGCTTACGGACTCTCGTAGTCCGCTGCGCGCTCTCGTCCGCGCCCTGCTGTCTCATCTGTGCTTTGTGTTGCTGGGCTTTCTTCATATCAGTCCTTGGGACAGAGTTCATCGCCAAGGGTCCTGATATCCTCAGGTCCCAGAATGAGGATGATATCTCCCGGTTCAATAAGTTCGTCTATCCTGGCCTTAAGTTCGGGCCTGCTTTCAAAGAATTCGGCATCGCCGCCCAATTCATTTATCTTGTCTGAGATATCTTTACTGGATATCTCATGGGTGTTGATCTCACGGTCCGAGAAGATCTCTGCAAAAAGAACTTTCCTGCAAGGAAGAAGGCTCGATACGTAATCGTCGAACAGTTCCTTAGTCCTGTTGAAAGTAAGAGGCTGGAATACAACGAGGATGTTGTTGTGGGGCATGTTGGATGCCGCTTCGATCGTTGCCCTTGCAGCGGTCGGATGGTGCGCATAGTCGACGACAACGTCGCAGCCCTTATACTTGCCCTTGACCGTGTATCTGCCGTCAGCGCCCGAGAAAGAATTCAGGGCCTTGATTATCGCAGCAGGCTCCGCGCCGTTGATGTAAGCGGCAGCAGTAGCATTAAGCGCGTTGCTGATGTTGTGGCTTCCGGGTACATTCAGTTCGCATCTTCCGAAACTCTCTCCTCTGAACACGATATCAAAGTGCGGCAGACCGTTAACGAACTCGATGTTGTCCGCGATAAAGTCCGCTTCCTTACCGGTAACCTCGCATACTGCGTGATCCCTTGCACATGTGTATATCTCGGGGAACTGTCTTCCCTCTTTTGCGAAGAGTTCTTTCGCCTCGGCAACCGACTTGGCGATATTGCTGTCCGAACCGGTTACGACGATGCTTGAGTTCTCCCTGCATAGCAGCATGAATCTCGCGAAAACGTCGATCAGGTCTTCTATCTTCGGATAGCAGTCGACATGATCGTGGTCGATGTTCGTGATGACGGCAGTGGTCGACGTGAAGTTCAGGAAAGACCTGTTGAACTCGCATGCTTCGGATACAAAGAGTTCCCTTCCTCTGCCTTCCCTTACGGTGTCTCCTATTACATCGAACTCGGCACCGAGATGGATGGTGGGATCAAGGCCCTGTTCCATCATGATGAGCGAGAGCATCGATGTGGTCGTAGTCTTGCCGTGTGTACCTGATATGTTGATTACCTTTTTGAATGTCCTTGTGAAAGCACCGAGGAATTCGGCACGGTCGAATATCTGAAGGTCAAGTTCCGTCGCGCGCTTGACTTCCTCGTTGTGCGGAAGGATCGCTGCGGTCTTGACCAGATAGTCAGGCTTAAAGTCATCTATGTTGGCACCGACCTGGCTGTCGTAGATCTTTATGCCGAGACCTGCGAGTTCCTTTGTCCTGTCGGAAGGATGGTTGTCCGAGCCTCCGACTGCGAATCCCGCATGCTTGGCAAGCTTTGCCAGGCCGCTCATCGAGATTCCGCCGATACCGATAAAATATACCCTTGCACCGGGATTAAGATCATCTAATGTAAACTTCTTTGCGTCGATCATCTGATTAATCACTTCTTTCTTATTTAAAAGCGGTTATATGATAGCATTTCATTCACGCATAGCAAAGTCGCCGACGGTTGCTTCTGTGAATGCCACGAGATCAGCGGGCTTCATCCTTATCTGAAGTCCTCTCTGGCCGCCGCTCACGCTGACCTCATCGACGAGTTCGATCATCTCGTCAAAGAATGTGCGGTATTTCTTCTTCATGCCTATGGGAGAGCATCCGCCCCTGATATAGCCTGTTACTCCAAGCAGGTCTTTGACGTGTATCATCTCGACGCGCTTTGCCCCTGCAAGCTTAGCCGCCTTCTTAAGATCTATCTCATCGTCGACGCAGATGCAGAACACCAGGTATTCGCCTGATTCGGATCTTGCCACCAGTGTCTTGAATACTTCCTCGTACGGTATCTTCAGATACTCGGCCACATGATGGCCGTCCAGGTCGTTCTCATCGAACTCGTATTCCTGATATGTGTAATCGACGCCCGCCTTGTCCAGGATGCGCATCGCATTGGTCTTTTTGAATCCTGCCATAAAGCTATAAAAATCCTCCCGAAAACTTCTGATATAATAAGCCAAAATCAATTATTTTTAAACCGACAGAGGTGCGCGATGCTTAAAGGTAATTATCCCGAACACGACATGAACAAGGTCTTCGACATGGTCTATCAGACCATCGAGGCCGGAGGCACGGACGATAACTGCAAAGCTGAAGCGGATCTTCTGATGCACCTTTTCGCAGGTCTTCCCGCAGAGGCCGTCGAATACGGCATGATGTTCATCCACGGAACAACAAACCTGCCCGCAGCGGCGCAGGAGATCATGCCCCTTTACGTGCGCCTTGCAAACCTTCTCGAATACTGTGAGAAAGTCGAATCATTAAGGGAAGTTCCCGAGTCCATGTCGACCGAAGACATCATGGCAAGAAGTGATATTATCTCCTCCCTCGAGGGACATGAGAAGTATTTCGGAAAGGCACTTCTCGGATATCAGATGAATGCCGTATCGGGCGAAGTCACCGAGACCGGTACTGAAGAAAAGAACGAAGAAGAAGGCGAAGAAAGCAGCCGTCTCCTTCTCATGAACAGCCAGGCGGCGGTATTCGCGTGCGAGGATCCTCTCAAGACCGCGCTGTTCTATGAGAACAAGCTTGGTTTTTCTGCTGCGCACCTGGATGACGAGGCGATGCCGCACATCAAGCTTACGAGAGACAACATAACGATAGTCCTGGTAAAGGCATCAGGCGATATCACAAAACCTTCCAGAGAGTTCGGAATTAAGTACGACATGTACATCTACTGCTCGGAGCCCTACCTTCTCAGCAACGAGGTAACAGGCAATGAGATCAAGGTGATCGAGGCCCTGCCCGAGGCTTCCGAAGCGCAGAAGATGTCCACCAACAGACAATTTGTTTTCGAGGACTGCGACGGAAGGCACATTTGTGTGTCACAATATATTGAGCATTATTAAATTTCAAGGAGGAACATATGGGTTTATTCGACAAGATCAAGGCTAATCTGGCAGAGGCAAACAGGCGCAGTCAGGTTCATAATGAGATGAATGCGAAAGAGCGTGAGGCGGATGCGAACCGTCCGAGTATAACCGCTCTTAATTTCCAGGTTCTTGACCCTGCAATAGCAAACGATCCGAGATATACGAATTCAGGATACGTAAAGAAGGTCGGAGTGGAAGATTTCCTCGAATGCATCCGCAGCGGCAGAGCAGAATATGCTGAAGTGGTTGTCGTAACTTCCTGCAGTCTCCACGTCGATACCGAGAGCAATCCGTTCAGTGACGATAATACATGGATCTACCGTGTGTACGGCAAGGTCGCAGATCTGAGCGGTGCCGTATACCGCGAGATAGTCATAACGGCCAAAGATGATTACATATCTGAGTGGGCATATCATTATTGGGATGAGCAGTATACGAACCCCGATCCGGTATCCCCTGCGCAGCTGCCGCATGCTTATATCCTGCACTACTCCATACAGAACGCAGAACAGTATCTGCTTGTAGACCAGGAAGAATTTGACGATCTTTCCAAGGTATTTCTCCGTTTGAAGAACAGAACCAGATGCAAGTGTCTGGAACTTGATAACAGCAGAAATTGCTGGTGGGAATAAGATCCGTTAGAGGACTGATCAGGTCACAGTTTCCCCGCCGGAAGCATCCCATTTAGAGATCTTTTTAAAGAACGACACCGTAAACGGTATGCACGTAAGGCATGTGAGCACATCAGCAATTGCCTGGGACACCTGTATTCCGGGAAGGCCGAACCGCCACGCAAAGATTAGCAGGACGGGAATAAAGTATGCCCCGTTCCTGAGTGACGACAGGAAAGTCGCATTGAACCTGTATCCGATACTTTGGAACATCATGTTGTTGCAGACCTGGAAAGGCACGAAGAACAGTCCTATGCACTGCGCGCGCAGGGCAGGTATGCCGATCGTTATTACTTCCGGATCATCCCTGAATATGCGTATACACTCCCCTGCATTAAGGAAGACCGCGACAGATGCTATGGACAGAAGTATCGAACCGAACGCAAGAGTAAAGAAGAAGCCCTCACGCACACGCTTGTACTTCTTCGCGCCGAAATTGAACCCTGCCACAGGCTGGAAGCCCTGACCGATACCAAGGACTGCGCTGAAGATGAACATGCTGACCCTGCCTGCGATACCCATTGCGGCAATGGCAGCATCACCGTATACACCGGCAGAATTGTTGAGCAGCATTGTGGATATGCTCGCAAGTCCCTGCCTTGCAAGGCTTGGCAGGCCGATCGTCAATATATCCGACAGTGTCTTAAAGTCGAATCTCGCATACTTGAAAGCAAGCGAAGTCTGAGGCTTCTTAAAGAGGAACGCAGCAAGAAGAATGAACCACGACAGATACTGGGATATCGCCGTAGCCATTCCTGCTCCCAGTATTCCCATATCCATCTTCACCATGAACAGGGCATCCAAAAAGATATTGACGATGCCGCCTGATGTCAGTCCGATCATCGCAAACACGGCGCGGCCTTCGTATCTGAGGATGTTGTTCATTACGCAGCTCGAGACAAGAGCAGGCGCCGCGCAGAGGATACAGAAAGCATAAGTCTTCGCATAAGGCAGGATTGTCGGGGTACTGCCCAAAAGATACATGAGCGGCGTGAGCATGAGCGTGCCTAATAACAACGCGATAATGCCTATGGCCAAGGCTGAATAGAAGGCCGTGGCGGAATACCTTTTTGCGCTGTCGATATCCTTTTTGCCCAGCAACCTGCTTATCAGGCTTCCGCAGCCGTGTCCGAACATGAAGCCTACCGCCTGAAGTATCGCCATCAGTCCGAGAACAACACTTGTGGCTCCGCTCGCAGACGTATTTATCTGTCCCACGAAATACGAATCGGCCATGTTGTAAATCGTCGTAACGAACATGCTGATCATGGTCGGTATGCCCAACTTTACTATCAAGCCCGGAATAGGCTTTTCAGTCATCATTTCATATTGGGATTTGTATTTCATGGCGTTTTGCCGATCATTCCTTTGATTCAGACTTTTTTACGGCAACGGTCGCCTTCTCCGCACTGGTCCTGGACAGCGACATAATGTGGTCGCATCCGCAGCACTTGAAACGGACCTCCGACTCGGCGGACAGTACCTTCCACTCCTTAGAGCCGCACGGATGCGGTTTCTTCATGGTGACTATGTCGCCTTCTTCGTAACGGTATCTGAAAAACTTACCCGGCATGCTTAAACCCCGCTGTTACCCTGTCGTTTCCGCCGTAATCTCTTAGCGTGATTATATCTTCAAAACCTGCCTTAGCGCAAAGTTCGCGCACCGCTTCACCCTGAAGGTATCCGTGCTCGACCATAACAGCGCCGCCTTCTGCAAGTGTCTTGTAGGCCTTCCCGAAAATGCTCTCATAGAACATTAGGCCGTCCGCGCCGCCTTCCAAAGCAAGATGGGGCTCATATTCAGACACTTCCCTGTCCAGTTCCTTCATCTCGAGGTCGGTGATATAAGGCGGATTGGACACTATGATGTCGTACGTGCCGGTAAGCTCATCTTCCAGGATATTGTGCCTTTGGACTTCGATCGTCCCCGGGATGCTGCAGCAGTCCAACGCATTCTCTGATGCGGTCAGTAGCGCGGTATCGCTGATGTCCGTAAGTATTCCGTTTACTCGCATGCCGTGGCGTCCGAGTTCGTTTGCAAGCGATATACCGATGCATCCCGTGCCGGTGCAGAGGTCTGCAAAGCGGACCTCATCGTACGATTTCGAACTCGGGGTAATGTCAAGCACATCGCCTGCCGGAAGGTCCAATGCCCCCAGATACTGCAGAGCGGCTTCGACAAGAAGCTCGGAATCTGCCCTGGGGATAAGAACGCCCTGACGGACCTTATAGTCCTCGCGGTAGAAATGTCTGTGCCCCAGTATATAAGCAAGAGGCTCGCCCGAAGCACGTCTTTTGACGGCCTCAGCAAGAGCCTCTCCTTCTAATTCTTCCGTAAGTATGCGGGAATCTGTCTCCGGTTCGGTATCGCCGGATTCCCTGAGCAGTCTTTCTATCTCTTCCCTGTTGTTACCAGCGGTCATCATCGCTGTTCTCGGGGATAACAGCCTGCATGGAAGCAATCGCAACTTCTACGATCGAAGCGTCAGGCTCATCCGTGGTGAACTTCTGAAGCCAGAGACCCGGCTTTGCAAAACCGTGCCAGAAAGCATTGCTGTCGTGTCTTCCGATAAAGCGGAGGATCTCATAGGAGATGCCGCAGATGAACGGGATGCAGATTAGGCGTACGCCGAGGTTGAAGAGCATGCTCTGCGTGCCCGTGAATATTCCGATAACCGTATAGATGAGGATCGAGATGGCAAGCACGATGAACATGAATGCCGTACCGCACCTCGGATGGAATCTGGGGTACTTGAGAACGTTCTCGACCGTAAGGGGCTCGCCTGCCTCATAGCATGCGATGGTCTTATGCTCAGCACCGTGATATTTCCATACGCGCTTGATATCCGGGATCCTTGAAGCGTTGATCAGATAGATCAGGAAGATCATCATACGGAGAATGCCCTCGATGATGTTGAGTGCCACTGTCATCCAGCTCTTTTCCATGTATGTGTCGGGGATGAACTTGGCGCCTATATCGACTATCAGTCTCGGCAGCAGGATGAACAGGCCGATGCTTAAGATAATGCCGAACACTGCCGCAATGGTGACTGCAAGATTGTTGTGCTTGTTAAGGAAATCATCGAGACCGGAAGTCTTCTTCTCGCCTTCCTTCTTGTCCTCGGGCTTGCCTTCTTCGGAGATGTCCGCAGCCTTCATCAGCGCGCCGGTACCCGTGACCAGCATCTTGTAGAACCTGATGATGCCTCTTATGAACGGTACCGTCTCGAAATACGATACTCTCTCGTCCTGCTTTATCTCTTCGACATGGATCGTGCCGTCGCCCTTTCTGACTGCCATGCAGGTGCGCTTGGGGCCTACCATCATGACGCCTTCGATCAGGGCCTGACCGCCTATCGTGGTCTTCTTGATCTCAGCCTTGACGGGACCTGCTTTCTTGGGGGCAGGTACGTCTTCGGGCTTGGCGAGGTCCTGCATCTGCTGCGCATCAGAGACCGCAGCGAGGTTAACTTCCTTTACCGGCACCTTCTCGGAATCGAGATCGTCTATATCGTTGAATACTTCCTTTTTTGCCATGTTTGCTCCTTATAAGGGTTCACACTTATCCATAATAATCAAGATTATAGCATTATTAACCGCGCGTATTATTACAGGCTTGAGGCAAAACGAAAAGAAAACCGCGACCTGTAAAAGATCGCGGTCTTATTGTTCCTTACTGAATCTGCAAGGGAATTAACCCTTTGCTTCCATTCTCTTCTTGAACTTATCTACACGTCCGCCTGTATCAACGAGCTTCTGCTTGCCTGTATAGAACGGGTGGCAGTTGGAGCAGATATCAACTCTGAGATCTTCCTTTGTGGAAAGTGTCTCGAAAGTCGCACCGCAAGCACACTTCACAGTAACGAGCTGTGTCTTCGGATGGATTCCTTCTTTCATTTCTTTCACCTCTTAATCAAAGATATGGCGCGTAATAAGGCTCACGTATGCCATACCGGATTTTGTTAGCGTTGCTATATTACTTTATAGTCCGCGTCTTGTCAATCAGCAGAGAACGACTTTTTGACGGAAGCAATGAAGCCTCTGTTGTTGCTCGTCTTCTCCATGAAGCTTATTACCGCATTTGTGGCAGCGGCTGTATCCGCCTCGGCGATCCTTCTTCTGATCAGCCACATTGCATCAAGTTCCTCGGGATCGAGCAGGAGATCCTCTCTTCTCGTACCGGACTTGTCGACTGCGATAGCCGGGAAGATCCTTCTGTCTGCAAGCTTTCTGTCGAGAGTAACTTCCATGTTACCCGTACCCTTGAACTCCTCGAAAATGACTTCGTCCATCCTGGAACCTGTCTCGATGAGGGCTGTCGCGAGTATCGTAAGGCTTCCGCCGTTCTCGATGTTACGTGCCGCACCGAAGAATCTCTTAGGTCCGTAGAGCGATCCCGGATCGAGACCACCCGAGAGGGTCCTTCCTGTAGGATTGATCGTAAGGTTGTAAGCTCTTGCAAGTCTTGTCATCGAGTCTAAGAGGATGACTACATCCTTGCCTATCTCGACGAGTCTCATTGCCCTCTCGAGCACGAGCTCGGTAACTCTTACGTGATTCTCAGGTCTCTTGTCGAATGTGGAATATACGACTTCGCCCTTGATGTTCCTCTGCATGTCCGTAACTTCCTCAGGACGCTCGTCGATGAGGAGCACGATAAGAACGCAGTTGGGATTGTTTGCAGTAATGGAATTTGCGACCTTCTGGAGAAGGATCGTCTTACCTGCCTTCGGCGGTGATACGATCATACCTCTCTGGCCTTTACCTATAGGTGAGAACAGATCGATGATCCTCGTGGAGATATCTTCTTTCTCAGTCTCGAGAGTAAGTCTCTGATCAGGATAGATTGCAGTGAGATTCTCGAACTTCGGTCTCTTCCTGATGTTCTCGTAGTTGTTGTCTTCCTTGACTTCGATGCCGTTGACTTCGACAACACGTCTTAACGGTGCATATTTCTCTTTGCCTCTCTTGGGGAGCATGTAACCTTTGATAAAGTCTCCCCTTCTAAGACCCATTCTCTTGATGAGCTGGCCGGGAACATATGCATCTTCATCTCCGGGGAGATAATTCTTTCTGTGGACGAATCCGCAGTAATCGTTCTTGTTGCTGTCGGGATTGCCGATGGAAAGAACGCCTTCGATCTCTATCTCAACGGGCTGTTCTTCAATAACAGCTTCACCTTCGGCATTCTCACCTTCAGTTGTCGGGACCTGCTTTACGTCCTGTCCGGGACCAAAGGAAAGCTTCCTTCTCTTGGACTTCATGCCCTTGCGGTCCTGGCGTACGGGTTCGTTCTTTGCTTCAGCAGCAGGAGCTTCTTCCTTTTTCTCGGGCTCTGCTGCGGGCTGTGCTTCTGCCACAGGCTCTGCAGGTGCCGGAGCAGGCTCTTCAGCAGGAGCATCTGCCTTTTCCTCTTCTTTTGCTTTCTTGGAAGTGCGCTTCTTTGCAGGCTTCTTTTCTTCTTTGGAATCAGCGTCCTTAGCGGCATCCTTCTTGGAAGATCTCGTCTTCTTCGGAGCTTCTTCCTTAGCCTTTTCAGGCTCTTCTGTGTCAGCCTTCTTCTTGCGTGTGGCACGCTTCTTGGGAGCAGCCTTTGCAGGCTCTTCTTCAGCTGCGGGCGCTGCTTCATCATTCTTCTTGGCAGGAAGCATACCGCTGATCGCACAGATCAATTCATCACGCGATTTTGTTGCTGCTTCCTCGGGAGTAAAATCACCAAATGCGACTGCTATCTGCATAAGGTCAGCATCGGTCTTTAACTCAAGATTTTCGAGTTCGCTCATAGTTTTCCTTTCCTGGGAAAAATTAAAAATTCAAACAGTATACGATTATTTGTATAAGTGCGGAAATGAAATTATAAATGGAACAAATCTGCATGTCGGTAAATCCGACTTCTTGCGAATTCTAACACTCTTTAATAAGAATAGTCAACACTAATTTAAATCAAGACCTTTTTGTCTTATCCGAAGGAACATACTTCATTCCGGTAAGGAAACAAAGTGCGGGAATCCTTATGCAGATACCTGCACAGATGAAAGACAGGATATAAGCTACGATTACCGGAAGAATGTAAAGCAGGAACGTATTCTGCGCGAAACACTCAGCCATTAGATACTGCAACACTACGACAATTATAAAATGGAAACTGAAGAAAGGGAAAGACCTTCTCGAGAAGTAATCCGTAACGCTTCCTCTAACATCGAGGAACTTCTTGCCAAGACCGAGCAAAGCCAGCAGCATGAACCATTTCGAAATGTAACTCGTCACCGTATTAAGCGTGGCATGTTCTTCCGGAGACCACAGGAAAAGATACACCGTTGCAGCTGTTGATATCACTCCTATAGATGTTGTTAAAACAGCAAACCGCGACAGCTTATCGATGACTTTGTCTTTCGAGAAGACATAGTATCCGAGAAGATACACATACAAGAATAAGGCAAGACTCTTCCCGCCTATCGAAAGGAACTTATCAAGGACCGGTAACGGAAGTCCGAGAAGAAGGATTAACCAGAAGGGAACGTCATCCGTTTCCTTTTTGATGATCTTCTTTTGCAAAGCGATTATCCCGATGCTGAGAAGAGAGATGACAAACAGATACAAAAGGAACCAGAACTGACCGAATGAGAATCCTCCGTCGGCACCTATCAGATCAGTATATTTTGTGAAGAATACAGGATAGTGGCTTAACAGATTACCTTCGTATCCGTAATTGAATCTGTCAGCAAGCCATGTCATGACAGGCATGAAGACAAGCACGCCGAACAAGAGCGGAACGAGCAGTCTTTTTAATCTCTCTTTGACAAACTGTCCGTACGATCTTTTATCAAGTGCAAACTTCGAACTGATGCCTGCGATGAGAAAAAGAAGCGGCATGTAATACGGACTGAAGGATACGATCACGCTTGCGATGACCCTGCTGCCTTCAAAGAAAATGTAGTTCGGCTCGCCCCAAGTATTCCACGCCTGAGCTGCATGGTAAGGTATCAGGACAAGAACGAATATCCATCTGAGATTATCGAGATAGTGTTTGCGCATGATTACTGATTATAACATTGTAACAACAAACAAATATCCCCGCCTATGCTTCATAGACGGGGATAAATATTTACTGTTATCTATGGATATCAGTTATCGCTTAATGCAGCGAACTTATCCATCATGTCGAGCGCCTTACCTGTACCGATAACAACGCAGGAAACAGGATCCTGAGCAAGGTATACGTCGATGCCGATCCTGTTCGACAGCATGTGGTCGAGACCATAGAGCATTGCACCGCCGCCTGTCATAACGATACCTCTCTGGGAGATATCAGCCATGAGTTCCGGAGGTGTTCTCTCGAGAACGTTGTGTACTGCTTCGAAGATCTGAGTGAT
>JAEEGL014480318.1_pt1 | contig 18749 bp, 17 predicted proteins | sample 9134231 | NCBI WGS metagenome assembly JAEEGL01 (sample SAMN16246548, study PRJNA631951) | gut metagenome | biome: gut microbiome; feature: rumen; material: fiber-attached | host: Bos | place: Iran: Karaj | collected 2018-10 | reverse complement strand
TTGCCAAGGGTGAAAAGGTTCAGCTGATTGGCTTTGGTACCTTCGATGTGAAAAAGCGCCCTGCTCGTACTGCCCGTAATCCGCGGACAGGCGCAGAGATCAAGATCGCAGCTTCCAAAGCTCCTGCTTTTAAAGCCGGCAAAGCCCTGAAAGACAAAGTTAATGCGAAAAAGGGCAAAAAATAAAAAATCGTTTCTGCCCGCAGGAACAGTTCCTGCGGGCTTTGTTTTGTGAGGAAAATATGCGCATAGACAAATTCCTGAAAGTATCCAGAATTATTAAACGCCGCACAGTGGCTAATGAAGCCTGCAGCGGCGGACGTGTCATGATTAACCAGAAAACCGCGAAACCTTCTGCTGATGTGAAAACGGGTGACGTTATCAGCATTAGGTTCGGAGAACATACAGGCCACTATGAAGTGCTTGCACTGGCCGAAACTGTCAGCAGAAATCAGGCATCTGATATGTACAGAATTCTTGAAGAGGACGCTGTTTTGTCAGCTGAACGAAACAAAGTATGAAAACGTTTGTTATTATCCTGGCTGCGGGAAAAGGTGAAAGAATGAATGCCGGGAGGAATAAAGTATTATTGCCGGTATGCGGAAAAACAGTAATACGTCGCAGTATAGAGGCATTTTCTTCTTTTGCTGATGAAATGATCATTGTTTCGCGGGATGATGAACGTTCTCTGATTATGCATGAAACTGAAAATACAGGACTGTCCTTCCCTGTACGTTTTGTAACAGGAGGAGAAACCAGGCAGCAATCCGTACTGAACGCACTCCTGACTCTTTCCTGGAATCACGGTGACATCGTTTTAATTCATGATGCCGCAAGATGTCTTGCAGACCATGAGCTCATCAGCCGTGTCATACATTCCACTGTTTTATACGGCAGTACTGTTCCTGGAATTCCTGCCTCCAGCACCTATAAGATCTGTGATCAGGACCGTTTCGTTACAGATACACCGGAGCGTTCTTCTCTTTATGAAATACAGACTCCTCAGGGATTTCCGGCTGAAACGATAATACCGGCTTCAATCAGGGCAGCGGAAGACCATGTTATCTGCACTGATGATGCCGGAATTCTTGAACACTATCACTTTCCGGTGAAAATTATTGATGGTGATTCATCCAATATCAAGCTTACTGAACCGGAAGACCTGAACAGGGCAAAAATGATTCTGGAAGGTGGTGTCTCCTCCCCTATGCGTGTTGGAATGGGCTATGATGTGCATCGTCTTGTTGCCGGCCGCAAGCTGATTCTATGCGGCGTTGAAATACCTTTTGAACTGGGGCTGCTCGGACACAGCGATGCTGATGTGGCGCTGCATGCATTAATGGATGCAATGCTTGGTGCCTGTGCGCTTGGAGACATCGGCAGACACTTCCCTGATACTGATGAGCAGTTCAAGGATGTTTCATCTATGGTTCTTCTCCGCGAAACAATACGAATCATTTCATCTGCAGGATTCGAAGTTCATAATGCTGATATCACTATTGTTGCACAAAAGCCTAAAATTCTACCTTATATTTCTGAAATGATCCGGCAGGTCGCAGCAGAACTATCCCTGCCTGAAAACCACGTGAATATAAAAGCAACCACAACAGAAATGCTTGGATTTGAGGGGCGTCTTGAAGGAATATCAGCTTATGCGGTTTGTACTGTTTCTGAAATGAAATAATTACACTGATAAGTATTCATTCAATCAACAATTTAAACAGAATCGTCCGGTATTCCTCCGGAATTATCGGTATCACATCGGCAGCCAGCTGTATTACTGCTGTATATACAGCTTCCTGTATTTCTTCTTTTTCGTCTTTTTCGCTCAGGTATTTTTTTGTCTTGTCTGAAAATGTCACCTGTCTTAATGTCGGTTCTGCAGCTGCAGATATATAAATATTCTTTTCCGGCTCATTCTCTATATATATTTTCTGAAAGATTGTATACTCCCCGTTTGTTCCGGGACAGAAAACTGTATCACAGCAAAGATTATCGGAAAGTACTCCGGATTCCATTACGGTGTTTATGCAAATATTGTTTTCATTATTGCTGAATACAGCAGTTTTCTACGTAAACAGCGGTCTTTTTTCTTTTACGGTATTCCGGTATGACCCGCTTCCGCTGAAAAACCTGTATGTCAAAACGGATTGACCGTTTTGACTGAAATCAAGGTCCAGATCCCGGTAATACTGTTTCCCTGCAATTTTGTATCCAGCTACAATATGCCGCTGCTGTTTTGACGAAAAATCCGCAGATATTGTTAATAAAATGCTGCTTTCCCTGAAAAAATTAAATGAATAATAACTTCCGTTATTATATTTGTTGGCTCTGATCAGGATTTCAGATGAATTTTCCGCATTGAAATAACTGTTAATCTGCTGCAACAGCAGACTGAACAGCTTGTATAACTCCGCATTCTCTCCGTCAGTAATTGTGTTCAGATATTCTGTAAATGAGGACAGCGTAAACTCATATGACTTCATACTGTCAGCATTCTGAAACAATTCTCCGTAAAAATGTCCTGTATGCTTCTCATGTGGCTGCGTATCAATCCAGGACAAAATCATTTGCTCGGTTTTTTCATATAAAACGGATATATTCATTTCATTTAATGTATTAAGATAATCCGTTATTCTGTTTGTGAATGCTGATATATCCCGGGAAAAAACAGCAGCCTTATCCGGAAACAAAGAAGAAACCGCAATGGTTTCCTCCTGTTCATATATATCAATCGTAACTGTCTGAGATCCGAACACTTCCGATAACTGACATCTGATTTCAGTGTGCCGTTCAGCAATGCCGGCAGTACAGACAGTACAGACAGCAGCCAGAAGTATGCAGAACACCTTTTTTCTGATCGAATTCCTTTTTGTTTCCATATCAGGATTTACTCCTGTTCTGACTCATCAAGAGGAGCAGTTTCCGCTTCTTCAGATACTTCTTCAGTTTCCGTTTCGATTTCTGCGTCTGTCTGGTCTTCCGTTTCTGTATTCATTTCCATACCATCATCGATATTTTCAGATTCAGCGGAATCGGCATTATCCGCCGTTTTCTTTGTAATTACAGAAGCAGCATTCCTGATCCAGCTATCAATATATGCTGTAAGATCATCACCGGTTCCCGCATTTACAGCATTTTCCACATTGAAAGGCATAAAGGGCCATGGCTTGGCAGTTTTAATTTCACCAGTAAAAGTTAAACCCGAACCGTTTTCCCCTGTGCCGTCAGTTTCCTGAGCGGATCTGACTGACGCTTCTATCTGCAGAACTGTTGCACTGTTCTGGCGATATTGGCTGTGATAATGCAGCTCAACAGATGCATTGACCGGTTCAAACTCCGGAATACTTTCAATGTATTCCTTCGGAATATATGTTGAATCCTGTACGATATTGATCGTATAAAGGTCGACTGCATGGTTTTCACTGTCTTTTTCATACTCGTTGTGAGTCTTTGTGATTTCAGCTTTTATTGAAATAGTGTTCTTTTCTTTCTGAGATTCATCTTTATTGATATATGCATACCATACAGTCTGATTATTGAATTGCTCTTTTTTGAAAACTGCCGGATCCGGCACTGAAATGATTATTATTTCATTTGTTTTGTTTACAGTATATACAGTATTCAGATCCGTTTTTTCAATTTTCACCGAACTGAACCCTGTCATGTTTTCATCCATGGGCAGTTCAATAGTGTATGAAAGAAGATCACCCATTGCAGAAACTCTTCTTTTCATCTGTACAGGTTCGCTTATTGTAACAGATTTAAGAGTCTCCTGATAAAAATACATCAGATTACTGTTCAGAAATAAGTTTTTCTCTTCTGCGGACATCACAGAACCGAGCAGCGCTGATGCCTCTGGATCATTTGTTATTTCTTCCATAAGCACTGCGATTTTCTCAATCAGCTTATCAGCCGGAATTCTGTATGTGAAATCCAGAGCGGAAAAACTGTTGTCAAGTTTTATTGTCTCAGCATTAATTGTATAGTCTGCCAGCCAGATTTCCAGTTCGTTCTGGTAACGGGTAAGTACCGGCTCCCATTTTTCTTTTTTCTCATCTTCCGGCAGTTCTATTATCCTTGAGATAAAAGAGGAAGAAGTACCGTTGTCTCCTTTTGAAGGGAAAACAGAATCAAGATATTGCGACAATCCCGGTAAAACCAATGTTTTTCCCTGAACCATATCACTTCTGAAATAATAAACACCGTTTTTCCGGTATAATTCGGAAACAGCGGATTGCTGTTCCTTCTCATCCGACTGGAATACATAGTAATGCAGATCACCTTCAGAAATCATGCCGCGGATGGAAAAAACAGCATTGCTGATCGCATCAATAAATTCTGTCCTGAATTTTTCTCCCTGCGTTTCAACAGAAAATGTGCCTTTCAGTCCGCTCCCGATAGCAAGCTGATTGTACATCTTTTCAGGAAGTGTATACGAGGCTGCATGGCAGATCCCACTTGCTGCAATCAGGATAACAGCTAACATGAAAGTTATTATCTTCTTCATTGTTATACTCTCCTAAATGACTTAATACAGAATGGATTTCCAGGTTTCTTCGGGAATTCCCTGCCTGAAAAACAGTGTGTCTTCTTCAGGCAAAGCGACGAGATTTCTTATAAGGATCTGGTTTATTATGGTCTGCAGCTGGCCAGCATTGTACCGACCTTCTTCTCCGTCCAGATCTGTAAGAGTATACTGATCCGGTTCCGGTGCGTTCAATGCCGCCGCAGGAGATATGCGGAGAAGCGAATTCATACTGCTTACTACTATTTTACCTTTTTTACTGGTAATTTCAATAGTTCCGCTGAATTCACGCTTTTTTTCTTTCTGCAGTTCAGGAATAACGCTGATAATATATTCCCGACCGTTCTGTTTCTCTGTGAACTGTACATTTCCACCCAGTTTTCCATCTGATAAATCAATATCAGCGTTGTATTGGATTTTCTTTTTATTTTCTCCTTCTTTCAGGTCAAGCTGAAAATCCCATAATACATTCTGATGATCGGGATCTGTTGCGTGAATATCCCGCTCATATGTCAGATTGTACTTATCGTATCCTTTTACTGACGGTGTCTTCATAATCAAATTATCTTTTTTCCTGTTTTCTGACCTGAGACATTTCCAGGTAAAAGTAACTTTTCTCATTGATTCTTCATTCAGGCCGACTGTTCCGGAAAAACCAACATACATCAGTTTATCATTCTGGTCGAAAAGAAGAGTGATTCGCTGAGCACCTTTAAAATGCAATTGTTCTATGAATTGCCTGCTATCTTCTGTTTCACATAGATCGGCTATTGCTTTGGGAAAAAATTCTTTTACATAATCGGATGGAAACTGAATAATTTTCTTCCCGATTGCTTTGCCGTACTCCTTGTAGTTAATCCCTGATATGCCGGTTTTTGTAAAATTCAGAAAATTTTCTCCTGCCTTTGAAAATACATGATAATACTGATCAAACATTCTGTTCAGTAAAAAAAACTGCCCGTCCAGGAACTGTCTGAATGAATCATCTGTTTCTTCAGTGTCAGAACGTTGATAAAGAACATCCGGACGGAAAGAAAATACAGATCTTAGAAGCTTTCCTTTTCTGCGCTCTTTAACTGAAAACATGGGACTTCTGTCTGTATAAAAAGTAGTTTCTGATACAGATCCGTCTGTGTTTATACATAATGAAAGATGTTTTAATACCCTGTTCAGGCTTTCTGTCCGCTCTTTGCCAAACTGGGATAACTGCTGAAACTGCGGAGACTGTATTGATACTGCAACAGGTTCCGTGATGTTTCCGCTGAACAGAACATTGAATCCGGATTCATCAGCATATGCGCATGACATTATAAGAACGGCCGTAATTACCGGTAAAAAAACATGAATGAACAGCTTTTGTATTTTCATGATTCATGTTCCTCCGGATCTGAATATTCCGACTCGGCATTATCAAAGAAAGAACAGATCAGTTCCTGTGTTTGCAGTGCGCTGCTGCAGCGGTTAATTTCAGCCCTGAATTTTCCCGCTCCTTTGATTCCTTTACTGTACCATCCAATATGTTTTCTCATTTCCCTGACTGCGATGTGCTCAGGTTTTGAATTAAGCATCATCTGATAATGTCGCAGAATCATAATTTTCCTGTCTTCGCAGGAAACCGGCCCGGGGTTTTCGCCGGATATGATGCATTTGATTTCATGAAACAGCCATGGATTACCCATAGCTCCGCGTCCGATCATAATACCGTCGGTTTTATATTTTTCCTTGATATTTTTTGCCTGCTCTGCAGAAAATATATCACCGTTTCCGATGACAGGAATATGAACACTCTGCTTTACACGCGCAATCATATCCCAGTCTGCTTCTCCGCTGTATTGCTGTTCCCTTGTCCTTCCGTGGACAGTAATGCTTGAAACGCCGGCATCTTCTGCCATTTTCGCGTATTCAATCACATTTATATGCTGTCCATCATATCCCAGTCTCATTTTGACGGAAACAGGTACATTTGAAGCTTTCACTGTCATTCTCATCATTCTGAGCGCAATATCAGGAGTACGCATCAGACCGCATCCTTCACCTGAAGGCGCAATTTTTTTTGCCGGACAACCCATATTGATATCAATACCGTCATATCTGTCCAGATCACATATTCTTTTTGCTGCTTCAGCAACTGTATCAGGATCCCTGCCAAACAGCTGCAGAATCAGACGCGGTTCGTTTTTTCCCCTTATCATCAGTTCCTGCGTTGTTCTCTGCCCGGGTGCACATAAATACCCCATAGCGCTGATCATTTCAGTATATGCCAGATCACATCCCTGTTCATAACAGATTGACCTGTATATATGATCAGTTATTCCGCACATTGGTGCCAGCATTATTTCGAACATATTTTTTCAGCTTTCGGAAACATTGTTATTCTGCGGAAATTATTGCTGTACGGAATCATTTCTTTATATAATGTCATTTTTGAACCTCCGGGAAGCACCGGTATATCAGCAGGTTCTCCTTCCCTGACAGGCCATTTATCGGTTTCTTTGATTCCGATGATGATTTTTCCTTCGTTTGTTTCAGGATATTCACAAACAGTATATGCATATTCATGAATGTCTGCGGGAACAGTCAGCAATTGATTTTCCCTGAAGAAACAAATACCCTGATGATGTGTATCTTCATATTTAATCTTTTTATCCGGTCTCAGAATAAAACCGTCTCCGTCGTTCCAGTTTTTCTCAATCCTGACATAGAACCCATTTTCAGGATCATGCTGATCTGTCTTTACATCCGCTTCCTGTTCTCCGTTCTTTATATGCAGAACGGAAGTGCTGAAGCGTGAAAAATGAAAATCAATCCTTGCCCGGAATGAATCCTTGCATTGAAATACAGCGGATTGTTTATCAGCATTCAGAATAACACGGCTATTTCCGGCCGTAAACATATATTTCCCCTCAAGAAGGTAATTGATCCTGATACCTGATTCTGTAATTGTAACCGCATGGCGGTAAGCAGCCGCAGCTGCTCTGGTAATCCTGGCGTACAGCAGATGTCTGTTCTCATATTGATATACGGGTTCCTGTACCGTATTTATCCGCTGGTATTCAGGAATTTCATCACGGTTAAGGCATTCAGCCAATCCGTTGTATATAAGTCTGATCAGTTCATCCAGAGCCCATTCAGAATCGGACTGAACCATCTGTGATGCGAACGCTTCTGTCCAGGCAGCGACAGCCATATTGTTAACAACCTGATCCGGCGCGCATCCGCAGAGATACGGGTTTCCGGTTGTGCCTCCGCATACGGCCCTGTGATGTTTTGATAAGTATTCCCATATTGCCTTTCCTGATGAAAGGTCCCGGCTGTGCCCGCTGAACATTCCTGAGGAGATTGTATATCTTACACCGTCCGCAAGCATTTCAGCGTGATTGATCAGGGATTCCTTTACATCAAAATCGATGTCTTCCGGTTTGCATGCGACTTCAGGAATTCCTGAAGTTGGTTCTCCTTTTCTGATCGGTATTGACTGCTGAAATGTATGAAGCACTGTTGTCCAGTCAAATGCTGCTGCACGTATTCTGGTGCATATTCTCAGCACCGATTTCATACCGGTAATATTGTAATACCGGATCATGAAATCCATAAGATCCGCCGGACGGTACAGAATACTATCCTGTAATGTGATGGTATCAAACTCTATTTCAAAATATCTGAGCCACTCTGCAAGCCGTTTCAGTATTTTTTTGTCTGTATTATATTCAAACACAGACAGCGCAGCGCGTGCTGTTGCAATTTGATCTGATACGCTTCCTGAAAAGCTGCCGTTTTCCGTTGTTTTTATTCCATCATATATGAGCCGGTAAACAGGCTCTTCATCCGGTTTGCTTTTAATGAGACATGCAACCTGAAATAATCCTTCCCATATACACGGTTCGGATTTAAATCTCTCTGCCTTTTTATACAGATAACTGATACGTTCTTCCCTGGTCCGGATCGTACCATTGACAGGAAAGCAATGAGGCGTAACCAGAACGGGCGCACGTGAATGAATAATTTTCTGCGGCATATGCTTTATTTCGTACCAAACAAACGGTCGCCTGCATCACCGAGACCGGGTACAATGTAACCATGGTCATTCAGATGATCGTCAAGGGCTGCAACATATATATCTACATCAGGATGATCCTGCTGAATTCTGGCGATTCCTTCAGGCGCTGCAATCAGATTGACAAGCCTCATGTGATGGCAGCCTCTCTGTTTGATGAAATTAATCGCTGCACTGGCACTTCCGCCGGTTGCAAGCATAGGATCCAGAATAAGCAGTTCCCTGTTTTCACTGTCTTCCGGAAGCTTGCAGTAATACTCGACAGGCTCAAGTGTTTTCGGATCACGATACAGGCCGATATGTCCCACACGAGCAGCAGGAACGAGATTGATAACACCATCCACCATTCCCAGTCCCGCACGGAGAATCGGTACAATACCCAGTTTCTTGCCGGAAAGTACTCTGCATTTACAGGTAGTAATCGGAGTTTCAACTTCCACTTCTTTTGTTTCCAGATCCCTGGTTACTTCAAACACCATCAGCATGGCAATTTCGGAGAGCAGTTCGCGGAATTCCTTGGTTCCGGTATTTTTATCCCGCATGATACTCAGCTTATGCTGGATAAGAGGATGATCAAAAACAACAACTTTACTCATAATGGATTCCTCCTCACAATGATTGCATGGTACCATTCCTTCATAATATTTTATCAGAAACACCTCAACTGCGCAATGTATACTCATCTTTTTTAGGCCGACATTGACATGGATTCTGACGGCTTTTATAATTATTGCAATTACAGATAGGAGAAGCACTATGCCTTCAGTCCCTTATTCAAGATATCTGATCGGACCGGTTTCATGGTACAGTTTCCTGATCATGGCAGGAGCTGTTATCGCGGTTATTCTTGCATGCCGCGAAGAGCGCCGGGCCGGTTTTCCGAAAGATACTGTCATCGATCTTGCACTGATTTTATTACCATGCGGTATAATCGGTGCCAGGATATATTATGTTGTTTTTTCATGGAACCAGTTCAAAAGCGATTTGTTGTCTGTATTCAGAATATGGGAAGGCGGACTTGCCATTTATGGCGGTATTATTGCCGGTCTCGTTACCCTTCTGCTGTTTTGCCGTAAACGACGTCTGCCTCCCTTGGGAATCTGTGATCTGATTGTTCCCGGCCTTGCACTTGCTCAAAGTATCGGACGCTGGGGAAACTGGTTCAATATCGAAGCATATGGCCTGACAGTTACCAGGCCTGATCTGTGTTTTTTCCCTTTAGCTCTTCAGGTACCTGCTGACGGTTACAACTGGCATCTTGCCACATTTTTTTATGAATCATTATGGGATATGCTGATTTTTGTTTTTCTTGTTTTCGCCAGGTACAGACTCCTCCGTCATCGTGGTGATGTGTTTTTCTTTTATGTTTTTCTGTATGCAGCCGGTCGTCTTGTTATTGAAGAACTCCGCACGGATTCTCTGTATGCTTCTGAATCCATACGGATCAGCCAGCTTCTGAGCATTTGTCTCTGCATGATTGTCTTCATTCGTTATTTTTGTATGTTCAGAAAAACCGCAGGACTTATCCGGCCTTTCTCATATCTTCTTGTCTTTACTTCTTCGTTCTGTTCAGTTTTTGCCCTGCTGTATGCTTTCGGATTCTCATTTTCATTTCTTCATCTTTCAGCCGGGAATATTCTTTTTCTGATATTCTATGCCTTTCTGATGATAATCAATCTGTTTATGCTTTATTTCCCCCACAACTCCCGGGAGGTTCATAATGCCGGCAACAAAATGTAAAAATATTTTATATCGTCTGGCTCTGCCGATAATTGCGCCTTCATGCGGATGTCATCCGATCACATCTGTTTCAGGACATTCCCTTTTTTCGTATAAAGAATTATCCTCTATTCTGCGCAGGCATCATGTGCAGGGTTCAGCTGTACTTGTTTCCTCCGGGCAGAACAGATCACTGATCTGTTCGTGTTCAGATCTGTCCGGGCATACAGCCAGAGAGGATACATATTTTCGCGTTGCGTCCATAACAAAGATGGCTACTTCCCTTCTTTGCATGCATCTTGCAGATCTTTGTATTCTTGACCTGCGCCTTCCGTTTGTGAATTATCTGGAATTCCCGGTTCCTGATTCTTCACTGGAAAAAATAACACTTTTACATCTTCTTTCTCACACATCCGGGCTCATTGATCCTCCCGGTCTTGAATCATATCTTGAAAACAATGTACCGTTTACTGATTTTATTACCGATGCTGCACGTTTTATGCCGGGTTCGTCTTTTCATTATTCAAACCTCGGCTTTGGTCTTGTCGGATGCATTCTGGAATCTGTTCTGAAAAAGCCTGTCGGTCATATTTTCCGGGAATACCTTTTTGACCCCCTGCATATGAATTCAACACTGGAAGGCTGCAATCTTCCCGCCGAGAAAATCATGCCTGTAACACGCATTCTACCCTATCGTAAAGGGCACGATGTAGTTCTGACTGCCCTCGGATCAAAGCCTCTTGTAAATGCAGATCCATTGAGGCATTACGGACATACTGCCGGCAGTATGTATACTGATATTCTTTCTCTTGAGAAACTGCTGAATGTATTTATTCATAACAACGGGCATTATGTTTCTGAACATGCCGCTGAACTTATGTGCCGTGAACATGCCTGCTACGGAAAACTGTCCCCCACTCTTTCCTATGGTCTTGGAATGCTCAGAATCAATGATACCGGAATTTCAGACAGTCTGATTCTGGGGCATCAGGGCTTTGCTTACGGATGTGCGGACGGAGCTTTCTGGGAGAAAAGCTCCGGCAGAATTATGATCATGCTGAACGGTGGATGCAGCGAAGCAAGGTCAGGCCGTCTCGGTCTTCTGAATCGTGATCTGCTTCGCTGGGCATTCAGGAAGGAGCTTCCATTATGGTGACTGTCCTTGATATTTCGCCGGTCAGAATGTTCGTCAGAATCCTTCTTGATAACGGAGAAGTATACTGGCTGAGAAAAAATGATCTGCAGATATGCGGCTTTGAAGAAGGATATCAATATGATTTAAATGAATTTATCAGTCAAATCAGGCTTTGTCAGTATCCACGCGCACTTAATCATGCCGTTTCACTTCTTGCGAGAAGACCGTACAGCAAAAAAGAACTGCTCACCCGCCTCCTTCACCAGAAATACACTGAAGAAGTGTCTGATCTTGTTATTTATAAGCTGGAAAAAGAACATCTTGTTGATGATCAGGCTTTCTGTGAACAATGGGTCCGGTTCCGCCGGGAGCGAAAGCTTGGTCCTTCGCTCATTCGCAGGGAACTGAAGTTGAAAGGCATATCCGACGATACGATTCAGAAATTCCTGGATGAAACTGATTCCGAAGCTGAATCAGACAATGCGGTTATGCTTGCGAAAAAAGCCTGGAAACGGATTCACGCGGAAGAAGACATACGAAGAAGCCGGCAGAAAATTACAGCGTTTCTGGTGAGAAAAGGATACAGCTGGGATATTGCACATTCTGCATGTAAAAAAGCTGAAAAAGACAAATAAACAGCAGCCCGGTAATGTTGATTTACCGGGCTGCTGTATAGATACTGATTTATTTTCCGGAGATTGCAGCCTGAGCAGCCGCAAGTCTTGCGATCGGTACACGGAACGGAGAACAGCTAACATAATCAAGTCCGATTTTATGGCAGAATTCAACCGAAGAAGGATCGCCGCCATGTTCGCCGCAGATACCGATATGCAGTTTTGAATTGGCCGGACGACCGAGCTCGATTGCCATTTTCATAAGTTTGCCCACACCGGTCTGATCAAGCCTTGCAAAAGGATCGCTTTCAAAAATCTTCTGATCGTAATACGCACTAAGGAACTTACCTGAATCATCCCTGCTGAATCCGAAAGTCATCTGAGTCAGGTCGTTTGTTCCGAAACAGAAGAAGTCTGCTTCCTTTGCGATCTCATCGGCAGTCAGTGCCGCCCGCGGAATTTCAATCATGGTACCGACTTCATATTCCAGTTTGATTCCCGCATTCGCTATTTCCGCGTCAGCAGTTTCAACAACGGTCTTCTTTACAAACTTCAGTTCCTTGACTTCGCAGACAAGAGGAATCATAATCTCGGGTCTGACATTCCATTCCGGATGTGCTTTCTGGATTTTGATAGCAGCACGGATAACTGCTTTTGTCTGCATACGTGCAATCTCAGGATATGTGACAGCCAGACGGCATCCGCGGTGTCCCATCATGGGATTGAATTCATGCAGGGATGAAATGATGTTCCTGATAGCTTCTACGCTTTTCCCCTGTGTATCTGCCAGCAGTTTGATTTCTTCATCCGTTGTGGGGACAAACTCATGAAGCGGCGGATCGAGGAAACGAATGCATACAGGATAACCTTCCAGCGCTTCATACAGTTTCTCGAAGTCACTCTGCTGATAAGGAAGTATCTTTTCAAGTGCCGCTTCACGTTCTTCTGCTGTGTCGGAACAAATCATCTCACGGAAAGCAGCAATTCTTTCCGGTTCAAAGAACATATGTTCGGTACGGCAAAGACCAATGCCCTCGGCACCAAGTTCACGTGCTTTCCTGGCATCAGCCGGAGTATCGGCGTTTGTACGTACGCTCAGTCTGCGATATTTATCAGCCCATGCCATGATTCTTCCGAATTCACCGGCAATCTTGGCATCCACAGTTGGAATCAGGCCATCATAAATGTTACCGCTTGTTCCGTCAATAGAGATGCAATCTCCTTCATGGAAAACCTTTCCTGACAGCGTAAACTGTTTGTTTTCCTCATCCATGGCAATTTCACCGCACCCGGATACACAGCAGGTTCCCATGCCGCGCGCAACAACTGCCGCATGGCTTGTCATACCGCCTCTTACGGTCAGAATACCCTGTGCACTCTTCATGCCTGTGATATCTTCAGGAGATGTTTCGAGACGAACAAGCACAACTTTCTCGCCGCGATTTGCCCATGCTTCCGCATCTTCTGCAGTGAAAACAATCTTACCGCAGGCAGCGCCGGGAGATGCACCGAGACCTCTTCCAATCGGTTTCGCCTGTTTCAGGGCACTGGTATCAAACTGCGGATGAAGAAGCGTATCAAGGTTTCTCGGATCAATCATGGAAACTGCTTCTTCTTCCGTACGCATGCCTTCATCCACCAGGTCGCATGCAATTTTCAGTGCAGCCTGTGCTGTACGTTTTCCGCTGCGGCACTGCAGCATATACAGCTTCCCGTTTTCAACCGTGAATTCCATATCCTGCATATCACGGTAATGACTTTCGAGAAGTGCGCATACCTTTTCAAACTCAGCATAAGCTTCAGGGAACTGATCTTTCATCTGTGATATCGGCATGGGCGTACGGACGCCTGCAACAACATCTTCTCCCTGAGCGTTAACCAGGAACTCACCCATCAGTTTGTTTTCTCCGGTTGCCGGGTCACGAGTAAAGGCAACACCTGTACCGGAATTATCATTCAGGTTTCCGAATACCATGGGCATAACATTGACAGCGGTACCCCAGCTGTAGGGGATATCGTTGTCACGGCGATAGATATTTGCACGGGGATTGTCCCAGGAACGGAATACTGCTTTGATGGCACCCATCAGCTGTTCTCTGGGATCGGAAGGAAAATCAGTCCCGATTTTGGATTTGTATTCAGCTTTAAACTGGGTTGCAAGTTCTTTAAGATCATCAGCGGTCAGTTCGACGTCGAAGGTAACGCCTTTCTTTTCCTTCATTTCATCGATAAGCTGCTCAAAATACTTTTTACCGACTTCCATGACAACATCTGAATACATCTGGATAAAGCGACGATAGCTGTCATAAACGAATCTTGCGAATTTCGGATCACTGTTTCCGGAAATCATTGCCTCAACCACTTCATCGTTCAGGCCGAGGTTCAGGATTGTATCCATCATACCCGGCATTGATGCACGGGCACCGGAACGTACGGAAACCAGCAGCGGATTTTTAAGATCTCCGAATTTCTTTCCGTTGATCTCTTCCATCTTGGTGATATATTCAATGATCTGTGCCTGAATCTCATCATTGATCTGACGGCCGTCTTCATAGTACTGTGTGCATGCTTCTGTGGAAATAGTAAATCCCTGCGGAACCGGCAAACCGACTTTTGTCATTTCAGCCAGGTTCGCGCCTTTACCGCCAAGCAGCTCGCGCATACTAGCATCGCCTTCTGTGAAGAGGTACAGATACTTTTTGGACATTGAAAATTCCTCCCCGATATTTTTCGCAAATCGAACTTAACCGTAAACGGAAATCCGTCGCGCTTTTCCATTACTTAATTATATCTTTGGAAATGGTACAATGCAAGCCTTTTCTTGCATTACTGTTGCAATATTGTTAAGAGGATTGTGCCTGTTCAGGATATCTGCCGTTTTTTTTCTTCAGCAGCTTCAATCATACCCCTTGCGTATCTGCTGGTTTCATGTGTTATTCCGTCAGCCCCGCTGATCATGCGCCAGATTTCTTCCGTTCTGCCTTCTGAATCAAGTTCTTTGACTGACGTATTTGTCCGTCCCCCGAGAACCGTTTTTTCCACCATAAAATGGTAATCAGCCGCTGCTGCTATCTGCGGAAGGTGTGTTACACAGATTACCTGTCTTTTACGTGAAATGGATATCATTTTTTCTGCAACCGTCTGTGCCATTCTACCGCTGATTCCTGTGTCAATTTCATCAAAAACCATGGATTCAACACCTGTGTGATCCGACTCCAGTGTCTTAATTGCAAGCATTATACGGCTCAGTTCACCGCCGGAAGCAATTCTGGCAAGTGATTTCAGCGGTTCACCCGGATTCGGGCTGATCAGGAATTCAATTCTGTCATCACCCTGCAGCGTCGGCATTATCGGTTTCCCTGTCTCGTTTGCTTTAAACTCAACAGAAAAACGAGTGTTTTCCATTCCAAGTTCCTTCAGTTCCCCGGACATTCTGTTTTCAAATCTGCCGGCGATAGCGTGCCTGGATTCTGATAATTCTCCGGAAATGTTTCTGTATTCACTCAGCAGTCGTTTATGTTCAGCTGACATTGTCCGGATACGTTCATCAAGTTCGGCAAGATGTTCATATTCTTTTTCAGCCTTCTCCAGAAAGGAGGGAATTTCATCCGAATCAATACCGTATTTTCTCTCAATACGATGAATCATTTCAAGCCTGTTTTCTGTCTTTTCCAGTTCCGCGGTTTCATTTTCCGTTTTATCTGTCATCAGACTGATCTGATAAGCAATTTCTTCCATTTCAAGAAATACAGACTCGCAGTGCCTGCTGATATCCTGTACGGATTTATCAGAGGAAGCAAGCATTTTCAGGCTTTCTGTGGCCTGACGTATCTGTTCAAGGCCGGAAGCATTCTCATCATCACCAAAGAAACATTCACGTACAGACAGCAATATCTCCCGCTTTTTTTCCGTTTCGGCAAGGTTTTTCCTTTTTTGAATCAGTTCCGCTGCTTCTCCCGGCCGGATCGAAACCTTGCGTAATTCAGCCAGATCATGTTCCAGTGATTTCATCCTCTCTTCCCGGTTTCTGTTTTCCCTGACCATTCCCGCATATGCCCTGTGATTATCAAGGAAACGTTCACATGCTGCCTGTGTGCGCATCATCAGTTCCCTGTGCTTCATATCACCTGTCTGGTCAAGAAAAACGAGTTGTTTGTCCTGATCTGTCAGGAACTGATGTTCACTTTGTCCATGGAGATCCATTAAGTACTGGGCTAGTTCCTTCAGTTTTGATACAGGAATAATAACTCCGCATATCCGGCAGACATTTCTGCCGGATGCGGAAATTTCACGGAAAACCGTAACGGTCTGACCGTCAAATTCTATTTCTTCATTATCCATGAATGTTCTGATATTATCATTGTTACATATATGAAAGATGGCCTCTACGGATGCTTTTTCACATCCTGACCTGATCATTTCCTTTTCCGCTCTGCCTCCGAGGATCAGATTGACTGAATCCACAACAATGCTTTTCCCGGCACCGGTCTCACCGGTCAGAACCTGCATTCCGTTATGAAATCTGATTGTTATATCCTCAATGAGCGCTATATTTCGTATCCTTATTGATTCCAGCATGATCTTCACCCCGTGATTGAATCAATCAGTCAGGTCTTTTATTCTTCCGGATATTTCGGCAGTATCGGCCTCTTCTCTGACGACAATAAAAATCGTATTGTCTCCCGCAATTGTACCGAGGATTTCCGTCCAGCCCAGATTGTCTATAGCTTCCGCCGCGACATTTGCCGAACCGCTTATTGTCCTAACTACAATTATATTGCCGGAATAATCAACACTTACCATGGAATCTGTCAGAATTCTGGCAAGTCTTTCACTTACTGCAATTTCATGTTTTTCCGGTTTTGCGTATTTGAATCCGCCATTTTTCGATGCAACCTTAACAAGACGAAGTTCCCTGATATCCCGTGAAATGGTTGCCTGCGTCACTTTAAACCCGAGCGATCTGAGCGCCGAAGCAAGATCTTCCTGCGTTTCAATATCACCTGCTGAAATCAGTCGGATAATTTCATCCTGCCTTTTTGTTTTCATGCCTGATACTCCTTTCCGCTCTTTATGATCCCCATTCCGTCAGTTTTCTTCTTGTAACACCGAAAAAATCATATGAATGCAATCGAATCAGCCTGATTTTTTTGTCAGTCCCTGTTACGTGAATTTCGTCTCCTGATGAAAGGCTTCCCATATTCTGCCCGTCAATCTGCAGTTCTGCTGTCTGCTCCCTGTCAGAACTGAGCAGAAGACGAATATCGGATGATTCAGAAACAATACAGGGGCAATGCTGCATACTGTGCGGACAAACGGGTGTAATGATCATACAGTTCATTCCGGGTTCCACGATCGGTCCGCCCGCAGAAAGCGAATAGCCGGTGGAGCCGGTGGGTGTAGCTATAATAATGCCGTCAGCCGTAAATGTGTTATATCTTTTCCCATCCACTGAAGTATCAACTTTTATCAGTCTTGCATATCCGCCGCGTGTAATTACTGCGTCATTCAGCGCGAAAAATACCTCTCCTGTCTGACTGTTTCTGATATGCAGAATACTTCTTGTCTCAATCTGGTATTGTTCCGTCAGAATTGCGGAAAGTGCCTCCTCAAGATGGTCAGGATCTTCTTCTGTCAGGAATCCGACTGTTCCAAGATTAATGCCAAGGAGAGGGATATTGTATTTCAGCGCATATCTCGCTCCGATCAGCAGCGTTCCGTCACCGCCGAAAGATACGATTATATCAGGTCTTATCCCTGAATTCTCATCATGCTGAGGGTCAATGCATTCAATATGATGATTCCGGAAGAATTCCCTTGCCTGTTCAGCACGAAGTACCGCATCCGGATTCTGACGGTTCATGATCAGTCCTGCTGCCTGCAGCATAAGATATCATTACCTTTCTTCCTGAATTTGACAAAATATTAACACAACATGTATATTTACTCAATAGATGCATCATATTTTCAATATGATGGATAAATATTCTTTCTGTATTCATCAATAGGAGAAATGTCTTTGTATATAACCGTCTTTTTTCAGGATTCATCGCTGATTGTATGTGAAAAGCCCGTGGGAGTTTCATCAGAATCACCCGGTCTTCCCGATCTGCTTGCTGAACAGACCGGTCAAAAAGTTTATCCTGTTCATCGTCTTGACCTCGGAACAGGCGGTGTGATTATTCTGTCATTTTCTGCCCGTTCCTGCACGGCTATGCAGCGATTTTTCCAGTCAGGCCAGGTAAAAAAAGAGTATCTGGCTGTTATTGCCGGTACTCTCAGCCAATCAGAGGGTATCTTTGAAGATGATCTTTTTCATGACAAAAGAACAAATAAAACATTCGTTGTGTCCCGTTACCGTACCGGCGTAAAGCATGCCGTATGTTCATGGACCGTTCTGCAGACTGTTACATCAGATCAGGGAGAAATGTCACTGATCCGTATTATTCTGCACACCGGACGCTCTCACCAGATCCGGGTTCAGTTCGGATCCAGAAAACATCCTCTGGTCGGAGACCGGAAATACGGAAGCCGAATTCATTCTGATTCACCGGCACTGTGGGCGTCGGGAATCACATTCCCTCATCCTGATAATCCCGGCAGGATTGTAAATGCCGCGTCTTTTCCTCCTGATATTTTCCCGTGGAATCTTTTCAATATAACCATTTAATTATGCAGCATGTTTTCATGTGCTTCCTTT
>JAEEGL014092687.1_pt1 | contig 18749 bp, 14 predicted proteins | sample 9134231 | NCBI WGS metagenome assembly JAEEGL01 (sample SAMN16246548, study PRJNA631951) | gut metagenome | biome: gut microbiome; feature: rumen; material: fiber-attached | host: Bos | place: Iran: Karaj | collected 2018-10 | reverse complement strand
TAGATTCTTCTTCTACTTCATCCTCAGATTCTTCTTCTGAATATTCTTCGCTTTCTTCTTCAGAATTTTCTTCATCATAGGATTCTTCTGATTCATTTTCCTCTTCATCAGAATATTCATCACTAGCATTCTCACTAGCAAATTCGTTTAAGGCATTATCAAAAATGTCGGAAATAGAAATATTGACGCGAGGATCAGTCACGCGTTCTGGACGATAGGAGACGGCAATAGAGTGGAATCTGGCACGATTGTATTCTGGATCCTGGTTTTCACTTGTCGGATCGCAGTTGATCGGATTATTGCGATCGGTGATATCGAAAATGGAAAACGTTCCATAGACTTTTCCTTTTCTGATTTCAAAGAGGTTATTACCCACCTTAAAGGTCGGTTTACCCTGACGGAAACCAATGGTGTTCAAAGAGCAGGGAAGATAATTGTCCATTCGATTCAGGAATGGCTTTTTCAAATCGATATCCCAGCCATAATGTGATTGACGATTCTGGAAATCCTCCTTTTTCATCGGATGAGAAGCAAAGTCGTATGCGACTTGCTTATCGCCAAAGAAACTTTCCCAGATCTGAAATGCTTGTTGTTTATCCATAGTCGAGACCTCAACTTTCTAATACGTTTATTTTGTGACGCGATGAAGTTCCTGATAGAGTTCTTCATTGATTGTCGCTAATGTTTCTGTTTTGATTTTCTGTACGGCACGGTCATAGGTGAAGATACCGTTATATTCCGTCTCACAATCCGCTACTTCGGTGTAGATTGCCATATTCAGACCATACTTCTCAATCTGTGGAATCATCTTCTCACGATATAATTTCACATATTGTTGCTCTAAGTCCTGACAATCCTTAGCTGAACCATGACCAAAGAAACCATCATAGTAGGAATGACCTTCAATCGCTAAGGAGATACCACCCATTTCCGAGATGATGAATGGACGATTTCTCTTTTTGTCGATGCGCTTCTTATCTGGTGATGTATAAGTGTGAATGGAATAGAAGTCACTATCGGCATCATACCAACCAGAGGCGGTATCAAAGAGATGAAGTTCATCTTTTTCTTTCAGTTGATGATAGATTCTTGAAGGATCAAACTCACCCCAGCCTTCATTGAAGATGGTGTAGATGAGAATACTTGGGTAGTTATGATACATACCAAGATATTCATAACATTCCTTTTCAAATTCATCTCTACCTTCTTTGTTCGTACGAGCCATTCTCTTGTAGTTGATATGTTTTTCATTTAAGAATGGTAATGGACGAGGTAAGACAGACCATAAGAAGTTATATTTGTCGCCACCACAAGGGAAATCCTGAATCAGCAGCATACCTTCTTTATCGCAGTAATAATAGAAGAGAGGTAATTCTGTCTTGATGTGTTTTCTTAGGCAGTTAAATCCCATCTCTTTACATTTCTTGATATCAAAAAGGTATTCGTCATATGTCTTTGGCGTGTAATTGCCGATGAAATAATACCCTTGATCAAGCAAACCAGAAAGGAAGATTGGTTCATCGTTTAAAAGGATTCTCTTCTGGCCATTGATTTCCTTGATTTCAATCTTACGGATACCAAAATAGGAAGAGACTTTATCCTGGGCATAGACAATCTCTACATCGTAAAGATAAGGATCTTTATCACTCCAGGCATGGAAATCATCCTCTAAGGAGATGATTTCATCACAATTGGTCTTCACTTCATATTCTTTTTCATGAATGATAAGTTTTGCTTTGCCTTCTGTTGAAGTAACCACTTTGACTTTCAAAGACTTATGATCATAATCCGGGGTGAAAAGGACATCCTTGATATAATCTTCCTCCACGCTTTCTATCCAGATAGGCTTATAAACACCGCTAGAAGAAGAATAGAAATAACCAGTGACAGACAAAGCCTGTTTACCTCTGGTGTGATAAGAAGCATCAGTCCAGTCCTTGACTTTCAGCGTGATATCAAATTCATCTTCAACATCAGCAGGAAGAATGACATCAAATGGGGTAAAACCACCCATATGAGATAAAACCAGACGAGAGTTGATATAGACTTCACAATACTGATCTACACCTTCAAAATGTAGAATCGTCTTTTGTTTTCTAAAACCTTGTTGAAGTCTTACTTTCTTGTGATAATAAAGAATTTCATCTATCTCCATGAGATGATTGATACCAGAATAAGCTGATTCAATCGCAAAAGGAACCATGATGGAATCAGGATAGACTTCTGGTAATCTTTCCTCTTTGGAGATACAGAAATCCCATTTTCCATCCAAATTGAGATAGGAATCACGTCTAAGATTTGGACGTGGATATTCCTTAAGAGGAATCTCATCAAAATCGATTTTCACTTCATCTCTCTTGCTAAAGAGGTAGCCGTGATTCTTGTTATCATTCTTTCTCATCTTCAAATACATGAAAATTGGAATGATTGCTAACAAAAGAAGCGCTAATCCCACAAGATATCCATATTCTGTTGGAACAGAAGAGATATCACCATAAGTCGTGGTGTATTGCTGACCAAGAGCACCATTTAAGGCATTGCCGATAAACGGACCGATACACATCGGAAGAGCGACCACAAAAAGCATTCGGATACCCATGAAAGTACCCTCTTTTCCTTCTGGAATCTTTTCTCTGACCAGCGCATTGACGATCGTCGGCACACCAACATAGCCAAGAATCATCATCATGCCAGAAATGGCGGCATAGACTGTTCTGAAACTATCTCCAGCATTTCCGACATAAGGAATGAAGAACATCATCAGAATACCGATGCTATAGATGACAAAAGTAGGAATGATCATGCCATTCTTACCAATCAAATCAGAAAAGAATCCTACACCGACAGATAGAATCGATCCTAAAATCAAAGCGACAGCCATGACAATTGCAAATGGCGTCAAAAAACCTGTTCCGATATTGGAAATCAGACAGGTTCTTTCCATATAGACCATCAGGTATGGAAAGAATACCTGGGTGGCAGTAGCATAGACAAAATAGATCAACAAAACGACATATAATTCCTTGTTTTTCTTGACCATCGAAGACTTGAATCCTTCCACTAACTGTTTCACATAGCTGGTATTGTCTTTGCTTTCTTCTTCCGGTGGAATCAAGAAGAAGGATAAGATACCCATCAGAAGAACAAGTCCACCGATCAGATAGAAGAACAAGTCCCATTTGGCATCATGAACACCAACAGCGCTATCTGTGGTAAAGCCATTTAAGACCACAAAGATCAACAACATCGCCACCAAAGGAAGAATCTGTAAGACACCCTCTACTTTACCTTTGTGGTTACCAGAGATATTCTTGGTGACATAGGAATTAAAGGCAGCATCATTGGCTGTTGAGCCAAAAAACGTCATCATACAATCAAGAATGATAACCCAGATGGCAGCCATAGAGGATACCATTGCTAGAGGAATTAACTGGCTAGTGGAATTGACATTGAAGATACCAAAAGCGGCGGTAGCCAAACCCCATAAGATATAACCAAAACTGATGAAGTGACGCTTATGTCCAACCTTATCGGTCAATACACCCATGAAGATGGTAGTCAAGGTAGCTACAATGGCAGATAAAGCTGTCGTAATAGCAATCATCAATGAGTAGTTAAAGCTTTCTCCGGCGGGGGCGGAGAAGTTCAGATATGTGATATAGGTGTTCAGATACATATTCTCAATCGACCATGCCAGTTGACCCGCAAAGCCAATGAGAACGACAAACAACCACATGCGAACACCAATTTTGTCCTTGGTTTTCATAATTTTTGCTCCCTATCTAGAAAAAAAGCCCACCGTGAAAGGTAGGCTCCTATACAAATTTAGTAAGAAGACATGCGGATTGGAGTGATGATCTGAATGTTTTCTGGATCTTCGTTCTTGACCATGAACATTCTGGTTGGAGAAGCAAAGACGAAGGTAATCTTTTCAGACTTCAGAGCTTTGACCGCATCGACAGCAAAGTCGATATTGAAGCCGATTTCAAAGATATTGACTTCTTCTGGTAAGGAGATGGTAGCCTTACGTAAGACTTCATTGGAATTACCAAAGTTGGTCGAACGAGCAGAAAGGGTGACACCAGTATCCTTAGAAAGGGTCATTCTGACCTGAGAGTTTCTATCTTCGACAGAGGAGATGATCTTGACACGATCTGCAGCCGAGAGGAACTCACCAGTTTCCATGGTGACAGTAAATGGGAAGGATGGTGGGATGAGTCTTTCAATAGATGGGAAGTCGCCTCTTAAAAGACGAGAGGACAAGGTGATTCTACCAGCGACAAATAAAGCGCGCTGTTCATCAAAGTAGATGGTGACTTCGCCAGCTTCATCAATACGGGTGACCATATCAAGAGCTTTGACTGGGCAGGTAAAGACAAAGGAAGTATCCTGATCTGCTTCAGGAATGGATAAACTGGCCATACGATAGGAGTCAGTGGTAAGGAAAGTGAGTTTTCCACCCTCAGCTCTGATATTGATACCATAGTAGAGTTCTTTTGGACCCTTGGTAGCAACTGCGTAGCTGGTGGTATCAAATAATTTCTTTAAATCAGATAAAGAAACTTTGAAACCCTTGGCTTCTTCTGGAACGTTCAAGTCGACATCTGGATATTCTTCACCAGCTCTGGTGACCAAGTTGAACTGAGTGGTTTCATCAGAGAGGTTGAGAAGATTGGAATCAACCATATTGAGGGTGATGATTTCACCGCCCATCTTAGAGATACAATCCAAGAAGAGCTTGGCCTGGGTTTGAATCAAACCAGGTTCAGCATTGAAGATAATGGTGTTATCTTTTTCATCTTTCAGGTTCTGGGTTACCTTGGTAGAGATATCACCATTGGAAGCGATGATGGAGACAGAGTCTTCTTTGACATCGATGAGATAATTCAAGAACTGATTTTCAGCATTACGAGAAGGAATAGCCTGTGCGGCATAAGTAAGCATTCTCAAGAATTCAATACGTTTGATAGTTAGTTTCATAAAAATATAGAGCTCCTGTTTAACAGCTTTTATTCATAAAAATATTATAATTTAAATATAAATATATTTAAAGCAAAACTAGCCGTTTTAGGCGATTTTTCTCTTTCTTCTCCGGGTCTTGAATTTGTAGATGTCGAAAGAGATTTTTTCCCGATAGGGATAATAGTATTTTTCTTTTAAAGAATAAGACTAATAATAGTTTTGGTGGACTTGTGGATAAAGTGGCAACTTTAAAATTTGTTTACTTGTGATAAGTAGGAATTTGTCCTTATTTGCCTAGGTTTTTAAGAAGCAATCACCATCATTTTATAAGTTGGTGAAAGAAAATTTATGCACTGTGATTGTGTGCTATTCGTTGATTACTTTTATTTGTGTGGATAACTTCAAAAATAGCCATAAATACGATATTTTTCACACGTAAAATAAAAGACCTATGACATGAATCTGCCATAGGTCTTAGGTTATTTGGATGCCTTGATTTTATTGCTTAAATCATCAATTGCCTTCTTCAAGGCCAAATCAGTTTTCAAATTGCTTTGAATCTTGTTGACGTTGGCTAAGACAGTGGTGTGATCTTTACCAAACTGACGACCGATTTCCTGGTATGGTGTATTTAACATACTGCGGGAAAGGTACATGGCAATCTGTCTGGCAAGAGCAATCTGAGAGGTTCTGACTTTGCTTTTTAATTGCGCTTCCGTCATGTTGTAGTATTCCGCCACAATACGGATGATGATGGAGACATCAATCTTACCGGATTTGGCTCTTCTTTTTTCATCGGCTTCAAAGACGGATTTGGTGAAATCCAAGGTGATATTACCAGTAGGTTTATGCGTAGTGATAGCAAACAGAAGATTATTATAGGCACCTTCTAATTCACGGACATTCTTTCCGTAGTTGAAGGCGAGATATTCTAAGACATTGTGATCGAAAATATCGACGCTGAGAGAAGAATTGCGAATCTTGAGCTTAAGAATTTCAATCAGAGTTTCTTTATTTGGATTAGAAATAGAGATGGATAGACCGCCAGCAAAACGAGAGACAAGACGATCGGGAAGATCTTTTAGTTCTGATGGACTTCTATCGCTGGTCAAGACGATTTGTTTACCACGGCTGACAAGCAGATTGAAGACGTTGAAGAACATCATCTGAGATCCTTCACGCTTCGCTAAGAACTGAATATCATCAACGACCAATAAGTCGATGGTAGTAAAGAAATCCTTCAAACTTTCAGAGTCTTTGTTACCCAAAGAGAATTTAACAAATTCCGTGATGAAGTCATCACTAGTGATATATAAAACTTTCGCTTCAGGATGCTTCAAGGAATAGGCATTACCGATAGCCTGAAGCAAATGGGTCTTACCTAAACCTGATTTGGAATATAAGAAGATAGGATTGCTCTTACCAGGAGTTTCTACCGCATACATACTAGCTAAGAAAGCGTCTCTGTTATAAGGGCCAACGACGAAGTTCTCAAAGGTGTACTGAGGCTGTAAATAGGAGTTCTGGAAGAAGGAAGAATTTGCTCTCTCAACCAGTTTGGATTTCTTGGCATAGCTTTTGCGATCGGTGAACTCTACCGTGACATTGCTCTCTAATAATTCAGAGAGAATTTTACTGATGTTGGTCTGTAATGAGGAGCGCATGATTGCAGCGCTAGAAGAAGTGTCGCAAACAAAAGTTGCTTTATCTCCTTCAATGGATTTCAGTTCACAGGAACCATCAGAAAAAAAGGTATCGAAAAGAGAGGAATTCAACTCACTTTTGAGGCGTTCAAGTAGTTTGTCGAAAATATCATTGATTTGGCGTTCTTTATTGGTTTCTCTCATAGCCATCTCCTTTGCGTGCCTTTTCATTATAGAAAAGAACCTTCTATAAAGGAAGAAAAAATTCAGTGAAAAAAAGTTATCAACATAATTTTAAAGGGGCGAAAAAGGTTACTTCGTAAGGTGAAAAAATAACATATCCACAATAGGTATTTTGGGGATAACTGGTGGATAAAGTTTTGGTGGATAACTAGATTGTGGATATGTTGATAACTATGCACAAAATCAAATATAACTCACAATTAAAAATTACGATAAACACGAGAGAAAAGTCACTTATTCACAACCTTGAAAAAGAGTTATTCACAGCCGGTGGATATCCACTTTTTCGGTGGATAAGTAGTGGATAAGTGTAATTTATGATGGGGTGTAATCCACAATTTTGATAAGGCTGGAGATTGTCTTATCAACCAGAAAAAAATTGCCCTTTAAAAACCCGGTTTATAAAATTTTGGCACCGAAAATTTTTGATGTGGATAACTTTATCAAAACGGGTGAAATGTCACAAGTTTTACACAAGTAAAACAAATTAAAAACAGAAAGATTGAAATGAAATTGAGGAATAAAAAGAACCAATCAAAATGACTGGTTTTACCCAGTCAAATCTATAGCGAAATACTATCTAAAGGAGCGACGATAAGAAGGTGTCCTTCGTCTATTTTAATCTTCGCTTTTTTACCTTTTATCAATTCATTTGAGACACCTAAAGGAAAGCCATTGGTCAAAGTCGCTTTGGATAATTCATACTTCAGATTGATTTCATCTACCCCTTTGACTTCCTCGTCTAAAGCAAATACAGAAATCATTCCACTTGACTCATTGAAGGTGATTTCTTCATTATGGAGCAAGAAGATAACCTGGTTATTTTCTATATCGATCAGGTAGCCTTTAGCATGGTGATTGCTAAGGTATTTCAGAGTTTGGATGTTCGCTAGAGTATGTTCGATTTTTCCACCCAGGCAACCATAAAGATAGAAGGTATCATAACCACAAGAAAGACAATGCTTGATTGCAAACATGGTATCTGTATCATCCTTGATTGTTGAGAGTCTGATCATCTCTTTTGGATGAGAAATCATCTTTTCAGAAAGGGTATCAAAGTCACCAACAAATAGATCTGGTTCCTGGTGTTCTTTCAAGAAATTCTGATAACCGCCATCACAGGCAACATAAAAGACATCATCTTTTCTTTCCTTCAGAAAAGAAGTTTCCTTTAATGGTGAAGCACCAACAAGAATCACTTTCTTCATTCCACCACTCCTGGTAAATAAACACCATGTTCCTTGGCTTCGTTATAGACTTGTCTAGCCAGTTTGATATTTCCCTGTTCACTAGCTAAAAGCAACATTCCATAATAACCGTCACTCAAACCGCATTGAGCGGCAATCTTATAATTGGAAAACGCTTCTTCTTTATTTTCTTCAAAGAGAATGCCGCGATGTTGTAGTTTGGCTTTCTCTAGGTAAGCCTGTGGGTTACCGCAGGCACAGGAAAGACGTAGATAGTTTCTCGCGCGAACATGATCGGAGTCTTTCAATAAAAGATAGAGATAATAAAACGCACCGCGATTATTCTCACGATAAGCAAGTTTGGCCTGACGGATGGCTTCTTCTTTTGAGATATGGAACAAAGGTTGTTCTTCATTGAAATAGCATTTCACCAAAAAGAGATGATTCATACCACGCATGGTATTACTCTCCATCAGAATTCGTCTGATGTCGTTTTTCTGTTCCATGGTCGTAAAGGGATTTTCTGCTCTTCTGAGAAAGGAATTCAGCAGTTCATCACGAGTGAGTCTTTTTTCCATGTTATTAGTTTACCTTCTTTTCCAAATAGAAGAAAACACTTTTCCTATTTTAACCATGATAAATGAAGTATAATATCGGTGACATTATTGATAAAAAAAGAAAGTACAACCTATTTTTATGAACACTATCGTTGTAAAAGCCCTAGCTAAAATTAATCTTGCCATCGATGTCTTAGGAACGCGAGAAGACGGATATCATGAGATTGACATGATTACCATCCCCTTAAAATTACATGATTCTGTAGAAATCACACCTTTTCCCGCTAACGCTCATTTAGATACCTATTTATATTGTGATGATCCAACTATCATCTGTGATGAATCCAATCTCGCATACAAGGCGTTAAACGCCATGCGAGAAAATTTCCGCGTCAACGGTGATTTCCGTATGATGATTCATAAGAGAATCCCAGTTCAGGCCGGTCTTGGCGGTGGAAGTGCAGATGCCGCTGCTGTCATCAAAGCCTTGGACAACTACATGCATGATTCTCCTGAAGATAAAGATAGAATTGAACATGAACTTGCTTTGACCATCGGTTCTGATGTGCCATTTTGCTTGTATGATAAACCAGCTAGAGTACAAGGCCGTGGTGAAAAGTTATCTCAGATCAAGGTGAAATGTCCATATCACTGTCTGATTGTCAAACCGAATATTGGTTTGTCGACCAAGTCCGTCTATGACGCTTATGATTTGATCGAAGGGGAAATCAAACACCCGGATATCAAAGCTCTGATTCACGCCTTAGAAGTCGATGATGAAAAAGGTATTCAGGAAAATCTGATCAACGTCTTATCTGTTCCTGCCATCAAGGCTTTGCCTTTGATTCAGGAACTCTTAGACAAGATGAATACCATGGGTCTCATCTTATCTGGCATGTCTGGTACTGGTTCAGCCTGTTTTGCTCTTCACAAAGATAAAAAACTTCTCGAACGTGCAAAATCCATCTTTGAAAAACAGGGTTATGAATGCTATCTGACAGAATTTGCTTTGTAGATATAATCCGGGGATTAGTCCTCGGATTTTTAAATTTTTTCTAAAAACAAATAAAATCACGAGATTTTTTTGGGTTACAAAAATGATAAAAAGAATCCCTTATGCGCAGTTTCTAGCGCGGAATAAGAGATAAAAAATGAAATGCGCAAAAACTGTGCAAAGTCAAAAAAGAATTATTTTTGTTTGTTGAAAGCCCTTTAATTAAACTATATAATCTTACCGATAGACCAAAAGGAGGTCATATTCAATGTTCAATTATAAAGGTAAAGTCGTTGTTGTTACTGGTGCTTCTTCCGGTTTAGGCAAACAGATGTCTGAAGGTTTTGCCGAACAGGGTGCCAATCTTGTTTTATTAGCCAGAAGAGTCGAAAGACTTGAAGCTTTAGCTGCTGAATTATCTGCCAAGCATGGTATCGAAGTCTTACCAGTCAAGTGCGATGTTACTGATGATGCTTCCATCGCTGCCGCTGTTGAAGCTGTCAAAGCCAAGTTTGGTAAGGCTGAAGTCTTAGTCAACTGCGCTGGTGGTGAAAAGGGTACTGGTACTCCAGCTCTCGATTACAAACCAGAAGATTGGGAATTCACTCTCAAGTTAGACTTAACTTCTATCTTCAAGCTTTCTAAGGCCTTTGGTAACCTCATGAAGGAATCCATCACCGCTGGTGCTCAGAAGTTCGGTCGTATCATCAATATCGCTTCTATCTATGGTTTAGTTGGTAACACTGCTATCCCAACCATCGCTTATCACACTTCCAAGGGTGCCGTTGTCAACTTCACCCGTGGCTTAGCTGCTGAATTAGCTCACACTGGTATGCCAATTACTGTCAACTGCATCTGCCCAGGTTATTTCTACACTGAATTAACTCAGCAGACTCTTGATACTGAATTCTTCCAGAACTTCGCTCACCAGTCTGTTCCAATGCAGAGATATGGTAACCCAGGTGAATTGAATTCTGCTGCTGTCTTCCTTGGCGCTGAAGAATCCAGTTATGTCACTGGTCAGATCATCGCTGTCGATGGCGGTTATTCCTGCATCTAAACTCACTTTGAAATCATGGCCCCTCTTATGGATACAAGCAGAACATTGTACTGCAGATAGCCCCAGAGGGGCTTTTTGGTGGAAGATTTTTTCTTTTTTGAGAACGAAACAAGGAATAATAATATATCTTTGCTAAATATTCCCCTTAGAAAACAGAAAAAGAAACAAAAAATCCAGTAAAACCAATCGTTAAAGCGCTTAGATAAAAAAAGGGGAAGTATTATTCAAAATAAAGTAGTAGAATAGTACACGTTATTAGGAGGAAACATATGAAGATCGATGATAATGCCGTTGTCTTTTCGTTGTCTGCCAACCCTGATCTCGCCAAATCTGTCGCTGAAATTTTAGGTACGAAACTAGGGGATGTCTATCTGAACCGTTTTCCGTCGAAAGAAGTCTTAGCCAGCCCGAACGATACTGTTCGTGGTAAACAGTGCTTCATTATTCAGTCTACTTGTCCGCCGGTAAATGACAATTTGATGGAGGTCTTGGTCTTCATTGATTCCTTAAGAAGAGCTTCTGCTGGTGAAATCAACGTTATCATTCCTTACTTTGGTTATGCCAGACAGGATAGAAAGTCTAAGCCACGTGAACCAATCACTGCTAAGTTAGTTGCTGATTTATTGGTCACTGCTGGTGTCGACAGAGTTATCACCTTCGATTTACATGCATCTCAGGAACAGGGTTTCTTCTCCTGCCTTGAAGATGATTTATCCGCTATTCCGCTCATCGGTCATGTCTTGTACAATGATCCTGAAATCGATAGAGAGAACGTCGTTATCGTTTCTCCAGATCATGGCGGTGTCAACAGAGCCAGAAAAGTTGCTGAAAAGCTCAATGCTCCTCTTGCCATCATTGATAAGAGAAGAAACAACAAATATCAGCCAGAAGTCATGAACATTATCGGTGGTGTCGAAGGTAAGGATTGTGTCCTTATCGACGATATGATCGATACTGCTGGTACTGTTGTTGCTGCTGCTAACGCCTTAAAGGCCAATGGTGCCAGAAAGGTTATGATGTGTGCAGTTCACCCAGTCTTATCTGATCCAGCCTATGAAAGACTTACCACTTCCAAAGTCTTGGATAGATTGATTGTCACTGACTCTATTCCACTTGATCGTCGCTTTATCGATAACAAGGATATCAGAGTTCAGGTTATCTCCCTTGCTCCACATATTGCTGCTATCATTGATTCCATCAACCACGACACCTCTATCTCTGTTACCTCCAATATGTACAAGGACTAATTTCTTTTTTGGAAAAACATATGCCTCGGCTTTCATACCGAGGTTTTTTTCTTGTCCACAAAAAAAGAAAATATTAAACTTATTCTATGACAAAAGAAACTTCCAATAAGTTGTACTCATTTTTGTACCTGTTCGCACTGTATCTCGGTGTGAAACTTTTGCCTTTATATGAATGGATTCCCATTTATTGGGTTGCTTCTTTGGTGTTTTTTATCCTGTATCTAGGTATCATCTTCTTACTAGTCCATGAGGCTTCAAGAGCTAATCTTAAACCGCTAAAAAACGAGTTTCATCTATCCTATCTATGGTTAATTCCACTGATAATCGGATGTATGTCAAACCTGATTTCTAGTTGGGCAGAAGGTTTACCAGTAACTAGTGAATTCTACATTACAACTTTACTTTATAGAATGGGGATGACACTATGTTGTGTGGTAATTGAAGAACTGCTCTTCCGTTTCTTCTTCCTTTATTTCCTTCAGGATATGATCAAAAAAGAAGAACATAAGGACTTATTCGTCATCCTATTTTCCTCTCTTGCCTTTTCCTTTATGCACGTGGTCAATTTCTATGGGAACAACCCTCTAGCTGTCATCACCCAGATGGGATATACCTTCGTTCTTGGTTTGATTTTAGGATTTATTGCCATCTATTTTGAAACACCTCTGATACCAATTATTGGGCACTTCCTCTTCAACTTCTTAAATACAGATCTCTATTCTATGTTCTATGTCTTGAAGATGGATGCTACGTATTATTTGATTTCTATTGCGATTGGGGCTTTCGTTTTGGCTTATGCTGTTATCTTATATTGTCTAGCACGGAGGAAAAAAGAACATGCTACCAGCTGATTTCACGTTCGATGTCTATCCGATTATTGTTGCTGTTGGTGTCTTACTTGCCTTAGTTATTTTTGATCTCTTTTTCAGGAAAAAGAATCTTAAGAGAGTCATGGCTACAGACTTTGAGATTCTCTTTGTCGTTGCTGCTGCTATTGGTGTCATTTTTGCTATCTTATTCCAAAACTTATACGATCTGATTGAAGATCCAGATAATTATCATTGGACATGGGCTATGACCTTCTTTGGTGGTCTTGTCGGTGGTGTAGGATCTTTCTTTGCCGGCTACTTCTTAGTCTTAAGAAAACATTATCCTACTGCTCTTGCCCCTGTTACTCTGATTGCCGGAGGTTGTGTTCCACTAGCTCATGGTATTGGTAGAATTGCCTGTACGATGGATGGTTGTTGTTATGGTATGACATTGACGGAAGATAATCCGTTTTATTGGATTGGTGTGGTGTTTCGTACCACACACGGACATGTCGTTGTCCCAACACAATTATTTGAAGCGGTGTTCTTACTTACCTTAAGTAGTATTCTTATTCTCCTCGCCTTCAAGAAAGAAACCTTGTTAACCTTGCCAATCTACATGATCAGTTATGGTATCTGGAGATTCTTGATTGAATTCTTAAGAGATGATCATCGTGGTAATTTCATTCCTGGTATCACCCCTTCGCAGTTCTGGGCCATCGTCTTGTTTATCGGCGGTGTAACTTATCTTGTGATATTGCTTAAGAGCAAGAAGACACATATGAGGGATTATGAGCTTCCTTATAACGAAGCAGTAAAGACTCAAGAATAAGAAAAATAAAATGAAAGATAGCTGCCTTCCACAGTTTTGTGAAGACAGCTATCTTTTATTCTCACTAATTTTTTAACAAAACAACTTTACGCAATGGAATTGATTTTAAAGGAAGTTGAGAATGGCTTTTTGCAGTTCATGTAGTAGGTGGAAGTGCCAACTGTCGATTTGTTGAACTGACTGCTAAAGGAAGTGATAGAGAAGGTGGAATTCGCCTTGAAGAGAGTAGAAGCGGAAGCGACGTTGTATTGAGAAAGTGGTTCACCATCTGCAGAGATCCAACGAAGTTCATCCCAGGCATCAGCTTCTGGTTGTAAACCAAAGGCAGAAGATTCTGCTCTGGCTCCGCCTTCACTATTGGAAATGAGGGCGTAGAGATTGTTTAACGAAGAATTCATGAGAGCGTCTGAGTCATCGGATAGAGTGAACGTTGGATAAGTATAACGTCCCATTCTGGCATCGACATGATAGAGTCTACCACCTTCACCCTTGAGGTGATTGATGTCATAGCAATCATAGTTGGCAGCATTGAGGTTATGTGGTGTGAAGTAATCCAGAACCAGATATTCGTCATAGACATTGAAACATATCTTGTTGTTGGCATCCTTGATGTATTCTTTGTTGTCATAAGGAAGAACAAAGAGAGCGTTTTGAGATTGGCAGGAATCAATCGTGATGGTTGCTGAACCATAGACGATATAAGGAGTTAGCCAACCGTAGAACAATTTGGTGTAAGGATTATGGTCGTGAACGTTGTTGGACATCATATCTTTCTTACCGACAGAGTCATAAGTGCTGTTGTTATAGGAATAGTAATCGGCAATACCTAACATATGACCAGTCTCATGAATCATGACATGAGCGTCACATTCATGGTTGGCGTATCGGCTAGCATCACCATCGAAGCAAGAGTCGTTGATAAACTGAATGGAACACCAGGCAAAACAGTTGGCAACAGGTTGGGTTAGTGTACCAAGTTTGGTTGTGGTAGAAGTATATGCCCACCAGACGTTGGTGTTAGACTGATTGACATCATTAAGATAGATAAGCCAGATACCATCGACACAACCATCCTTGTTGGAATCATATTTGGTGGGGTCAATGCCATAGGTAGAGACAGCCCAATCTAAGGCAAGCTGAGGAAGGTCACCAACGCTAGTTTGCGTGTATCCGGATAAGGAACTATATTTGCTATCGACACTGGATGGATCAAAATAACCAGTCATACCACCCTTGAAGTCTAATTGACCAAAGGAGGACTGATAGTAATAGGAATGTAAAGATTCAAAGTTCAGATCGGCGGAATTTCCAAAAAAGGCCTTGTTGATCATATTCCAATTTGATGTTGTGGCTTTAGATTGACTACCTGGAGTAATGACAGGAACAACGAGTAATGGAACTTCGCCTTTGCTTGGCGTATATCTCCAGTTGGAGGCGTTTCTTAAGGAATAGTCCTCGACGTTGAATTCGTTGACGACTTCATCAGGAGAATAATAACCCTTATCATTAGCAGCAAGCTGAACGCTGTTATTGGTAAAGGTAACCTTCATCTGCTTGGTGTCTTTGCTAAAGGAGATGGTGTTATCCACGTACTTGTTTAAGTTGATCAAAGAATTATAGCTGCTTTCATCTAGGACTGAGACAGAATAGGTGATAGAGAGCATTTCTCTAATTCCCTGATAGGAAATGGTGACAGTATAGGAACCAAGAGTAGTGAAGGTATATCCGATAGGATCAATTATTTGAGAATTTACACTCATGCTTAAGGAATAAGCATCGATAACTTCAGAGAAGGACTGTCTTTTATCTTTTCTGTAGGTGTAGCGGTGTTGCACTTCCAAACCTTCCGTGGTGAAGGTTTCGCCGATGATGTAGTTTGTCTTTACCGGTAAGGAATTGATCTTCAGTGACTCAGAAAAACCGGTGACATCACTGACAAACAAGGAAAATGAATTGCCTTCATATCCTTCTTTGTTGACGTGGATGACTAGTTCGTCATAAGGTTCTTTGATGATGTCACCAGTCTGAACGATGGAATCATCATCTAAGGTCAGAGTGTAATCGGAAATGACTTCGGAATGAATCAATTTTGTATCGGCATAAGTTGCAGCGGTGATTTCTAAACCGCTGAAGTCAAAGCGGTCGTAGACATAGTAGTCGGTTTTCTCTGGTAGATTGGTGATGACTAAGTTTTTGGTGGTGTTGACAATAACTGATGAAGATTCAGAACTCGCTGGTGTTGATGGATTTGAAGAGACACTTCTATTTGTATTGATGCAACCAACCAAAAAGGATGAGATAAACATGATTGGTAAAAGCATTCTTTTTTTCATTGTACGTTCCTCCTTATATTGAGGTTAGTCTATTTTAAGGCAATTTAAAGAAAACCCAAACAAAATATTTGAAAAACTAAAAAATCCCATAATGTTTGATGATTATGGGAATAGGGATTAGTTGTGTTTCTGAATCAGACAAGCCAAGGAATATAACTCCTCAGCCTCAAGTTGACGAGCGCGAAGCGCAAGCCTTTCATCATTGTTCTCTTTCAGGTAGGAAATTGCTTTGTCATAGGTGTGATACTGCTTTAAGCAGTTTAAGATGGTCTTGTTTGGATCTTTGAACAAGGCTTTGACAATCGGATAGAGAGCAAAATCGATTTTGTTCTTCTGATCGATACGAATAAATGCGGATTGAACCTTTGGAGCAGGATTGAAAGAAGAAGAATCGACATCGCTGATCAAGGTAAGCTCACCGGTCATCTTGATAAAGGCGCCTAAAGGAGAGTTATCCTTCTTTCCTGGCACATAAGTGAATTTATCCGCTACTTCCTTTTGCACCATCATGCCAGCGCTTTTAAAGCCTTTCTGTAACATGTATTCCATCAATTCGGAAGTGATGTTATAAGGAAGGTTACCAATGAGAAGACGGTTTTCCATGCTGGAGACTTCATCAGGATCAAAACGTAAGAAGTCAGACTGCACAATCTTGACGTTTGCGCTGTCCTTGAAAATGTCATTTAAGACCATGACCATGTCTCTATCGGCATCAACGGCAATCAGCTTCTTGGCTTTTTTGCTCATAGGAAGGGTCAAGGAAGCAAGACCTGGACCGATTTCAATGACGGTATCAAAGGTATCGATTTCCATTTTGTCGACAATTCTTCTGATGATACCTTCATTGATCAAAAAGTTCTGACCAAAAGACTTCTTGGCATAAAGGCCATATTCCTTTAAGAGAGTCTGGATTCTATTTAATTCTGTCATTGAGATAATACCTCTTCTATTTCTTCTTTGGATAGACATAACATGTTTAAGGCGTCAAGGACGTTTTTGCCAGAGGTAAATGGCATATGGTATTTTTTAATGAGAGCCATTCTCTGTTTCTTGCCCCCTGCTCCAACAAAACCTAAATCGATGAAGTCTTCTTGGGTTAACGTGTTATCTGTTGTAATCAGTCTATCATGTTCAAGATAGGAAGAAATCAGATCTTTGATATCTTCTAATCTCATTTCGGCAATGCCTACTTTATTATGAAAGATGGCTTTCTTCTTTTCGGCTCTAACCACGATGCAGTTTTCTACTTTGTTCTGAATGAGTTTGGTAATCTGCCTTCCTGGACCATCAGGATCAAAAAGCAAGACGATATCTCTGACCTTTCTTACTTCAGCCAAAAAGGCAGGAATCTCTGGACGAATGAATTTTCCACCCGTCTTGATGATATAAGTGACTCCTAGTTTCTTTAAACGATCTTCGTCGCTGTTACCTTCTACGACATAGAGATATTTTCTATTCGGATAATCCATAGAACTTCAATCCTTGCTCATATAACGTCTTTGATAATTCTTCTTTATCCAATAATTTCAATGATGCGATAGCCTCGATGATCAAAGGAATAAAACTGGATTCATTTTTTTCTCCACGGTGTGGAGTCGGGGCAAGATAGGGAGCATCCGTTTCTGTCAGGATGATCTTTTCAGAACAATACTGGACGACTTCCTTGATGACTCTAGCGTTCTTGAAGGTCACAACACCACCAACACCGATATGGAAATCAATGGGTAACTTGAGATATTCTTTCAGGATTTCTACACTGCCAGAAAAACAATGGAGATCGACTTTCTCGGGTAATTCCTGACGAATGATATCCAGCGTATCAAAATCTGCGTCACGAGAGTGAACGACAATCGGAAGACGTAGTTCTTTAGCCAAACGAATCTGTTCGATAAAACGGTTCTTCTGAGCCTGAACATATTCAGGATCTTTGGAATAGTGATAATCCAAACCGATTTCACCAATGGCGGAGATCTTATCTAAATTATCTTTGATTTTCTGATAGCTTTCTTCAAAGTAGCTTTGTTCGTGATTGGCATGTTCAGGATGAATGCCTAAGACAGAATGACAAAAATCCGGATATCTATCCTGTAATTCTAAGATGCGGTCAAAGGATTCTAAGGAATCTCCGTTGTTAAAGATAGCCTTGACACCAGCGCTTTTTGCTCGCTGGATCACCTCCTCAACGACGGGATAAATCTGATCATCATTATAATGACAATGGGTATCGATGATTTTCATGCTATTTACCTAAACAAAACTTGGAAAAGAGAGTCTGATAGATATCTTCCATGGTCTGACCTTCGCATTTACCCATCAAGTCATTGATGGAATTGATGGCAGTTCTCAAGGTATCAGAGACGATGTCGATCTGATACGTATCAAAAATTGCATCATAAGCCTGTTTCATCTGGCTATGAATTCTTTCTAGGTATTCTTCTTCTCTCTTACCTAAGAAACTGGATTCTTCTTTTTTGGAGACATCCAATTTGTCCATGATCAAGTCAATCAAAGGATGGAGGTCGTCCGTAGTGGAACAGATAGAAATATCAGCAGTATCTTTAGAGGTGTTGATATCTCTCTTGGTGGCGATTTTGATGATGGGTTTGTTTTTGATGACTTCCTGAACTTCTTTGTTGGCATCAATCTCAGCAAAACCACAATCTGAGGCAAGCAAAATCAAATCTGCTTTCTCCATGGTCTTATAGGAACGTTCGATACCAAGATTCTCGACATAGTCATCTGTTTTTCTTAAACCAGCAGTATCTTTGAAACGGAACAATAAACCATTGATTTCCTTTTCCCCTTCGACGACATCTCTGGTAGTTCCAGGAATAGGAGAGACAATCGCCTTGTCTTCTTGTAAGAGAGCATTTAAAAGGGTG
>JAEEGL011496635.1_pt1 | contig 18749 bp, 15 predicted proteins | sample 9134231 | NCBI WGS metagenome assembly JAEEGL01 (sample SAMN16246548, study PRJNA631951) | gut metagenome | biome: gut microbiome; feature: rumen; material: fiber-attached | host: Bos | place: Iran: Karaj | collected 2018-10 | reverse complement strand
GGACTTCCTCGATGCAATCGACCGCATCGTCGGCGGCCTCGAGCGCAAGAGCAAGATCATCACTCCCGAGGAGAAGAACACCATCGCTCACCACGAGGCCGGCCACGCCACGGTCAGCTGGCTGCTGCCCAATGCCAACCCGCTGCTGAAGGTGACCATCATCCCGCGCGGGCAGAGCCTGGGCGCTGCCTGGTATCTCCCTGAGGAGCGCCAGCTTACCACCACCGAGCAGATGAAGGACGAGATGGCCGCCACCATCGGAGGCCGCGTCGCCGAGGAGATTGTCAACGGACGCATCTCCACCGGCGCCCTGAGCGACCTGGAGAAGCTCACCAAGCAGGCATACGCAATGGTCACCTACTTCGGAATGAGCGACAAAATCGGCAACATCTCCTACTACGACTCCACCGGACAGAGCGAGATGAGTCTCACCAAGCCCTACAGCGAGAAGACTGCCGAAGTCATCGACGCGGAGGTGCGCAAACTCATCGACGAGGCCCATGCAACCGCCACCCGCGTACTCACCGAGAACCGCGAAGGATTTGAGAAGCTTGCAAAGATGCTTCTCGAACGCGAGGTCATCTTCTCCGAGGACCTCGAAGAGATATTCGGTCCCCGCAAGGGCGGCCGCAACCCCAATGAAATACTCAAGGACGAAGAACCTGTAAAGGAAGAAGCGGCTCCCGTGAAGGAGGAACCCGTCAAAGATGAACCAGCTCCTGAAAAGAACGATTAGCGGCGCGCTCTTCGCCGCGCTGATGCTCTCGGGCATCCTCATCAACGAGTACACATTTCTCGGATTGATGAGCGCGGTCCTCGTGTGCGCAAATGTGGAGTTTTACAGGCTTACGCTTCCCGGAAGGCATCTTTTCGGGAAGATATGCCTGATGGCCGCTCAGCTTTCGTTCCTGGTTGCCGCCTTCTGCTGCATCCGTTTCCATCTCGATACGATGTGGCTTCTCGCCGCCCTCGTCCCGGTTCCGCTGGCGATGATTTCTATGCTCCGCACATCCGGGGAGGAGCACGATTTCGCCCCGGCGCTTTTCTTCCCGCTGCTCTATATCGCTTTCCCTTTGGTTTGCAGCCTTTTCCTGGCTTTCCCTTACGGTAACGGCTATTCCAGGGTGATACTGATATCGCTTCTGGCGATGATATGGATGAACGATATTGGAGCCTATCTCACAGGTATGGCGTTCGGACAGAGGGAGGGGAGCCGCAAACTCTGCCCCAAGCTTTCTCCCAAGAAGTCCTGGGCAGGCGTAATAGGCGGAACGCTTTTCACCTTCCTAACCGCCCTCGGACTGGTCATCTATGTCCGTCCGTTCAGTTTCGGCGGCCATTTCCCCCTTTGGGGCTGGTGGGCGCTGGCCCTTGTGGTTTGCCTTCTCGGAGTGCCCGGCGACCTCTTCGAGTCTCTCATCAAGAGGCGCGCAGGCGTGAAGGATTCCGGTAATCTCATTCCCGGCCACGGCGGCGTTCTCGACCGTTTCGACGATGTCTTGTTCATCTTCCCCGCGGCAGCGGCATTCGTGCAGATAATCCAGAAACTTCTATAATGATAAGGATCGACAAGAATTCAAAGGGCACGGTGGCGATGGTCTATGCGTTCAGCATGGCCGCACTTGTCATCGTGTTCATTTTCTGGCCGTCCTGGTGGGTGAGAATTCCCGTACTGTTGTTTCTGGCGTGGTTCTGCCGCTGGCAGACCCTTTTCCACAGCGTGCCGGAGCGTACTCCGGTTTCTTCTGACAATGAAGTTGTTGCAGTCGCCGACGGCCGCATCGTGATCTGCGAGGAGGTTGACGAGGACAAGTTCCTTCACCGCCGAGCGAAGATGGTCTCGATCTATATGGATTTCTGGGATTATCACGTGAATTACTGGCCGGTGAACGGCACGGTTTCCTTTACTCAGTATTTCCCCGGAAAACATGCCCTGGCTTTCAAGCCCAAGGCTTCTGAGGAGAACGAGCATACCTGTACCATAGTCCGCAACGCGGCGGGGAAGGAGGTGCTCTTCAAGCAGTTGGCAGGCGGCTTCGCCCGCCGCATAGTCTCCTATGCCCTGATCGGCCTGAAGGTGACAGGCGGCCTTCAGTGCGGCATAATCAAGTTCGGCTCCCGCATCGATATCTTCCTGCCCGTGGATGCCGAAGTCCTGGTCAAAGTAGGTGACACGGTCACCGGCTCCGAAACCGTCATCGCAAGGATATAAAAAAGAAAGACCGGCTGAATGGCCGGTCTTTCTTTCTGAATTGAACAAGTGATTAAGCCTGTTCTATTGCGCCCATAGGGCAGACGCTGGCGCAAGTGCCGCAGTCTGCGCAGATGTCGGGATCGATCTTGTAGATGTCGCCAGCGGAAATAGCCTCTACAGGGCATTCGCCGATGCAGGTACCGCATGCAACGCAATTGTCAGTGATTTTGTAAGCCATGATAATAGTTTTGGTTAGTTTGTTCTCTATTGGGGTTGCAAAGATAATACCAATTTAATTAGTAGCCAAAAATTTCATCGGTCGTCACCTTCTTGATCTTTCCAAACTTCTCCAGAGCCTTGAAATCTATATCGCTCTCGCGGCCCAGGATGCAGATGGTGTACTTGCGGTCCTTTACGTTAGCCTTCTGGAAATCAACGACATCCTTAAGGGTGTAGCCCGAAGCCTTCTCATAGACATCCTTGTTGATATCGTAATCGAGACCGAGCTTCTCGGCGTTCAGGTAGGAGTTGAGTACTGCCGCCTTGACAGTGCGGGCGGTACGCATGTTCGAGATCATGCTCTCCTTTGCGATGCCGAAAGCCGTCTCCGACTCGGGCATATTGTTGATGATCTCCTCGAATGCGGTGAGGGCGTCGATCACCTTGTCGTTCTGGGTCTGGATGTAGTTGAGGAAGATTACGGAGTGGTCGAGGTCGGAAGGAGTCATATAGCGGGCTCCTGCGCCGTATGCCAGTCCGCGCGCCTCACGCATCTCCTGGAAGACTATGCCGTTCATTCCGCCTCCGAAATACTCGTTGTAGAGACTGGAGATGGGGACTGCCGTTGCGTCGAACGGCTCGCCGTTGCTCGAGAGCGAGTAGATGATGGCCTGGTTTGCGTCATAGGGGGCGAAGAGGATGGTGTTCTCCTCTGTGATAAGGTACTTGAAGGGATCGCCTTCAACCACGGGCTCCAGCTTCTCGGGGCAGTTGTGGAACTTGTTGACAGCTGCAACCAGTTCGCTGCCGGTGAGGGGACCGTAGTAGGTTACCTTGTGCTCGCCGTTGAAGATGCTGTGGATCTTCTCGAGAAGCTGTTCGTCGGTGAGGGCGAGCAGTTCTGCCTGCGAGAGGATGTTCTTCGAAGGATTCTCGGCGCCGTAGAGGCCGTAGTTCTGGAGGCGTGCGGAGTTTGCGCGCTGGTCATGCTTTGCATTCTCGCGCTCCTGCAGGGTGTTGAGCTTGAGCATCATAAGCGCCTGGGGATTGGCCTGTGCGTCGGCTATGAGCTTCTCCATCAGTGCTGCAGCCTCTTCCATGTTCTCCGCGAGTCCGGTGAGACGTACGGTAGTGCGTTCGCCATCACATAATACATAGTAGTCGCAGGCGAGGCGGTAGAACTCCTTCTTGACCTGCTCGGGAGTCATATCGGAAGTGCCGAGGTATTCGAGATAGTCGCATGCGAAGGGGAGCATCTTGTCGGCGTAGCTGCCGGTCTCGAAGATATAGTTGAGCTGGAAGGTGCCGTTGGTGACATTCTGCTTGTAGAGCACGGGGATGCCGCTCTTTGCCTCGAGCTTGGACAAATCCTTTGCATAATCCACGAATACGGGGTTGATGGGCTTTACCTTTGCGGCCGCTGCCTGGATATCCTTCAGGAACTGGCTGGCGGTGTCGCGGTTGGTGAAGATGGGAGTGATCTGCGGCTTCGCGATCTTGAAGTCGGCGGGATCTTTCTCCTGAAGCTTGTTGACCTGTACGTAGTTGTTGCCGAAGTTCTCGTTTGCGAACTTCACGATGTCCTCCTTGGTAATCTTGGAGAGGCGCTCCACCTCGTTGACCACATCGCCCCAGGGAACGTCGTTGATGAAGCTGTTGACGGCGATCCTTGCCATATAGCGGGTCGATTCCATCATATTCATATACTGGAGCTTCAGGTTGTTGATGGTGGCGGTGAGCAGATCTTCGTCGAACTCTCCCTTCTTGACCTTCTCAATCTCTGCGAGGGCGATGTCGCGAACCTCGTCGAGGGTCTGGCCGGGCTTGGGCTCAGCCATCACGAGGAATGCGGAGTAGTCTGCCAGTTCCTCAAGGCCTGCGTTCATTCCCAGGGTCAGCTGCTGCTGGTTGACGTCGAGGTCGATGAGGCCGGCCTTGCCGTTATAGAGGACGCTGCTGAGAGCGTTGAGCATCAGGGCCTCCTCGGAGTTTGCGCCGGGGAATCTCCATCCCAGCACCACGCTGGGCGACTCATTGCCGCGGACAGTCTTGACTATGGGCTCGGTGATGGGCTTCTCAGGTTCGAAAACTGGCCTGGTAAGGTTTTCGTTGGGCTTCATTCCGCCGAAGTACTTGTCGATGATCTTGATGGCCTTTGCGGGGTTGAAGTCGCCGACCATCACCACTGCCATATTGTTGGGGACATACCACTCGTCGTGATACTTCTTGACATTGGTTATCGAAGGATTCTTCAGGTGAGAAGGAAGTCCGATGACGTCGGTATTGTAGGGATGGTTCTCGAAGAGGCCTTCCAAGAGGGCGTTGAACTCCTTGGTCTGGTCCTGAGCCGCGTACATGTTGTACTCCTCGTAGATGGTCTCCAGCTCGGTGTGGAAGCCGCGGAGCACGCAGTTCTGGAAGCGGTCAGCCTGGATTTTTGCCCAGATGTCGATCTGGTTGGAGGGGATGTTCTCCGTGTAGCAGGTCACGTCGTAGCTGGTGTAGGCGTTGGTGCCGCTGGCTCCGATGGAGGCCATCAGCTTGTCGTACTCGTTGGGGATCGAAATCTTGGATGCCTCGTAGGAGATGGAGTCTATCTGGTGATAGATGGCCTTGCGCTCAGCCTCGTCGGTGGTCTTGCGGTAAACTTCGAAGAGCTGCTCGATCTGATCGAGAAGCGGTTTCTCGAGCTCGTAGTTCTGGGTGCCGAAGTGCTCGGTGCCCTTGAACATCAGGTGCTCGAAGTAGTGTGCGAGGCCGGTGGTCTCGCGGGGGTCGTTCTTGCTGCCCACCTTGACTGCGATCTGCGCGTCGATGCGGGGCTTGTCCTTGTTGACTATCATATACACCTTCAGGCCGTTGTCGAGGGTGTAAATGCGGGCGCCGGTGGGGTCGTCCTTGACCTGCTCATACTTGTAACCGCCGCAGGAAACCATTGCGAAGGCGACTATCGAGAGCAGGACAGTGTAGATGTAACGTTTCATTATTATTGTTGTTGTTATGGTTTATTCTTCTTCCGGGTTGACCAGGATCTGCTTGAGTTTTGCCATTCCGACCGTCGCGGGCTCCTGGATCTGGGTGAAGTCGGGAGAGTCGATATGTATCGGCTTGGGATCGATCAGGTAGATGGGGGTGCCGCGGCGCGCATAGTGGTAGAGGCCGGCGGCGGGATAGACCGCCATCGAGGTGCCGATGATGAGCAGGATATCGGCACGGGAGACCGCCTCTGCGGCCTTTTCGAACATAGGGACCGCTTCGCCGAACCACACTATGTGGGGCCTCAGCTGCACGCCCCGCTTGTCGCAGTCGCCCATATTGATATCCTTGTACCCGATATCGAAGGCGCTGGCGCTGTCTTCCCGATCTTCGGGACGTACCTTGGTGAGTTCTCCGTGGAGATGGATGACATTGGTGCTGCCCGCCCTTTCGTGGAGATTGTCCACATTCTGGGTGACTACAGTCACCTTGAACCAGTTTTCCAGCTCGGCGATGATTTCGTGGGCCCTGTTGGGCCTGGAAGCTTCGAGCTGACGGCGCCTTTCATTGTAGAATTTCAGCATCAGGGCGGGGTTGCGGTACCATCCTTCGATGGAGGCGACATCCTGGACCGGATAATTCTCCCAGAGTCCGTCGCTGTCCCTGAAGGTCTTGATGCCGCTCTCGGCGCTTACACCCGCTCCCGAGAGTACGACCAGTGACTTCATTGTTGTTTATCGTTTGAAATAGAAATTCCGGAGCCAGTATTCGAACAGGGGGTCGAGTATGCGTGCGCAGTCGTCCTTGTCGAATGAGACGATTTCCTTCTTCTTCATCGCGTCTTTCAGCCTGAAAACGTTGGCTGAAGAGTTGAGGTGGTATGTGTCGAGCACCTCCTGGCTGCTGAAACGCTGCACTCCGTCGAGCACCGCTTTCAGGAAGTTGATCTGGTTGGGGGTCAGGTCCAGCATTATCTGCATGAAGCGGGGACGGTTGTTGTTGATGAGGGCCGCCTCGGCCTGCTCCACCACCTGGTCGGTGATGTATCCTGCAGGGAATGCATAGCAGTAGGAGCAGAGCTGCTTCACGTACCACAGGCTGCCGCCCGAGATGCGCCATATTTCATCCGCCACATCCTGGTTGATTACGCGTCCCACGTTGAGGCAGGTGCTGACGATATAGTCCACTGTCTCTTTCTTCGGCAGCGGCTTCAGGGTAATGGGGTTCAGCATATAGTAGAAGACCTTGCGGTCCTCGAATATGGTTTTCATCATATTGACGAACGAACCCGTGATTATGTAGCGTACGTCGGTCTGCTTCGACCAGAGCTTGTCGAGGTTGTCGATGCTGAAGCCGTTGTCCTCTGCGGCCAGCAGGTTCTGGAATTCCTTTATATAAATTACCAGTTTGCGGCCCGATTCCTCTGCCACCAGCTGCGGCACTTCGAGGATCTTCTCCTCCGGCAGGTTTCGGAAATCGATGCTGAAGGGGAGGAGGGAGTTGCGGTTTACTTCGTTGAAACACTTGGTCACCGCCTCTTTGAAGCAGGCGAGGAACTCGGTATAGCTCCTGACGTTGTAGAGGTCGATCTCGCACAGGGCGAAGTCGAATCTGCGAGCCTTGAGCTTTTCGAGTGCGTTGCGGACTACGGTATTCTTGCCGGATTTGGGCGCGTCGTAGATGACGACGCCCTTTTTCTTGTCCACAACCGAGTCTATAAGTGAATTGATTTCTTCTGTGCGGCCGATCAGGTCGTTGCCCATCGCGGGCTTGTCAAAATCGAACAGAAGGTCCATTGGGTCAGTCGGGTTAGGTTTTGTAACAAAAACATTAGTGTTACAAATATAGTGATTAAACAGACATTGTATCAAAAAAATGAAAAAATGTTTGCACCCTTAAAATTATTGTCTACATTTGCAGTCCCAAAACGGAAGCATCCTTAGCTCAGCTGGTAGAGCACCTGACTCTTAATCAGGGTGTCCAGGGTTCGAGTCCCTGAGGATGCACAAAAAAAGGCTCGCCAAACGGCGGGCCTTTTCTGCATCCTCAGTGACTCGTGTTTACTGGGGCTCCGCCCCAAACCCCGCCGCTTCGGCCGGCTGTCCCTCCGGCCATACCTGCCCGGCCTACGCTAGCGCCTGCTGGCGCTTTATATTGTGCAATAGCCGGCCGTTTTTTTTGTAATTGGCGGATAATCAATTCGTAACATTTGGATTTTTAAGGGAATAGCTTGGATTTTTAGGATAGAAACCCTATCTTTGCGCGCCCAAAATAAGACCCAAACCTTAGAATAATCATATAATAAATACATAATAAACAATGAAGAACATCCGGAAATACGTCACCCCCGACATTTCGAAGGTGACGTCTTTTGTGCCCGCAGGGCATGTTCTGCAGGGTTCTATCGTGGATACCACGAGCATCACGTCTGTCGGTCAGGAGACGACTGAAATAGACTGGAGCGAGAGCCCTTACAACCACACGTGGGAATAGAAAAGGAGGCCTAAGGATGAAAATGCAAAAGATTATGAAATCTATGGTACTCCTGTTCGGAGTCCTGCTTGTTCTCCAGGGATGCGAGAAGGAGGGTAACTTCCGTTCGCGCTCCCATTCTGATGTCAAGTTCAAGGCTGCAGCCGGTTATCCGTCGACCAGGACTGAATACAGCGGCTCAACCTACACCGATGGCGGTGTGAATTATGAACGAATCAACTGGGTCGACGGTACCGATATTATCCGCGTATATGGAACGAAGGCCGTACGCCGTACCGAGTACGAGGCTGGTGCAGCAGATGCAAACCTCTACTACTGGGCAAATTACAAAATCAAGGATACCAGGGCTGACGGCCGCTACTCAAGGGCGAAGCTCGAGAACATCGAGGAAAACGCTCTTATGTGGATGGGCGAGGCTTCGACATTCTACGCTTTCTATCCGGCATCCGGAGTCATTCATGATGATGCGACCGGCCCCAATACCCACGGATCCGAAGGCGAGTTCAAGTGCGAGATCCTTACAGAGCAGGCTTTCAGCGCCAAGGGCAATATGAACTATGCATATATGGCAGCGAAGGCCGCTGACGTGGCTGCAGGAAACGATGTCACTCTGGACTTCTATCCCGCTTTCTCTGCTTTTGAGTTCTCTTTCTCAAGCGCGGAGGGCGACCTCTATCTGAAGTCCTTCACTCTGCAATCGGCCTCCAAGCCCCTTTCAGGTGTCTACTCGGTTCTCCCTCAGGGCACGAGCCTCAATTACACTCATTTGGACGACGGCCTCAGATACGTCACCGTTGACCTCGGCAACAAGCTGATCTCTCCGAGCAGCACAGTCTCTTTCACGGTATTCACCAAGCCCTGCACCGTCAACGACCTCTCCATCAAGATGGTTATGGCTACTTCTTCAGCGTCCGACGCTCCCGTGATGACCAGGACCCTGGCCCTCAAGAAGGCCGACAATACTCCCGTCGAGTTCATCGGCGGTCATAAATACAAGATTACCGGCGTCAAGGTTCAGGGCGAATGGACATTCAAGACCATCACTCTCAACGGCGAAGTGCTCAGCTGGACTTCGGTCGAGGAGATAGACCACTCCGACGAGATCCCCCAGGCCAGCCAGTTCATCGTTACCGGTGACGGTGTGAAGAATGTATATGACCTGCACACCGGCCACACTGATGCATCGGCAGCAAAGGCTTACCGTCAGCATTGGGTGCTGGGCGCCAATACTGCAACGGTTACTTTCGACATCTTCTCGCCTGTTGGTGGAACCTACGAGGTCGTTCCTCAGGGCGCTACCGACAAGTTCACCGTGACAAGCGTTACCGGATATCCTTCCGGAACCATCGCGGATCCCCGTGTTCCCGGTCAGACCAAAACCAAGGTTTCATTCACGGTAAAGGCCAACGCCAATGCAACCGCCGACGACCTGCTCTGGTTCAGGACCTATGTGACTTCTTCCGCAGGAGTGCAGTACAGCCTCGATTCGGAGACTCAGCTTTACGACGTGCGCGGATACCACTACTTCCGTACAACCGATCCCCTCGCTCATTAATAAAGGATGAAGATTATGAAAAGAAATATAGCACTTTACACCGCAATATTGGCAGCCGTACTCTTCGTTTCCGGTTGCAAGTTTGAGGAGCATATCACCCTCAGCGAGGAGGGCCTGACCATCTCCCTCAAGAGCGACAGCCCCGTTACCCGTGCGGATGAGGTTTCGTTCGAGGATGTTATCGACCACTTCGATTTCTTCTTCTTCAAGGACGCCGCAGGTACTCAGCCTGTCGCCGGAATGCATGGCCGTGCCACCGGTTCCTCCGTCACCCTCGCCACAGGCGAAGGTCAGGCGTATGGAGCCCTTCACAAGATCACTTCCTATGTTTATATTCTCGCCAACTACAACGGCACTCTGAGCCATACCAGCGACTGGACCCTTCCCCAGCTGCTTGCACTTCCCGTGAATGACAGCATCGTCACCAGGAAGGTTCTGGCTATGAACGAGATCACCGGCGAGATGGAGGAGACCGGTGCAGTCGAGCTCTGCAGCAGCCTCGTGATGGACTCCTGGCAGAATGTCGGCGGTACCGACGTATATACCACGGAGCTTACTCCGGTAACATTCGATGAGGCCCGCACAGTCAATATCGGCCTTTCCCGAATTGCAGCCAAGCTGACCCTCACCGTCAATGTTCCCGCTTCCGCAACCGGTACCCTTACCGATGAGACCTGGTCTCCTTCGCTGAAGGATCTCCGCGTCTATTATGTGAACGCCCTGAACAACAAGTCTACCGTCAGCGCAGCTCCCATACGCCGCAACGCTCTGGCAGATACTACCGGCTATCACTATCTGACTTATCCGACCCTCTATCCCATCGAAGATAAGACGGCGCCCGGCTCGACTACCCATACCTATCTTACCGCTCCCGTTTACACTTATCCCCAGACCTGGCTTTCCCCCGATAACGGCGAACCTTACTTCAAGATCCAACTGCCCTGGGTCAGCAACATCCGCGGTTCCGCTCCTTTCTATTATAAGGTAACGGTCCCCAAGCCCACCAGCGGCAGCACCTGGACCATCGACCGCAACACCTATTACAATGCTACGGTCGACCTGACTGTCATCGATACCGAGAACGAATATGCTGAGGTAACTGCAAGCTATATCGTCGCCCCTTGGGCCGAGTGCTCTTTCGAGGGCAGCGTGGTGCCTGTTTTCGCCAAGTTCTTCGATGTGCCGCAGACAGAGTTCGTGATGTACAGCAAGGATGATCTTTCCATAGCATTCTCGTCATCATCTGCGGTAGAGGCGTTCTTCACTGATATCGAGTACAGTTATTACGGAGATGGTGCGAGGTCTTATGATTTCTCATTCGCAGAGGCTGACAAGATCAGCACTGTCACTCTTCCTACCTCCTACAACGGCACGACCATCCCTCGCGCCGGCCGCGACCCGAATGCGTACTCGCTTCATATAGAGAACGGCAAGACCTTGGTATTCAGTCATTCGCTTTCCTCTCTTTTCACCGTCCGCAATATCACCCTTGTCCTCCGGCAGATTGATGATCCTTCAAACAGGGAGGTGATCACCATCGTCCAGCACCCTGCGATAGAGTTGGTAAGGCACAGCACCAAGAATGCATTTGTCAACGGTTACTTCGGCCGTGCTACCAAGGATGTCAAGGACGGCGACGGAAACCTCATTGGTCACGATCCGTTCACACCTACCAATACTCCCGATCCTGAAGGACGCAAGTTTTACCATTCATACAATTATGCTTCCCCTGCAGCTACAACTGCAGATAATAACAACAGGTGGTCAAGGTCTACCGCATCCTCGAAGTATATTAATCTCAATACTGCTGCATTGGGCAATCTGGGTACAGTAAACGGTGATGTCAGTACATCCGCCAAGGACTGCTACACTTTCGAAATAATAGTTTCCGCATTCAATGAAGATAATAATAAGTACGAGGTTGTCTATAGCCATGCCAATACATATAATGGTGGATCTCCGACCACTCATACAAGGAATTACAGGATAGGTGATCCCCGTGTACCTGTGTCCCAACATTATCCCAGCTTGACCCTGCCGAATTATCTTTACAGCGACAGGGCACACCGCAATGCTGAGACCGACGCTGTTGAGCTTCAGACCGCAGATGTCACCCGTGCCTGGGAAGAACCTCTCAAGATTCTGATTGCCAATCAGAATACAACTGCCAATGAAGTTATCGCTCCCCGTTTCCTCGTTTCTTCTCCTTTGAATGTCATGTATGGTAATATATCACATGATAATTCTGTAAAGAGGGCGATGTCCTACCAGGAAGACGGTTATCCCGCAGGCCGCTGGAGACTGCCTACCGAGGCTGAGATCGCATTCATCGTTGCAAGGCAGAACGAGGGTGTCATTCCCTGGCTTTTCGCAGCTACCTATTATCACTGCGCCAACGGAAAGGCATTCTACGTGAAGTCTGCAGGATCGGCTTCCACGCCTGTCGCTACCGATACCACTAAGGCATTCAACCGTTTCGTCTATGACCTCTGGTATTGGGGCGACGGAAAGATGGATCCCAATGTTTATCACCCTAACATGCACGAACACTAATCGATAGGAGATAATGATTATGAAGACAATAATGAAATATTTCGCATCATTTGCACTTCTGATCGGCCTGGTTTCCTGCCAGGAGGCAATTTGGAACCAGGAGAACGCTCCCGTCGATGAGGTCGAGGTAACCCTCTCGGTTCAGTTCCCCGAACCTGTGGCTCCCGCTACCCGCGGAACCATGGCCGAAGGCCCTCTCAAGAGCGAGGAATTCGAGATTTATCTCTGCCTTTACGGCTCCGGTGAGGGCTACGTCCAGAACTGGATCCCTACCACGAATCTCACATATACTTATGACGCTACCGATACATATATCACCGGCGGTACCTTCAAGGCAATGCTTCCTCTTACCGATGACCGCCGTATCGTCCACGTCGTAGTCAATCCTCCGGCTGAAGTCAATCCCACCACCTCCGGCTATATGGACAACGTGATGGAGAGGATGGTCAATGCCGAAAAGACCTGTTCTTATTGGCAGCAGATCGAGCTTCCCTACATCAAAGGTACCGGTGATCCCCTCGTGCTCAGCGCAGAACTCAGACCGCTGTTCGCCAATATCCATCTTGTCAGGAATTTCGTCAAGGTGATCGTCACCGACATCGAAGAGCCTGCGGGAGAGACCGAGGACTTCTTCGTGAAGCGCTGGGCGCTTATCAATGTTCCCAACATGGGTTATGTGGCTCCCTACAATCCTAACTGGAAAAGCGAAGGAAGGACATCCCGATTCCCCGACGGATACCTGAATATCCAGAACTATGCTATTCCCGACGCTCCCGTCAAGCTTTATGACAAGCTGTGCAACAGCGAGATTACGGGATATGACAATTATGCCGGTTATATGCCTCCTCTGGCTACTATCGACGAGTCATTCCCCGGCGATCCCGATCTGACTGAAAATGCGTCCAAGTATGCATCGAAAGGCGGCGCCCAGTATATGTACGAGCGTCCTCTTCCGTCCGAAACTGCCAAGCAGACAGCGGTTCTGGTTGAGGTCGAATTTGCTGCCGACAAGGATCCCGACCCCAGTGACGGAATCAATAGCTATTGGTACAAGTTCGAGCTTCTCGACAATAAAGGCGAGTATATGCCTTTGTTCCGCGATATCCAGTATATCGTGAGGCTGAACGAAATTTCCGAAGCCGGCGCAGCTACTGCTGAAGAAGCTTACAACGGCTCTTATTTCGGAAATATCTCCGCATCGCTCGAGACCGCATCGCTCAACGAACTCTCCAACGGCAGTTCCATGATCCATGTGGATCTGATGGACTATACCTTCCTCGACAGTGATGTGACTCTGACCTTGATGAGGTCCGAGACCGAAGCTGCCCAGTTCTGGTTCATCCCCGATGAGAGCGCTCCCGTGATCTATTATGAATCCGCATCCGGCATCTGCGACATCAAGGTGGAACTTCTTTCCGCATTGGGATATGAACCTGCGGTTACAGCATACACCCTTCCCGGCAATGGCAGCATTTCCGTTACTCTGGGTCATGCCGGAACTTCTGTCAAGAAGAGCATCCTCCGTGTCAGCGGCCGTAAGGGCGACAATGTATCTTCCAATACCGAGAGGTATATCTACCGTGAGATCACCGTCAACCTGATGAACAAGCCTTATCTGGTTCACACTGTCGAAGGCGTAGATAATCTTACCCGCATCACAAATGAGCCCACCGTTACCGGTATGGGTAATGAAGTGGCTGTCAGGATATGCCTCCCCGAAGGACTTGGCGCGTCAATGTTCCCGATCCAGCTCCGCATCGAGGCTGAGAAGAATACTCTTTCCGCCACCAGCCCGGATCTTCCCTGCCAGAGCGGCCCGTCGGTTTATGATGCTAGCAGGAACACGTTCTACTATATCTACACGGTCGATTACTCCGATTACTGCTGGCTTGATCTGGCGACCCACAAGTATAAGAACAAGTATGAATTCGATATAAAGTTCTATACTAACAAGTCCGGTGACAACTCCACCAAGATCAAGATTACGGATCTGAAGGATATCTTCTATTCGACGGAACTGACTCTTGGTACCGTCACTCCGTAGTGATTTAACGTAGATGGACTAAAAGGCGGCAGGGCTATCTTCCCGGCCGCCTTTTAGTTTTCGGCAATTATGATTACTTTTGTATAAACTGAAAACTGTTTCGTGAATATCCTTTTGTCCCGGATGATTGAAAAGGCCGACCCGTCACAGGTGGCGGGTCTGGCGCGGTTTTTCAAAACCGGCCCGGGGCAGTATGGCGAAGGAGACAAGTTCCTGGGAATCAAGGTCCCAGTTACAAGGGCTGTGGTAAAAGAATGCTGGCGGCAGGTAGAGGCTGGCGATCTTGAAGAGTGCATATCCAGTGATTATCACGAGGTTCGGCTTGCGGCGCTGCTGGCGCTGGCAGAGATATTCAGGCACGCCGGAAAGAAGTCGCCGTCCAAGCCTGGAATGCCCGACCGCAGGGCGTGCGTCGACTTCTATCTGGCCCATACCGACCGCATAAACAACTGGGATCTAGTGGACCTTTCGTGCTATCCCATCCTGGGCGAATGGCTGCTGAACAAAGACCGTTCGATTCTTTACGATATGGCCCGCGGGCAGCGCACCGGAGCCCCCGGCGGAAAAAGTGTCCTCTGGGAGCAGCGCATCGCAATAGTCAGTACGATGGCCTTCATCCGCCACGGGGAACTTGACGACACCTTCGCCATCTCCGACCTGCTCCTGAATCATCCCCACGACCTCATTCACAAGGCCGTGGGATGGCTGCTGAGGGAGGCTGGGAAAAAGGATATGGCGGCGCTGGAAGCTTTTTTGCTGCCGCGGTACCTCAATATGCCACGCACAATGCTCCGTTATGCCATAGAGAAGTTCCCGGAAGCGCGGAGGCAAGAATATCTTAAAGGCAATGTCCACTGAGAAACATCCATTCGAGCCGTTCCTTCCACAGGGAGCGCGCATCCTCTTCCTGGGGAGTTTTCCTCCCCCTGCGGCACGCTGGTCGATGCCATTCTATTACCCCAACTGGATCAACGATTTCTGGCGGATAATGGGGCTGATCCATTATGGAGACAGGGACCGTTTCTGCATCCAGGGTGAGAAGCGTTTTGACGAAGCGGCAATCCGTGAGTTCTGCTCACGGGAAGGGCTGGCCTTCTACGACACCGCCTGCGAGGTCCGCCGCCTCCGCGGCAACGCATCCGACGCCTTCCTGGAAGTGGTCACCCCGACCGACATCCCCGCCCTGCTGGAGAGGATTCCGGAATGCAAGGCCCTGGTAACAACCGGGCAGAAGGCTACTGAAGTAATCGCGGAAAGATTCGGCTGCGCCGTTCCGCAAATCGGCGGATCTGTCGAAACGGACATCGCCGGCCGCTCCATCCGCTTCTGGCGGATGCCCTCCACATCGCGCGCATATCCGCTTCCCCTGCAGCAGAAGGCGGAGTATTACAGACAACTGTGGAAAGGGGTCCAATCTCTGGACCTCTAAGCCCGCCGTCTGCTAAAAGATCTATAGGAAGATGGTCTCGTCGCCCTTGTGGGCTTCGGAGGCGTCGATGGGTTCGGAGGAGACCACCTTGTCGACGATGCTCTTCTCGTAGCCGCGCCAGGGGAGGGCCCCCATATACTCCTTATAGTGGACGGTGATGCGCTGTCCGGTAAGCTTCTGAAGTTCTTCGGCCACCGACTTGCGGGCCGAGAACTTGAAATTCTTGGACTGGACGGAGCTGCCGCCGGCCTTGGTGCCGTATCCGGTGAGGATCATCTCGCCCTCATAAGTCTTGAAGATATAGCCGGTATAGGTGAGCGAGTTGAGCTCGCCTGTCTTGGTGCCGTCGCTGAAGACCCACCAGAATTTGAAGTAGCAGAATGCCGCCACCGCCAGAAGGAGGATGACTGAAATCAGAGTTATTGCTTTGCCAACTTTGCTCATAGTATGCTGTATTAATTATAAATCGAACGTAAGCCCCAGCCCCGCGACGTGCCTTGCGGGAACGCTGCCCGCGGTGGTGAGGTAGAGATAGAAGAGGTCCACCGAGCACCGGCTGCCCAGCGGTGCGGTCATTCCGACGAAGTGCCTGGTATTGATCCATTTGGCCCAGGTGAACATCTCAATGGCCAGGTAGGGCTTGAGGCCGCTTTCGGGGAATGTGTACTGCACGTTCAGTTTGCTGCGCAGGAGATTGCTCCAGACTCCGGCAGAGCCCTCGGCGCCTGTGGAGAGGATTCTCACGTACATCTCCCGGAGCGAGACGCTCAACTGCCCCGATTTAAGGGTTCCGGTGGCGCTGAAAAGGAACTTGTGCTGAAGCCCTGAAGCCGAGTGGCACCAGTCGTACGAGACGTCGCTCTTTAGCCAGTTGTTGAACCTGTATCCGACAGTGGGACGGATGAACCAGATGTCGGTGGCCTGCATCCGGGCCTTGGTCCTGTACTCGCCGCGAAGCCCGATATAGGGGCCTCCGGAGCCGGACGCGTCCTTCCAGGACTTGTTGATCTGGATATCGGTCCAATAGCCGAAATCGTCGGCTTCCTGCGCCCTCGCGGTGAAACCCAGGAGGGTTGCAAACAGAAGTGCAAGTATTCCCCGTGCTTTCATATCAATCCCAAATATACGGATTTTCCCCGATAAATGTTATCTTTGCAAGATATGAGCGATTTGAATCCTATCAGGGAACTCTATACGTCATACTCCGGCGAAGCTCCTTCGGCCATTGACGAACTGCCCTCATCGGGTAGCAACCGCAGGTATTTCCGCATCACCGGGAGCCGCGGCTGCGTGATAGCCGTGGAAGGTACTTGTGTCGAGGAAAACCAGGCTTTCATCGCCCTCTCGCGCCATTTCCGGGCGAAGGGGCTGAATGTCCCGGAGGTCTTCGCGGTAAGTCCGGACTGCCTGCGCTACCTGCAGCAGGATCTCGGTGACGACATCCTCTTCAACCACGTGGCGCCCGGCCGCGAGCGCGGACGCTTCTCGGAAGGGGAGAAGGAACTGCTGCTCAAGACGGTCGCCGCCCTTCCCGCCATCCAGTTCAAGGGGGCGGAGGGACTCGACTTCTCGGTATGCTATCCCCAGCGCGAGTTCGACGAAAGGATGATCTCCTTTGACCAGAACTATTTCAAATATTGCTTCCTCAAGGCCACTGGGCTGGAATTCAGCGAGATAAAGCTCGACGAGGATTTCCGCAAGATGTCCGAAGTGCTGATGCGAAGCACAAGCGACACTTTCCTTTACCGCGATTTCCAGTCGCGAAACGTGATGATTTCCGGCGGCGAACCCTGGTTCATCGATTTCCAGGGAGGCCGCAAGGGTCCCATCTATTACGATGTGGCATCCTTCATCTGGCAGGCCAAGGCCGGCTATTCCGAGGCCCTGAAGACGGAGATGATAGACGCTTATCTCGAGGCCCTGAAGGAGTACCGCGACATCAGCCGGGAGGAGTTCCTCTCCACCCTGCGCCACTTCGTGCTCTTCCGCACGCTGCAGGTGCTGGGCGCCTACGGATTCAGGGGCTATTTCGAGAAGAAACCCCACTTCCTGCAGAGTGTTCCCTATGCGATGGCCAATCTCAAGAGGCTGCTGAACGAGCCTTTCGAAGAGTATCCCTATCTGACTGAGATACTTACGGAACTCACCAAGATGCCGGAACTCACCGAGGTGAAGCAGGACCGCCTGGAGGTTGAAATCTTCAGTTTCGCCTTCAAGCGCGGCATTCCGAATGATTCCAGCGGCAACGGCGGAGGCTATGTCTTCGACTGCCGCGCCCTCGAGAATCCCGGCAAGTTCGAGCACTACCGCCATTTCAACGGCCTCGACGCCGAGGTCATCAAGTTCATGGAAGACGAAGGAGGCGTGTTCCGCTTCCTCGACAATGTATATTCGCTGGCGGACGCCCACGTGCAGCGCTATATCGAGCGCAAGTTCACCCACCTGATGTTCAGCTTCGGCTGCACGGGCGGGCAGCACCGCAGCGTCTATTGCGCCCAGCATCTTGCTGAGCATATCGCCCGCAAGTTCAATGTGAAGGTGACGCTCCACCACCGTGAGCTGGGGCTTGACCAGGATCTGTAGTATGAAGGCGTTCGTTCTTGCAGCGGGATTGGGAACGAGGCTCCGGCCTCTGACCGACAGGATGCCCAAGGCGCTTGTCCCTGTGGGCGGCGTGCCCCTGCTCGAGCAGCTCTTCATCCGCCTGAAGGATGCCGGCTATGACGAGATAGTGGTAAATGTCCACCATTTCGCCGATATGATAGAGGACTTCCTGGCCGGGAAGGAGAACTTCGGCCTCAAGGTGAAGATCTCCGACGAACGCGACCTGCTGCGCGAGACCGGCGGCGCCGTCCGCCACGCCGCTCCGCTTCTGGAGTGCCCCGAGGGCCATTTCCTGGTTCACAACGTGGACATTATCTCCGACCTCGACCTGAGATGGTTCGATGCCCGCTTTGCCACGGGAGACGGACAGCTTGCCGACCTGCTGGTCACCGGCCGCAATACCTCCCGTTACCTGCTTTTCGACGACTCGATGCGCCTCGTGGGCTGGACCGACATCCGTACCGGCGAGGTGCGCTCTCCTTATCCCGGCCTCGATCCGGAATCCTGCCGTCGCCTTGCCTTTTCCGGCATCCACAATATTTCCACGGCCATTCTGCCGCTTATGGCATCCTGGCCCGAGAAGTTCTCGATTATAGATTTTTACCTTTCCCTCTGCGACAAGTACCTCATCCGCGGCATCGAAGCCGACGGCGTGAGCATCTTCGACGCGGGCACGAAAGTT
>JAEEGL016439855.1_pt1 | contig 18751 bp, 16 predicted proteins | sample 9134231 | NCBI WGS metagenome assembly JAEEGL01 (sample SAMN16246548, study PRJNA631951) | gut metagenome | biome: gut microbiome; feature: rumen; material: fiber-attached | host: Bos | place: Iran: Karaj | collected 2018-10 | reverse complement strand
GGCGGGAGCTGGGAGAAGATCGGGTATTCCCGCACCGACACCTATACGGATCTCACCGCCGAGGCCGGAACGCTCTACTACTACCGCATCCGGGCTCAGGTGAGCAAGACCTACAGCGCCTATTCGGCGAATGCTTCGGCCCGCTGGCTCGCGGCGCCGGCCGACGTGACGGCAACGGTGACCCAGGAAGGGATCGAAGTGACCTGGACCCTGGTCGAGGGAGCGACGAAGTACAACGTGTACCGCAGGACCTCCGGCGAGACCTGGGTGAAGATCGGGTATTCCCGCACCGACAGCTTTGTGGATTCCGACGTGAAGAACGGGACCTACTACCTCTACCGCATCCGGGCTCAGGTGAGCAAGACCGTCAGCCTGTATTCCGCCGAGGTCTCGGCGCGCTGGCTGGAGACCCCGACTGACGTTGCGGCGAGGGTCGTGGCCGATGGTGAGATCGAGGTGTCCTGGACGCTGGTCGATGGTGCGACGAAGTACAACGTGTACCGCAAGAGAGCCGGCGAAGAGTGGAACTGGGAGAAGATCGGGTATTCCCGGACGGACACCTATGTGGACACCACCGCTGAGTCCGGCGTGACCTACTACTACCGGATCCTGGCGCAGGTGAGCTATACGTACAGCGCGTTCTCGGCTCACTCTGCCGGAGTCAAGTTCATCGCGGCGCCGGCGGACGTGACGGCGAAGAGCGCGGCCGGCGGGATCGAGCTGACTTGGACGCTGTCCGGCGGCGCCACGAAGTACAACGTGTACCGCCAGACGGCCGGCGGCGAGTGGGAGAACGTCGGGTTCTCCCGCACCGGCAGCTTTACAGACAGCACTGCGGCGGCGGGCGTGGCCTATTCCTACCGCATCCAGGCTCAGGTCGGACAGCTGTTCAGCGAGTATTCCGCCGCTGTGACGGCGAAATGGACCGCGACGGCGGCCCTCCGGCCCGGCAGAGCCGTGGCGCAGTGACGCGGGATCGACGGGATCTCCGCTGCTGAAGCGGACGGACGCCGCTTCGGCAGGAACGGCAAAACAACAAAAAAGGGAGGCTCCCCGGCGGGGAGCCTCCCTTTTTCGTACCGCCGCGCGCGGGGAGGGGGAGGAAAGCGGCGTCTGCGGTGAGGAAAGAGACGCGCCGGCGGCTCCGGCGAAAAACAGCTTTCGGACCGGTCCGCGCGGATAAGGTCTGATTTGCAGATTTGACAGCGGCAAAAAAAGAACATAGTAATACAATCAGATTGCGGGCCCACAAAAGGGATTTTCCGGCGAAAACAGGAAAGAGGCTCTTTCCCTGCGCCGGGAAACGTGTTATAATAAAAAAGCTGGACAGAGTTTGCCGGCCGGAAGGAGAGCGTCTATGAAGATCCTGATCCTGAACGGCAGTCCCAAGCGGGAGAAGAGCGACACGCTGCGCATCACCCGGGCCTTTGTGGACGGCATGAACGCCGCCGCGGAAAACGAGGTGAAGACGGTCCACGTGATCGACCGGGACATCCGGTACTGCATCGGGTGCTTCGCCTGCAAGAAAAACGGGGGCCGCTGCGTGATCGAGGACGACATGCAGGAGATCCTCGCGGACATCCTGAACAGCGACGTGGTGATCTACAGCTTCCCGCTCTATTCTTACGCCATGCCGGCCCAGCTCAAGGCGCTGGTCGACCGTACGATGCCGCTGTCCTCGTGGCGGATGGTGCGGAACGAAGAGGGAAAATACGGCCACCGGTACCAGTACGACGCGGCCGGGATCCGATACGTCATGATCTGCGGCTGCGGGTACCCCAACTCCCGGCACAATTTCGAGGGCGTCGTGCGGCAGTTCGAGCTGAAGTACCCCGAGAACCGCACGATCGTCACCGTGCCCGAGAGCCCCATGTTCAACATCCCCCAGGCGGCGCAGTTCGTGGCCCCGCGGCTGGAACAGCTGCGCGCGGCCGGCGCGGAATACGCCTCGGCGGGGACCCTGTCGGAGGAGATGCTGAAGACGATCTGTTCGCCCATGATCCCCGAGGAGATCTACGCGCAGTTCGCCAACGGTGAGCGGAGATAGCGCAGGCGCGCGGCCTTGACGGGCGGCGCGCTTTGGTACAAAAAAGGATGGGGCCGTGGGGCCCGGAAAGAACGGCGCGATATGAAAGACGGAGAGCGGACGGCGGGCGGGCACCCCGGCAACGGCGCGGCGTACGCCGCCGAGGCCGTGTCGCTGCGGCCCGACAGCCCGCTTCGGGGCAAGCGGATCATTTTTCTCGGCAGCTCGGTGACCTTCGGCCAATCGGCCGGAGGCGTCAGCTTTGTGGAGTACCTCGCCGCACGGGACGGGGTGATCCCTGTCAAAGAGGCCGTCAGCGGGACGACGCTGGCAACGCTGGACCGGAATTCTTACATCCCGCGCATGGAGCGGCTCGACCGGGACCTGCGGGCGGACGCTTTCGTGTGCCAGCTGTCCACCAACGACGCCACGCGGGGGATCCCGCTGGGCGAGGTGTCGCCCGGGCGGGACCGTGCCGGCTTCGACCGGGACACCGTGGCCGGCGCCGTCGAGACCATCGTCTCCTATGCCGCGGAGACGTGGCGGTGTCCGGTGTTCTTCTACACCGGCACCCGGTACGACAGCGGCGCATACGCGCGGATGGTCGCGCTGCTGCTCCGGATCCGGGACAAGTGGGGGATCACGGTGATCGACCTTTGGAACGACGACGAGCTCAACGGCATCTCCGACGAACGCCGCGCTTTGTACATCCTGCCGGACGGCGTTCACCCGACCATGGCCGGATACCGCGACTGGTGGCTGCCGAAGTTCGAGACCGCGCTGGAAGCGGTGCTGAAAAGGGACTGAATCGCGTCCGCCGGGGCGCTTGCCGGACGGGCACGGCCGGGATCGCGGAAGGTGAGCTCTGTGAGAGAAGACTCTGTTGGGGGGCGGCGCTGATGGCGGTCTGCTTGCGCATGTCCCCGGAGGAGATGAACGCACAGGCCCACAACATCGCGTGGGTGTAGGATCATTGATCCACTTGAGGCCGGCGCGCCGCGGCGAAAAGCACAGAAAAAAACACAGGGCGGAGAGCCGTTGCTCTCCGCCCTGTCGGTCGTTTTGCCGCACGGGGTCAGTACTTTCCGTACCTGGTGGAGGGGGGCAGCGTCGCTCCGGCGCCGTTCTCGTCCGGGAACGGGGTCAGATCGTCGCTCTCCACCAGCCGGCGCTCTTCCTCCCGGGAGAAGTCCGGGATGCGGAAATTCTCGCCGTGGTTGAGACAGCTGCGCCATCCCAGGATGGCGGTGGCGGACATGGCGACCCCCTTGTAGACGTCGAAGAAGGGGACCTTTCCCCGGGCGAAGTAGTCCACCAGATTCTGGACGATCCAATAGTCTCCGCCGCCGTGGCCGTGGTTCAGGGCTTCCTTGGCCGCTTCGCCCCAATAGTCCAGATCCGGCTTCAGATAGACGTCCCGCTCGGTCACGCCCGCGGGCTTGGTGTACTCCTCGTAGAACAGGCGGACCTCGTCGGCGTGGTCCGCATAGCCCAGCTCGACCGATCCGCGGTCGCCGACCAGCCGATAGCGGCTGTAATCCGACGCCTGGGCGGTACAGCCGGTGAAGCTGGCCGTCATGCCGTTGTCCATCTCACAGAACATCCGGGCCATGCCGTCGTCGTTGGGGCGGAAATCCCGGATCTCTTCCAACAGCGCGGAATGGGCGGCGCGGGCCGAGACGTATTTGGGCATGGAGCCCGTCAGATACATCAGCGGGCCCATGGCGTGGGTGACGTAATAGGTCCGCGGCATCCAGGCGCGCCAGTGGTACCGGAACGGCGTCAGCTCGCGCAGGTCCTCCAGCGTGCCGGAGTGGTTGTATTCGCCTTCGGCGTACAGCAGCGAGCCCAGCGTTCCCCCCTCGACGATCCGCTTCATCTCCATGTTGCGGGTGGAGAAGGGGTAGTTCTCGGCCAGCATGTACTTCCGGCCGGTCCGCTCGACGCACCGGACCAGCTCGACGCACTCTTTCAGCGTCGCGGCGGCGGTGCACTCGGAGACGACGTCCATCCCGGCCTCCATGGCGCGGATGGCGAACGGCGCGTGCTGGTGGAAATAGTTGGCCAGGAACACGGCGTTCATGCCGACCGAGCGCCCGTATTCCAGGAACGAGTCGAAGTCGGGGAAGAGACGGGCGTCCTCCAGCCCCTGCGCGCGCTCCAGCTTGTCCGCCTGTTTGTCGCAGACGGCGACGATCCGGATCTCGTCCCGGTCCCGGGATGCGATCTCGCGGAGATAGGCGCTGCCGCGCCATGCGCCGAACATCCCGAGTCTGACGGTATCGTCCATAGTGTCCTCCTTGTTTTCGGGGAAAATCCCGTGATCCGCCGCGCCCGGCGCGGCGTCATCTGCCCAGCAGGTCGTAGTTGACGGGAGTGTAGAACCCCTCGCGGACGGCGCGATAGTCGCCCCCGCACTCGGCCATCAGCACCATCAGCTTGGTCACCGTGGCCTCCAGCGTCATATCGTAGGCCTCCATCAGGTGGAGGTCTTTTTTCACTTTCTGCCCGACCTCGTAGATCTCCATATCGCTGCCCTCGTTGACCACCTGCGTGGCGAACACCACGAGCTTTCCCCGGGCGATCCACTGTTCCATCTGCCGGTAAAAGAGCTCCTGAAGGCCGGAAGGGACCCCGCCCACGCCGAAGCTTTCGATGACGATGCAGTCGTAGCGGCGGAACAGGTCCTCGACCAGATCCGGCCGGGTTCCCGGGATCAGCTTCAGCACCACGACGCTGTCGTTCACCTTTTTCAGAAAGCGGACGGGGCGGGTACAGGGCGGCTGGGGGAAAAAGCGGATGATCCGCCCGTTCCGGATCACCGCCAGGGCCGGAAAGTTCACGCTGCTGAACGCGTTATAGCTGGAGGCATAGGTCTTTTTGGCGCGCGTTCCGGCGATCACGCTGCCGTTGAAGACCAGCACGACCCCCTGGGACACGGGATCCGCCGCATACTGGATGCTGTCGATCAGGTTCTGGCGGGCGTCGGTGCTGTTTTCGCCGATGGGCTTCTGCGAGCCGGTGACGACTATGGGCTTGCGCGAATCCCGGATCAGATAGGACAGCGCGGCAGAGGTGTAGGCCATGGTGTCCGTCCCGTGGCAGATCACGAAGCCGTCGTAAGCATCGTAATCCCGCTCGACGGCGCAGACCATCTCCACCCAGTGGGCGGGCGTCATGTTGGTGCTGTCGAGGTTGCACAGCTGGACGGCGTCCACGTCGAAGCGGTCCCGGACCTCCGGGATATAGTGCAGGAGCTGTCCGGCCTCCAGCCCGGGCGCGAGCCCGTTCTCGAACAGCACTGAGGCGATGGTGCCCCCGGTGGCCAGCAGCAGGATCCTCGGCTTTTTTTTCATCTCCGCGCTCTCTTTCTCAGTCGTTCGGTCCCGGTCCGGGAAAAGGTTATTCTCCGATGATCATGACCTGGACGGTGCGGGTCCGTCCGCGGGTCTGATCCCAGTCGATGAAGTGGATGCGGCCGAAGTCGCCCAGATCGGCCTTCCCGTCGTCCAGCACGATGGTCACGCTGCGGCCGATGATGGACGAGCGCAGGTGCGCGTCGGTGTTGTGACAGCCGAAGTTGTCCTCGCCGTGCTCTTCGGCGAAGGTCAGCGCCTTGGGGCCGGGGTGGAGATACATCCCCTCGCTGCGGCAGGTGGGGATCCACTTTTCGAAGGCGTTCACCAGGTCCTGCTGCAGGGTCTCGAGTCCGGTCATGGACAGGTCGAAGGCGCACTCCTGCGTGATGACCGAACAGGTGGTGTGGTGGGAATACACCACGACGATCCCGTCCCGGACGCCGGACTCGCGCACGATCACCTTGACCCGGTCGGTGACGTCGTGAAAGCTGACGGCGCGGTGGTTGGATTCGACTTGGAAAGACTGTTTCCGGATCATGGCGATCCTCCTTATCGTTTTTTCAGGTCGTCCGCGGCCCGGCGGGTCGCGGCGATCATCTCGTCGATCATGGCGACGGGATCTGCGGCGTTCATGATGCCCGAGGCGGCGCCCGCCGCCTCGCTGCCGGCCATGATGAAGTCGTAGACCTGTTGACCGTTGGTGATGCCGGCGGCCTGCTCCACCAGGATGCCGGGGTCGATGGCCTTGATTACCCGGATGGAGTCCATCACATAGTCCATGGGCGAGACGCCGTTCCCGCCGCCGATGATCCCCGAGGGCTCGGGGTTGATGATGTCCGGGTGCAGCTGGGCGATGGCCTTGGCCTCGTCCAGCGTGTCGGCGCAGGCGAAGACCAGAAAGTCCAGCTCGCGCGCGCGGTCGATGGTGGCCTTCATCTGCGGAAGGCTCATGGGCTTTTCACAGTGGTTGATCACGACGCCCTGAGCGCCGGCGGCCTTCAGAGCCTCGGGCAGGATGTCCGCCATGCCGCGGCCGGGGCGCAGCGTGTCCATGTACGGCGCCAGCACGATCAGGTGCTTCGTGTTCTCTGCGATCCGCCGGATCTCCACGGCGGGGGTGATGAACAGCACGTCGACGTCATACTTCTCCGCGGCGGCGTCGGCGGCCAGCGCGTACTCCAGCACCTTGTCGCCGTAGACGTAGTTCTTGGTCCCGATCTCAAAGTACGGGGTCCGGATCTTCGGTTTCATAGGGTCTCCCTCTTTCTTTTTTACAGGATCACGGTTTCAAAGCCCATCATCCGGCCGAAGGCCGCCAGCTCGCAGAGCTTTGCGCCGTAGACCAGAGCGGAATGGTGGGTGCCGCCGGCCAGAGAATAGGCCTTCAGAAAGTCGGCCAGCGGGCGGGCGGGCTTCAGCCACCCCTGGACGCTGTCGGCATACGCGCCGTCCGGCGTCCCGTCGCCGGTCAGCTCGACTTCGGACAGGATCAGGGAAAAGCTCTCGGCCATGGGGGCGAGGTTGACCAGCACCGCCTGTCCGGCGCGGAAGCAGCCGCTCAGGGCCACGGTGTCGCCGCAGGAGTTGTAGTTGAAGGGCTTGTCGACCGCCACGGGCTTCCACGCGGTCAGACGGGGGTTCAGCTCGCCCATGTGGCTCATCAGGATCAGATCCCGCTCCCAGTCCGGGCAGAACATCTCGGTGAACGTGGTGTCGGGCCACGTGCGGATCAGCGCGGCCACCAGCGCCGCGGTCAGGTTATCGCCCTCTCCGGCGTAGCCCTGGCCCCGCTCCAACACCTTGCAGCACTCGACGAAGGGCATCTTCGCCAGCCCCGCCTCGTCCGCGTGCAGGAAGTTGACCGTCACGCCGTCCAGCTTTTCCGCCTCCATCCAGCGGCGGACGGCGAGGCCCGCCCGGGCGGCGTCGGCGTAAGCCGTCCGGTCCTCCACGCGCACGTCGTACCGGGCGGCGTCGTCGGCCAGCTCTTCGGCGATCTCCTGTTCCGAGACGGCGGCGGAGAACGCGCGGCCCTCTTCCGCCGTCATCCGGACGGTCTGAAAGCCGATCTCGCGCGACAGCCGCAGGTCCGGGACCCGGAAATCGCCCATGCCCTCGAACTCGCCGCCGACCATGCCGATGCGGCACTCCCGAAGGGTCTTGGCCGCGTATGCCGCGCGGCAGAGGCCGCAGAGCTCGTCGATGACGCCGCTGTGGAGCGCGTGGCCCGCGCAGATCTCATAGGAACGGCCGTTCCGCCGGAGCATGCTGCACATGTCCTGGACGCCGTGGATCCCGTGGTTCGGCATGATCCGGTTCTCGGTCCCGGCCGCCCGGACCAGCTCGTAGTCCGGGGTGGTGTCCAGCACGATGAGGGGCGCGCGCAGAGACAGCAGCGCCCCGATGGACTCCAGCGAGGGGGAATAGGCCAGATGCTGGGTGACGACCGCGGCGATCTCGGGGTCGGCGTTGAACTTTTCCGCCGCGCGGTCGAACTCTTCCCGGACGCGGCAGATCCCGTCCGCCGGAACCACCTCGAAGCCCCGCTCTTCGATCATGGCGATCAGCCGGCGCATATAGGCCTCCATGGGCCCGCGCTCCTGCGGGACGCTGTCGTCGTACAGCTTGATGTAAAGGGGCAGATACGCGATCTTGATCTTTTTCACGGTCGATCCTCCTTATTTCTTTACGCGCCGTAGAGAGAGCGCCGCGCGCCCTCGATCAGGGCCGCCGCGTTGTTGTACATCATGTCCGCCACGTCGTCGGCGGTCATGCCCAGCGTCTGACAGGCGCGCTTGAAGGCCAGCAGCTCTTCGTAGACGAAGAAGGTGATGGACCCGGCCTCCTGCGGGGACACCTCGCGCAGATGGCGGTCCTGGGCCGGGTCGCCGTACAGGCCCGGCGGCACCAGATTGATATAGGTGCCGTTCTCCTCGATGCGGTGGGTCCGCATCCGAAGGATCGGCATATCGGTGCCGTACATCACGTGCTTCGGGCCGGCGTTCCGGATCACCTCGGTGATGGCGTACTCGCAGCAGTTGGCGGAAAAGTCGTACATCAGATCCGGCGCCCGGTTCAGATAGTCCGTAAAGGCGTTCCCCACGTCGCCCACCGTATAGGCGCGGCCGACGTGCGCGATGATCAGCCGGACGTTCGGGAACTCCCGCTTGATCTCCAGGATCTGCTCCAGATTGACGGGATCCTTGAGGCGGCCGTTGCGCGGGATGTGGAGCATGACGATGGCGCCCATCTCGTCCATGCGTTTCAGCTGGTGCTTGGGGAAAAAGTCGAACACGCGGATCTCCGCCTCGGGCAGATAGGACGGGGCGAGGCTCAGATAGGACTTGATCCCCAGAAAACCGCCGGCCCGGATCATGCGCTCGACCTCGTCCGCGCTCTGGGTGGGATGGCTGTAATACAGGGCGGGCCACCCCGTTTTCCGGGACGCCCGGGCCACGTATTCGTTGTTGGCCCGTCCGCTCTCCACACTGTGGACCGCGCTTGTGAACATCAGCGCGGAGACCTCTTTGCCGGGAAACAGCAGACGGTACGTCTCCTGAAGGTCCTCGATGCTGTCGTCTTTGGCCACCAGCGACGGCCAGACCACCGTGCGCAGAGCCTCGTCGGCGGGCGGCGGGACCGTGAGAGAGTCGAGCCAGACGTGGGTGTGGATATCCAGGATCCGGTCGGGCAGAAAGTCCTTCAGCTCCGTCTCATAGATCCTCTTGTCGTTTTCCGTGACTTCGAACAGCGGCATTTGCTCATCTCCTGAAACAACAGTGTCGGCCGGGCGGGAACGCGCCGCGCCCGGCGCTCTGCCGGGCCTTTGCCCGCAGATCTCCACGCTGGATTATAGCACAGCCCCCCGAAAAAGTAAAGTCCCGCGGGGGAAAGGAGGGCGAAACCTGCGGGGCCGGAGGGGGGGCCGGGCGGCTTTTTGCGGCGGAGATCCGGCCGGAACGCATTGACAAATCGAAGATTGCGCGTATAATAATATACGGGAGAAAGAGAGCGAACGGCCGGGGCGGCCCGGCGGCGGGAAAGGGATCGGAAAAGCGGTATGAAGAGCTTGATCGGGCTGGATATCGGGACCTCGGCGGTCAAGGGCGCGCTGATGACGGAGACCGGCGAGATCCTCGGCACGGCGTCGCGCCCCTTCACCTATACGGAACAGGGCCGCGCGCGGTTTCTGGACCCCGAGGCCTTCTGCGGGACCTGCTTTTCGGTGATCCGGGAGCTGGCGGACCGCACCGTGCTCCCGGTCGCGGCGATCTGTTCCTGCTGCGCCAGCGGGAACCCCATGCTGCTGGACCGGGACGGCCGGCCGCTGACGCCCATCGTCGGCTGGCAGACCGAGGTCGCGCAGGAGGATCTGGACAAGGTCTATACCCCGGAGGAGCAGGCCGCCTTTTACCGGACCGTGGGCTGGCCGCTTTTCGGCGGGATGCCGGCGGCGAACCTGGCCTGGCTCCGGGTCCACGAGCCGGAGCTTCTGGCGCGGGCCGAGACCGTGGTCATGAGCGCGGAGTATCTCAACTTCCGCATCACGGGCCGCTGGGGCATCTCTCATTCCATGGGGACCCCGTCTTACCTGATGGATCAGGAAAAGGGCGTTTACAACGAGGCGCTGCTGCGGCGCTTCGGCTTTTCGGCGGACAAGCTCCCGCCGATCTTCGACAAGGGCACGGTGCTGGGGACGGTGACGCCGCCCATGGCCGCCCGCCTCGGCGTCTCCGCCGAGACCCGGGTGGTGCTGGGCAGCTTCGACCATCCCTCCGGCGCGCTGGGCGCCGGCGTGCTGGACGAGGGCGAGCTGCTGCTCTCCTGCGGCACGTCGTGGGTCGAGTTCTTCCCCGTGGCCTCGCGGGAGTTCGCGCTGTCCACCGGCGGGCTCGTGGACCGTTTCCTGCTGCGCGGCGCGCCGTGGTGCGTGATGAAGTCCCTGACCTCGGTCAGCGAAAAGATCGACGCGCGCCGCGAACGGTTCTTCGGCAGGATCCCGCACCGGGCGTTCGACGAGCTCGTGGGCCGCGGTACGGCGGGCTGCGGCGGGCTGCGCTTCGACTTCACCGACGCGGACTTTGCCCGCGCCGGGGGACACGCCGGGGCCGACGTGGCCCGGGCGATCATCGAAGGAGCGGCGCTTCAGCTCAAGGACAATCTGGCGGCTCTGCGCGGGTGCGGTCTGCGGGCGGAGAAGATCACCGCCATCGGCGGCATCACCAACTCTGCCGTCTGCACCCGGGTCATCGCCGAGGTGCTGGAGCAGGAGATCCGCGTGGTCAACGGCCAGTCCGCCGGCGCGGTGGGCTCGTGTCTGCTGGCGGGCGTCGGCGTCGGGCTCTTCCCGGGAGAGCGGGAGGCCTTCGCGGCCATGAAGGCCCGGCTGGACGAAAAACAGGCGTAAATAAAGAAAGAGACCGTCCGGACGGGCGGCGGGGGAGGCGTTATGAAGCGGGAGGCTCTGGAACGGGCGCGCAGCGTCTATCAGATCGAGAGCGAATGCATCCGGGAGATGGCGGAGTATTTTGACGAAGAGGCCTACGGCCGGGCGGTGGAGCTGTTGAAAAACGCGCCGCGCATCGGCGCCACCGGCTGCGGCCACTCGGGGATCCTGTGCCGGCACTTTGCGCACCTGATGTGCTGTATCGAGCGTCCGGCCAAATTCATCTCGCCTGCCGAGGCGGTCCACGGCGGGACGGGCTTTCTGCAGCGGGGCGACGTCTGCCTGTTCGCCTCGCGCGGGGGGAAGACCGGCGAGCTTCTGCCGATCCTGGAGATCTGCCGCCGCAAGGGCGTGCGGGTCATCGCCGTCACCGAGGACGCGGACTCGCCGCTGGCCAAAGGAGCGGACGTGGTGCTGCGGCAGCACGTGAACCGCGAAACGGACCGGTACAACTGTCAGGGGACGACCTCGAGCACGGCGCTGGCGGTGATCTTCCACGTGCTGCAGACCATGCTGATCGAAGAGACCGATTTTCAGAACGAGCGGTTTGCCCTCATCCACCCCGGCGGAGCGGTGGGCGAGCGGCTGAATTCATAAGAGAAAAAAGGAGCAAGAACATGGAATTCAAAGTCTATCAAAAAGAGCTGGAGCTGCAGTCGCGGGGCTGGATCCCCACGTTCCACGACGTCTCCAAGGAGATCCTTGAGATCGTCAAGGCCTCGGGCGTCAAAAACGGGACCGTCGCCATCGCGTCTCACCACACCACCTGTTCGGTCATGATCCAGGAGTGTTCCCACGATATCGACAGCTTCGATCTGGAGTATCTGCAGCACGACCTGCTGGACATCATGCGGAAGATGATCCCCGACTTTGCGGAAGAGCACCAGTACCGCCACCCCGGCCCCATCCACGCGCAGTTCGGCCGCTACGTCGGCGAGCCGGGCGACTATACCAGCATGAATACCGACGGCCACCTGCGCTCGGTCTTCTTCGGCCGGAGCGAGACCATGACCATCAAGGACGGCGAGCTGGACGGCGGCGAATTCGCCCACATCTACTTCGTGGACTGGGACCACGTGCGCGCCCGCCGCAGACAGCTGAACGTCACCGTCATGGGCACCACCGAGGACGTGGAGGACCGGAAGTGGAACGACGGCAAGGTCATCGACACGCTGCGCAAGTACACCGACGAGGAAAAGGCCTGCGACGTGCACTATACCCTGCAGCAGCAGCGCTGACGTCTCCCCGGAAAAAGAGAAACGCGAAAGACGGCCCCGGAGCGATATGCTCCCGGGACCGTCTTTTCCCTTGGATCTTTGTCCGGCGTCAGCGCCACTCGATATAGCCCGTGACGGGCGCCAGATAGGCCTCGTCGGTGTCGACGGTCTGATAGCGGGTCCCGCCGTACCAGTCGCCGAAGCCCAGCTCGGCTTTGTAGTATTCGCCGGTCTCCGTGTCGTAGACGCGCTCATAGCCCAGAGTGGCGTCGCTCTGCTTCTGGGAGATCACGTCGTAGGTCGTGCTGCGATAGCTCCACGAGTCCATGAGCATGGTCCGCATCTCGTCGGCCGCCCGGGACAGATACTGCGCGGTCCCCATGACCCGGCGCCACTGCTCCTGCCGCTGGGTGTGGAAGGCCTCGGTGAACCGGATCGAGCCGAGACAGCGGTCCAGGATGGGCTGCCAGTCCAGGAACTCCTCCTGGGGCGCGGTCTCCATCACAACGTCGTAGACCGTGACGAGGCCGACGTCCACATAGCCGGAGAAGAAGTCGAACATGTCCCGCTGGACCAGATACTCGTTGGCCGTGACCGTGGCGGCGAAGAGGCCCTCCAGCGTCCGCCCCGTGGCGGCGGAGGTGCAGGTCGCGGCCAGCACGTCGCCGCCGAAGGCGCCCGGCATGGTGTCGAGAACGGAGAAGGCGTCGTACCCGTACAGCGTCTTCATGCCCTCGAACAGACCGGCCGTCGAGAGCGGGGAGATCACGGGCATCTGCGCGAACTGGTCGCCCGCCCCGTAATAGCGCACATACCAGTCGTGGGCCTCCTGCGACTGCAGTCCGGCGACGCAGTTGAGGTTGAAGTACAGCATCCGGTCGGGGTTTCGGGGATCCGTGACCTCGATGGCAAAGCTGATCAGGTCGAACTCCCGGCTGGGGCGAAGGCCCGTCTTGACGGTCCAGCCCTGGGGTATCTCCATGGTGAAGTATCCCGCGGGGTCGGAATAGGCGGTCATCCGGACCTGGGACGATTCGGTCGGCGTGATCTTCAGCTGTTGGGCGGTGGTGGTCGCCTCGGTGGTAGTCGCCTCGGTGGTGGTCGATTCGGTGGTAGTCGCCTCAGTGGTGGTCGATTCGGTGGGGGTCGCCTGGGTGCCGGTGGGCTCCGTGACGGCGGGCGTGACCGCCGTGGTGTCCGACGTGCCGGGGACCGGGGCGGTGACCGCCGGGGTCCCGGAGACGGCGGTGTCGCCCGTCAGGGAAAAGTTTTCAATGGCCGTCTCCAGCGCCGCCATGGTGGCGCGCTCTTCGCCGTCCAGATATTTGGCGGTGAAGGAGATCAGGCTGTCGCCGGTCTTCCAGCACAGGCGAAGGGACTTGACCGTGTACTCGTTCAGACGATAGGTGAAGAGGATGCCGGGCATGGTCCGGCCGCCCAGCGTGTACTCCTTCAGGCGCGAGGCGTCCAGCAGATCCTCGCCGTACGAGTTCTGCATATCCGGCCGGACGACGGTCTCCAGATAGTCGTCCTCGCTGAGGGACAGGCCGGCGTGGCGATAGATCAGCACATAGGGGATCCCCTGACCGAAGCCCGTGTAGATATAAAGCCCGGCGTCATCGCTCCAGACCACCTCATAGCTGTCGAGACACTTGGTGGAAAAGCGCTGGGCTTCCGATACGGCGTCCCGGTAGCCGGTGGCCGTCATGACGTCCGTGCCGCTCTGAAAGATGGTCATCCCCTGACAGCCGCTCAGGAACAGCAGCGAGCCCAGAAGCACCGCGGCGGCGAGCCTTGTGACGCGAGATCTCATGGATCCTTCCTCCTTGATTCCGTTTCCCGGCTCCGCCGCAGGGCCGAGCCGAGCTCATCGAACAAAACGCCGGCCAGGTCCGGACCGGTCCCGGAAAGGCGCAGCCGTACGGCCGCCGACCCGTCCCGCCCGGCGGGAACGAGGCGCATCTCGCCCTGTCCGTCGCCGAAGGAAAAGCACAGGATCCCGGCCTTGCTGTCCGCGGCCAGCAGGGGCAGCGCCAGCTGCTCCAGCAGGTCGTAGAGCGAGTTGAGCAGAACGGTCTTTTCGCAGAGATACACCCGCTCGTTCGCTTCCGCCAAGTCCCGCGCCTCCTCTTTTTTGTTCCATGGGGCCATTATACGGGAAAACGCGCCCCGGCGCAAGGTCAGTTTTGGGTCAGTAGGCGGCAAATCTTTGTTTTCGCCCCTGTTGACAGCCGCGCCCGGGGATGTTACAATCATGGAGAGAGATGGGAGGTGAGCCCGTGCGAGTGCGAAAACCTGCGCTGTCGCGGGAAACGGCGTGTTTCCTGCTGATCTTCGTGTGCTTTCTCTGGACCTCGTCGGCCTATCTCTCCTGGATGTACCGTCTGACGGAGTTTTTCCCGGACTCTTCGCTGGAGTTCTTCACCGAGGTCGTAGGCTATCTGTTCCAGGCGCTGGGGCTCGCCCTCTTCGCGCTGGCCGTCCGCCTGCGGCCGCAGGCGGCGGGGCGGGTGGCGTTCGCCGCGGTGGTCGCGGCGGACCTGCTGTGCGCGGTTCCGGCCCTTTTGTGCAAAAGTCTGCCCTCCCTTCTGACCGCGGGGTACGGCATGAACCTGTTCCACGGCGCGGCGGCCGGCGCCTATCTGCACCGGCTGGCGCTGGACGTGGACTGGCAGAAGCGGTCCAAGGTCTTCGGTTTCGGCTACGGCGCGGCCAGCGTCGGCGCGTGGCTCCTGTCGCTGCCCGGCGGCGGCAATTTCCTGCGCGCTCCGGCCGTCCTCGCCGCGTACGCCGTTCTGGCCGCGGCGACGGTGGGTCTGTTCTTCCTCCGTCCCCCCGCGCGCCGGCCGGCGCTTTCGCCCTCGGGAGATCCTCCCGCGCCGCGCCTCGTCGCGCTGGCCGGCGGGACGGTCGTGCTGATCAGCCTTGTCAAGAACCTCGGCTTTTCCTTTCCCGCCGCCGACCTCTCTCAGGGCGTCGACCTGGAGCTGAGCCGGATCTTTTACGCCGTGGGGCTGGTCATCGCCGGCATCGTCGGCGACCGCCGGCGGAAGTACGGCGCGGTCTGCTGCGTGGCGTCGCTGGGGTTCCCATTCCTGCTGATGGCCCTGAGCGACCGGCTGGGGCCCAGCATCGTCGTCTGGGGTCTGGGGTACTTCTTTTTCGGTTTTTTCACTGTGTTCCGGGCGGTGCTGTTCTGCGATCTGGCCAGCCGGGCCGGGAACGGGCTGTACCTCGCCGGGGCCGGCCTGCTGTTCGGCCGGTTCGGCGATTCCCTCGGAACGCTTTTCTGCGTTTTGCTGTCCGGCTCGCCGCTCTTGCTGGTGGGCGTCTCGGCGGCGCTGTTCGCCGCGGTGATTGCGCTGTTCTTCCTGCTCTACCACCGGGTCTATACGCCCGCTCCCGTCCGGGAGATGAGCGATCAGGAGCGGTTCGACCTCTTCGCCGAACGCTACGAGCTGTCCCGGCGGGAACAGGAGATCCTCAAGCTGGTCCTGGCGGGGCAGTCAAACCCGGAGATGGCCGCCGGGCTGTACGTGTCGGAGAGCACGGTGAAGTTCCACGTCCACAACGTCCTGAAAAAGACCAGCTGTGAAAACCGCCTTTCGCTGGTTTCCCGCTATCGGTCCGAAACGCGATGAAGGCGAAAAAACGCCGCCGCGGGGGGGTCCGAAGAGGCGCAGGACGCTTTTCCGGCGGCGAATGTTGACAGAAGGGGTGTGTCGAATGGTCCGCTCAGACGGGAAAAACGTCTTTCCCGGCAACCGGTTCTGCTTTTGGGAATGGTCTGCGCCGATCCTGCAGACCCCTGCGGAAGTAATCCAAAAGGCGCTCGAACTGCGGCTCGAGGGCCGGACGGTGAAAGATATCACGGCCGTGGGGATCGGGTATAATTGGACGTCTTACGAGTTTGGGTCAGCTTGTTATATGACCGCGACTCCAACATGGCCTGCGGCGGCACGGGGTTCCGACGATCCGGCGGCCGCGGTCCCCGCAGACGCCGTATTTCGCTGTCTTGCCCAGATCGACGAACCGCTGGTGATCTCTTTCGAGGACGGTGATTCCCTCGGGATCTCTTTCGAGGACGCCAGTTGTGTCCGTCTGGAGCTGAACACCCTTCCCCGGCTCATCGGGTCGGGGATAAACGGGAAAAATTTCCATGCGAACCGGCTGTTCTACGAGGCGATCGGAAAGAAGATCGCCGCCGTAGAGGTTGCCGCTTCGACAGAATACCCGGACTTTTGGGGGAGTCACGGCGTCGAACTGGAAGAGCAGCCCTGTTATATCAGCAAAGTGGATTTAGTCCTGGACGACCGGAAAAGGCTGTCTTTTTCCCCTTTTTTTGATTACGGTTGGGTCGAGCTTGTCGACGGCAGCGGGCAATGGATCGGCGTTCCGGCTGAGAAACTCACCTGGATCCTCGAGGGCTATTATCCTTCTTGAAAGGCGCAGGCGGGCGGCGACAAGCGGCGGATGACATAAAACGAGAACCCCGGCGGTCGATTTGCCGCCGGGGCCTGTTTTGCTTTTTGCTTTGCGGATCAGTCCGAGCTCACCAGAGACGGCTCGAGCTCCTGTCTGGCCTCGCTCTCCTGACGCACGAGGTCGAAGTACGTGTACGGGTCCACCAGCTCGATGTCGAGCCGGGGATTGGTGCGCTGCAGCTCGAGGTAGAGCGCGTACATCTCCGAGGGCAGGCGGTAGCACAGGCGGTAATAGAGAAATTCCGGCCGGGTGGGGCTCATCTTCTTGAAATAGACGTCGTTCAGGGCGGCGGCCGTCCGTTCACAGGTCCCGAGCCAGTCGCAGACGCCCTTCGTCATGTAGCTCACCGGCATGCCGTCGAACACCTGACGGTCGAGGCGCAGGTTCTTTCCGCCGTGATATCCCGAGATCAGCGAGCAGAACCCGTCGGGCGAGAAGGCCGCGTAGTTGCGGAGCACCTCTTTGGTCGCGTGGTCCGCGTCCAGCACCATCCCGGAGATGGTGACGTCGGCATGCTCGTACCAGTACTTGTTGTGGGCCCGCACCGTCGCCCAGTTTTCTGGCGGGACGCGGGAGGCGTTGAAGTACCCCGCGCCGGACGAATCGGCGACGATGAAGTCGTTTTCGGTCCGCGTGTCGTAAAAATACTTCATGAGATCCGGAAAGATCCCGCAGAAGTTCGGGTTGATCCCCCAGGCCAGCGGCAGCTCGCCCCGGTGCGGATCGTGCCAGAGCGCGATCATGGTGTCGTAGACCGGCGTGGCGGAGTCCATGTCGCAGACCTGCATGCACAGATAGACCTTGTTCTCCAGCGTTTTCTTCGCCGCCGGCCGCCCCTGCTTCAGCGGGGCGAACGGCGCCCACTTGTGGAAGGACTGGTTGTAAACGTCGTTCATCACGGTGTTCTGATAGAAGTTGTAAGGGGACATCAGGTGCACCTGTTCCCACTCGGTGAGGACGCCGTCCGGCTGGCCGAAGCGAAGCTTGTCGATGTTGAAAAAACCGCAGAACTCGGTCATGTTCCGGCCGGCGCAGTTCCGGTACACCGTTTCGAAGATCTCGAGCATCAGCTGCTTTTCCACGCCGAGGGGCTCGTCGGGCTCGTCCTCCGGCGCGAAGGTGTCCCACGGGGACAGCTCGAAGCAGAAGGCCTTTTCACAGACGTAGCGGTCGCGCTCCAGCACGTACGTGGTCCGGCCCTCGTCGCGGATGCGCCAGGCGTCGTCGATGTTGCCGATGATCGTGTTCGAGCAGAGGCCCTTTTTCAGATAGTTCTCAAGGGCCCAGCGGTAGGCGTCCACCTTCACGCTGCCGGAGACGCTGCCGTCGAACTTGCCCCGCAGATCGTGGACCACCGGAAGTCCGGTCCGCCGGCCGAAGGTCTCGTAAAGGTCCCCGGACAGCGCGATCAGATTTTCAACGCCGGCGATGGTGGTCGCCACGTTGACGGTGGAGGGGGCGTTCACGTCCCAAAGCACGATGCCGTCGACGTACGGTCTTGCAACGGCGAAGAGCTCGTCGAGAGAGCCCAGCGTCTGGCGGGGGACTCCCTCCAGCCAGCGCCCGTCCCGGGACAGGAGATCCAGCCAGAACCACGGCGCCGCCCTGGGCCGCGTGATCGGCGCGCCGAAGGACCGGCCCACCGACGACGGTCTGCCGTTCCGGTGGTTTTCGTCGTCCTCACAGACGACGTAGATCATGGCGCCGCTGCGGTTGGCCAGCCCCTGCATGCAGGCGACGGCCAGCGTCTCGTCGTAGGTCCGCGCCGTGCGGTCCTCGTAAAGCTTGTACAGATAGATCTTTTCCATATGGCGTCCTCCACAGGTCCGACTGCGGGCCGCAGCGCGGCCCACGATTTCATACTACCACAAAAAAAGCATTTCGTCAAGAAAGCCGCCGCGGGGAAAGAAACCGGCTGAGGGGAAAAAGAACATAAAAAGAAATGATTTTTGCCGTCGGAGAAATTCGGTGGCAAAAAAGGATATGATCACAATTAACCAAAGGCGGGGAGCTTTGCTCCCCGCCTTGCTGCGTTTATCAGTATATGATTTCGGTCTGCGCGGTCTCTTGGGCCCGGCCGCAGAGGTCGTTCCTCCGGTCCGCGCGCGGGGGGGCTTGTGCGGCGTCCTCCGCTTTTGCGCGCCGCCGGAAGGAACACGGCGAGACTCATTCGCGCATCAGCGCTTCCAGCTCGGCGTCGGATTTGCCGGAGAGCTCT
>JAEEGL015380787.1_pt1 | contig 18751 bp, 16 predicted proteins | sample 9134231 | NCBI WGS metagenome assembly JAEEGL01 (sample SAMN16246548, study PRJNA631951) | gut metagenome | biome: gut microbiome; feature: rumen; material: fiber-attached | host: Bos | place: Iran: Karaj | collected 2018-10 | reverse complement strand
TGGTATCAAGCCGTACCGGCTTCACAACCAAAGCTATTGGCCGTATCCCGCAACCACGCAACAATGAAATGTATATCAGAGGACTGCGCAGTAACATGGGATTTTCCCGATACAAACTGCGTTGTTGCGTAGTTGTTTTCGGCAGGTAAAGGGAGTCCAGAGGGAACGGCTGGCCCACGACCTTGTGTGCAAGGTGTAGTGGGTTACACAACGTCTGCGCCATGAGAAAAATCCTTGGATTTTTCTTTCCCGGAGGCAGTTGTGACACGCGGAGTGTCACGATCTGGCTGCGGGCGGATGAGCATACTGAGAGTGACTGCGAACAGTATGACCAGCCGGAAAAAAGGCGCAGTGGTGTGTTTGAAACAAGACGGAAGGGATGAAGATCTTACGGGACACTGTGACTTCTTACTTCCTTCCTTGATTATTGGAGCAGGAGAGATTATGGCGAATTACGCGATCATGAGAATCGAAAAGAGAAAGCTCGGTGCTGTCGGCAGGATCTGCAAACACAACGAGCGTCTGAAAACAGAATATAAAAGCAATCCGGATATCGATCCGGCGAGGAGCCACCTGAACTATCATCTGGTGACATCGAAAGACAACTACAGGAAAGAGGTCCTTGACAGGATCGCCCGTGCCGGAGCCAGAATGCGGAAGGACAGTGTGGTTATGCAGGACTGCTTTGTCGGAGCGACTCCGGAGTGGATCCGGGCTAAATCACCTGAAGAGCAGAGAGAATACTTTAAACATGCGGTTAGGTTCTTTGAGGACCATTTCGGAAAAGAGAACATCATTTCAGCAGTCGTGCATATGGATGAGGCAACTCCCCATATGCACCTTTGTTTTGTGCCGCTGACACGGGATGGGAGATTATCTTCCAAAGAACTGATCGGCGGTCCTAAAGGTCTGACAAAGCTGCAGGATCAGTTTTATGTCCATATGCAGAACAGGTACCTGGATATAACCCGCGGTATTCCGGCAAAGATCTCAAAGCGTACGCATATCCCGGTCTATATGTACAAGAACGCCGGCATGCTGTACGACCACTACGGAGAGATCCTGAAGGCGATCAACGATATTGGGGTATTCAACAGCGGGAAGAAAAAAGAAGAGGCCATCGCTCTGCTGGGCAGTTATGCACCGGAGATGGCCAAACTCAAGGACCAGCTGAAAGTAACAGATGAGCACATTGATTATCTGGAAAGAACTCTTTCGGACGAGAGTGAACGTCTAAGTTTTTATCGAAGTGACAACTACGAAAAAGAGCTGACGATCAAGGAGCAGAACCGCAAATTGTATGAGTTGAATCAAAAGCAGAAAGAACTGGAGAAACTGGTTTCCAGGATTCCTCCGGATTTCCTGGAGCAGATCCGGCTCGAGGAACTCAAAGTCAGAAAAGAAAGGGAAAAAAGATGCGAAAGATAATTAGGATCAAACCCCCAATAGCTGTCCAGTGTACTCACAGGTATAAGTTCAAGGGAAAAACATACATTGTCCAGTCATCATATTGGCTGCCAAATAAAGGAACTGAAGGTGGTGCTGATATATCTTACCGCCTTAAAGACAGGATCGAATACATCCTTGCACAGGATCCACCGTTGACCGCCATTGATAAGGCAGATACAATCAGTTCATCAGTAGATGTCTTGTCTGCGAGAAAGGAGCAGTAATGCAGACAAAAAAAAAGATTAACGATGAAAATAAAATAACAGCGTTGTATTGCAGAGTATCTCGGGATGAAGGCCTGGAGGGAGAAAGCAATTCTATCGGTACACAGAAGAAGATGTTAGCCATGAAGGCTCGCGAACTTGGGCTGGGAAACATTGAATATTATGTGGACGACGGATATACCGGGACCAATTTTAACCGACCTGATTATAAGAGAATGAAAGCCGATATCGAAAAAGGCCTTGTCAAAGTGGTTATGGTGAAAGACTTATCTCGTCTTGGCAGAGATTATGTGGGTGTCGGTAACTGTATGGATGACTTTTTCCCGATTCATAATGTCCGCTTTATTGCTGTCAATGACATGGTGGACAGTAATGAAGGAGACAATGAAATTGCTCCGTTTAAGAATATCATGAACGAATACTATGCCCGTGACGTCAGTAAGAAAGTGCGTTCTGCGCACATCATTCGTGGCAGGTTAGGAGTTCCTTTGGGACAACCGCCTTATGGGTATATCAAAGACCCGAACGATAAGAAGAAGTGGATCGTTGAGTATGAAGCTGCAAACACGGTTCGAAGGATCTTTCGTTTATATATTGAGGGAAAAGGAATAGAAACCATAGCCAGAATGCTTTCGGAAGATCACGTTCTTAATCCTACTTCTTATTGGCAGAGCAAAGGGATCAACAGGAACGGGAAGAAAACAGATCTTGAACCTTTTCACTGGAAGCATTGTACGATACGTAAGATCCTTGATCAGCAGGAATACTGTGGCGACGTCATTAATTTCAAGACCCGTTCGCTGGATTTCAAACATAAAGCTCGGTATAGAACACCTGAAGAAACATGGGCTGTATTCAAAGATGTTCATGAGCCGATTGTTTCCAGAGAGGATTTTGAAAAAGTACAGGAATTGCTGTCTAAGGGGAATCGGGCACCGTCAAAGTACAAAGGAGGCAACACCACGCTGTTCTCAGGTCTGTTGTATTGTCCGGATTGTGGAAGCAGATTGTGGTATCACACCAACACGATCAATAAGGAGATCCATTACTTCAGTTGTTCAAATTATGTAAAAGATTTTCGTGGGACATGCGAGACCAGGCACTATATCCGTGAAGATGCACTGGAGCATATCGTTCTGAACGAGATCAGGAATCTGGCGGCACTTCTTAAGAAGGACGAGGCTGCTTTTGCAAAGTTGTTGATGGCAAAAGCAGAGGTCACCCTGACTGAAAAGAAAAAGGAACTTGAAAAAGAACTACGTTCTGTTACCAGTCGGAAAAAGACGGTAGATGGCCTCTTTGAGAAATGCTATGAGGACAATGTCGCCGGAAAGATTGATGATGAATGGTTTTGTCATCTTTCGGCTAAGTATTCTTCGGAAAAAGAAGAGCTTAACAGTAAGATTCACAGTATTTCTGATCAGTTACAGAAACTCTCAGTCAGCGAATACAACACAGAAGCTTTCATCAGGGTAATCCGCAAGTTCATGAAGGTGGAGAAGCTTACAAAATCTCTTCTAAATGAATTGATTGATCGGATCGAGGTATATAACACAGAAGGAACCGGAAAAGAGAAGACACAAAGAGTTGTGATTTTCTATAAGTTTATTGGGGAATTCTGGTATCAAAGACCTGATGAGTATAAGCTGACGGTCGACCCTAAAAAAGGCAATACAGTTCACTACACCGTATGCTCATCTTCAGAATCAGCATAATAGTCTGTTCGAAATAAAAAAGGAAGAAGAGTATCGCGAATACTCTTCTTCCGGTCGAAAAGACTAACAAACTAATCGATTTTTAACCCAACAAGTCCTTTGTCTTTCCTCAAACTGGTGCGGATAACAGGACTCGAACCTGCACGGTTGCCCATTGGTTCCTAAGACCAACGTGTCTGCCAATTCCACCATATCCGCAGATCTCCCAAGGGTCAAGAATAATAATACATGCGCTGCCGCGTTTCGTCAAACAGGGTGGGACTTGACGAAAAGGGCTTTTTGTGGTATTATCACCGCACAAAGGGAGTAGCAAACACCGGAAGGTGGATTCGTTTTCCGTCAACACGGCGAAAAGCCCGGGAGCGAGTGAGATGCAAGACTTTTACCGGATGCGGCAAAAGTCTTTTTTTTGAGCCTCCGTGAAGGGATTTCTGCCGCTTGAAACAATGTGATTACGGTACGACAGGAAAGGAGTACTTAAATGGAAAAACTGAAAAACGGTCTGAAAGGAGGAGCGGTAGCGATCATCATCGCAGTCCTGGTCATCTTCCTGGGCTCGCAGGCTTTTTACAGCGTGAGCGAGGAAGAACAGGCGGTCGTGACCACGTTCGGCAGCGTGTCGTCCACCGAATCCGCAGGACTTCATTTCAAGATCCCATTCCTCCAGCATGTCTACAAGGTCGATATGACGACGCACGGCGTCGGCGTCGGTTATGTGATCGGCGGAGGCGGACAGAACATCCCTATCGACACGGACGCGAAGATGATCACGTCGGACTTCAACCTGATCAACGTGGACTTCTATATGGAGTACAAGGTCAGCGATCCGGTCGCGTATCTCTTCAACACCGAGGACCCGGAAGAGATCCTCGCCAATGAGGCGCTGTCCTGCATCCGGGCTGTCGTCAGCGACTACAAAGTGGACGACGTCATGACGACCGGGAAGTCCCAGATCCAGAGCGATATCCGCGAGATGCTTTCCCGTGAGCTCGAGGACAAGAAGATCGGTCTGACGGTGATGAATATCACAGTTCAGGACGCGGAACCGCCCACGAATGACGTTGCACTGGCATTCAAGGAAGTCGAAACAGCCAAGCAGGGCAAGGAGACCGCCATCAACAACGCGAACAAGTACCGCAACCAGCAGCTGCCCGCCGCTCAGGCGGAGGCGGACCGCATCGTTCAGGAAGCGGAAGCCAAAAAGGCCGCGCGTATCGCGGAAGCAGAGGGCGAGGTCGCCAAGTTCAACAAGATCTTCACGGAATACCAGAAGTATCCGCAGGTCACGAAACGCCGCATGTTCTTCGAGACCATGGAAGACGTTCTTCCCGATCTGGAAGTCATCATTTCCGACGGGAACGTGACCCAGTATCTTCCCATTGATACTTTAGAGAGGTGACGAAGATGAAACAGATCATTCAAAAGGTCCTTGCAGGGCTGATCGTCCTGTTTGCACTGTCGGTCCTGCTGAGTTCCGTCTACGTCGTCAACCCGAACGAATACGTAGCGGTCCGGCAGCTCGGAAAGATCGTCCGCGTGGACGACACACCGGGACTTCGGTTCAAAGTACCGATGCTCCAGACGATCCAGCGCATCAGCAGCAAGGTCATCATTTACGACATCGAGGAATCCGATGTCATCACCAGAGATAAAAAATCCATGATCGCGGACAACTTCGTGCTTTGGAAGGTCGTGGATCCCATGGCGTACATCCGTACGCTCAATGCCATTGAAGCCCGTGCAGAGGAGAGGATCGACGCGGCGGTGTACAACGCGCTGAAGAACACCATCTCCTCCATGAATCAGGATGATATCATCCAGGCTACCGGCGAGAAACTCACCAATATGATCACCACCGCGGCCAATAAGGACATTGGCCAATACGGACTGGAGATCGTGACCAGCCAGATCAAAATGCTCGGGATCCCCGAGGACAACGAAGCCGCCGTTTATGAGCGGATGATCTCGGAACGTCAGAACATCGCCGCCTCCTATGTGGCGGACGGCGAGGCGGAAGCGCAGAAGATCCGCAATACGACGGACAAGGAAGTCGCACTGATCAAGGCACAGGCCGAGAAAGAGGCGGCGCTTCTGGAGGCGGAGGGTGAGGAAGAGTATCTGAACATCCTCAAGGAAGCATATGACAATCCTGAAAAGGCCGAATTCTACGAGTACATGCGCGGACTGGAGTCGATGAAGACGTCGTTCTCCGGCTCCGGAAAGAAAGTGCTCGTACTGGATAAGGACAGTGAACTGGCAAAGATCCTGTACGGCGAATAACGGTGACGCGGATGCCCCGGCCCGCGCCGGGGCATCCTTTACCCCTGATACGGCGCGTATCGGTTATACTATCATCAGATCATATAAACAAGGAGAAAAAATCCATGAAGCGGATCCTGCGCCGTCTGGAAGGCAGATTCGGCCGGTATACCATTGAGAACCTGATGCTCGTGCTCTGCGCCGGGCAGGTCATCGTCTTTTTCGCGGACCTGCTGACGAAAGGGTGGGCAAGCGACTTGCTGTGGCTGTCCTGGTACGGCGTGCTTCACGGCGAGATCTGGCGTCTGCTGACCTTCGTTTTCGTGCCTGAGAGCAGTTCACTGCTGTCGCTGCTGATTACGGTATATTTTTATTACTTCATCGGCGGTGCGCTGGAAGGGGAATGGGGCAGTTTCAATTTCAACTGTTACTACGCGCTGGGGATGGTCTTCAATATCATCGCCGCGGCGATCACCGGGTACGGTACGATCTATTTCTTCAACCTGACACTGTTTTTCGCCTTCTCGATCCTCTACCCGGATTTCTCGCTGCTTCTGTTCTACATCATTCCTGTGAAGGCGAAATGGCTGGCGCTGATCGATGCGCTGCTGTTTCTCGAACAGTTCATCGTTTATCCGACCCTGCGGCTGCAGATGTTCGTCTCCCTGATCCCGCTCTTCCTGTTTTTCTGGGACGATATCGTCAGTCTGGTCCGTAGAGCGGTCTTCCGGTTGAGAAACCGGTGAGTTTACTGGAAAGGTGTTTATGAGATTTGACAGCAACATCATCTCGGAGCGTCTTCTGGAGCGCGGGCGGCAGCTGGAAGTGCTGACGTTCCCTGAAACGACCTCCACCAACGATCTGGCGAGATTCCTGGCGGCATCGGACGACAGGCTCCGTTTTCTCGCCGCGGATGCGCAGACCAGAGGGAAGGGGAGCCACGGAAGATCCTTTTACTCTCCGGACAGCACCGGATTCTACGTGACTTTGGCAGTGCCCGGGACAGACCCCGGCTTTCAGGCGACCCTTGCGGCAGGCGTTGCCGCGGCTGCTGCTGTCAGGGCGGTCTACGGAAGCGAAGTGCGCCTGAAATGGGTAAACGATCTTCGATACTCGGGACGGAAGGTCGGCGGGATCCTCTGCGAAAGGCTGTCTTCCGGTACGGTCCTGGTCGGATTGGGGATCAATCTGTGTAGTCCGGAGGGCGGTTTCCCTGCGGAACTGAGAGAAACAGCCGGTTCGCTGGAAGCGGACCCCGGCAGAAAAAACGATCTTGCCGCAGATTTTGTTCATAGGTTCCTGTCTCTGGCTGAAACGCCGGAAACGGTGCTGCCGAGGTACCGGGTCCTGTGCGAGACGCTGGGGAGAAGAGTCCGGTTTATGGAAAACGGCACGGAAAGGGAAGGCCTCGCGGCGGATATCGGCGCGGACGGCTCTCTCATCATCGAGGAAGACGGTGTGCGGAAGACTTACGCATCGGGAGAGATCTCCGTTAGGACGGCGGACTGACATTCTGAAGGAAAAACAGCCTTTGGCTGTTTTTTTTGTGCCGGGAACGCAGAATGACGCTTTACAAAATCCGGAAACAACGATAAAATATATAAAAGGTTAAGTAATAAACAATAAATAACTTAATAATAAACGGGAGCGTATCGATGGATAAAGACAGAGCGATCCGATTGGGATGGAACATGGACCGGCTGGCGAGGTTCCGCCGGGACCTGATCAATCGGGAGGCAGAGGAAAACGGGGTCTACCTTGGGCAGCTCAGAGTGCTGAGGCATATCAGCAGTCATCCGGGCTGTTCGCAGCAGGAAGTCGCGACGGCGCTTTCCCAATCTCCGGCAGCGATCACGCTGTCTACGAAGAGACTGCAGGAAATGGGACTGATCACGAAGCAGACCGATCCGAACAATCTGCGGCAGTATCATCTGTATATTACGGAGAAGGGGATCCGCAACGGGGAGTCCTTCTGGCAGGTGATCGAGCGCTACACCGACCGTACTTTTTCCGGGCTGACAGAAGAGGAGCTGGAGACACTTGAGGCTCTTCTGGAAAAGATGTACCGGAATCTGGAACCGTATAAAAAAGCGGTGCTCCAGAATGAGACAGAGAATAATAAATAGGAAGGATATTTGCGTATGGTAAAAAGGCTGTTGCCATATCTGAAAGGATATTGGCTCCCAACATTTCTTGCACCGCTGATGACAGTATCCGAAGTTGCGATGGAGGTTTACATCCCTTATCTGATGAGCAGGATCATCGATGAGGGCATCGCGTACAAGGATACTTCGTTGGTGGTGCGGTTCGGACTGCAGATGATCGTCTGTGCGCTGGCGTCGTTTCTCCTTGGCATCGGTGCACAATGGATGACGGCGAGAGCGAGCACCGGTTTCGCGAAGAATCTTCGCAGCACGATGTTCAGAAAGGTCCAGAACTTCTCGTTCGCCAATGTGGACCACTTCTCCACCGGGTCCCTGATCACCCGCCTGACGACAGACGTGACCCAACTGGAAAACTCGTTCCGTATGATCATCTCCATGCTGTTCCGCAGTCCCATCAGCATGGTGTCCGCCACTCTGATGGCGTTCACCATCAACAGGAGACTCTGTTCCGTCTTTCTGATCGCGATCCCGGTCCTCGGAGGATCGGTCGCCGCGATCGCCATGAAGGCACACCCCTTCTTTATGGCGATGATGGAACGCTTCGACGACCTCAACTCGGTGATCGAAGAAAACCTGACAGCGGTTCGTGTAGTGAAAGCATTTGTGCGCCGCGACAAGGAGAACGAAAAGTTCCATGTCGCTGCGGGCGGTATCAAGAAAGCTCAGCTGCGCGCGGAACACATCGTCATCCTTACCAGTCCGATCATGAACGCGGTCATTTACGGAACGACCGCAGCGATCTGCTGGTTAGGCGGAAAACAGATGATCGAAGGAACTATGAAGACCGGTGAGTTCCTTACTTTCATCCAGTATATCCGCCAGATCCTGTTCGGTCTGAACATGCTGTCGATGGTGTTCATGACCATCATCATGTCCGGAGCTTCCGCAGACCGTATTCTAGAAGTCATCGACGAGATCCCGGACATCGACGATTCCGCTGCGGATCCTGCGCTGGAAGTCGCAGACGGCTCCGTCGTCTTCGACCATGTGAATTTCACATACAAAAAAGACAGCGACAACTACATCCTGCGGGATGTGAATCTGGACATCCGGTCCGGCGAGACCATCGGCATTATCGGCGGTACCGGTTCGGCGAAATCCACGCTGGTCCAGCTGATTCCGAGACTTTACGACGTCAACACCGGTTCCATCCGCGTGGGCGGAAGGGATGTCCGGGAGTACAAGGTGGAGACGCTGAGAGACGCGTGCTCCATGGTGCTTCAGAAGAACCTGCTGTTCTCCGGCACGATACGGGATAATCTGCGATGGGGCAAGGAAGACGCCACGGACGAGGAGATCGAAGCGGCGTGCAGAGTGGCTCAGGCGCACGATTTCATCATGGGATTCCCGGACGGCTACGATACGGAGCTCGGACAGGGCGGCGTCAATGTTTCCGGCGGACAGAAACAGCGTCTGTGCATCGCCAGAGCGCTGCTGAAACATCCGAAGATCCTGATCCTGGATGACAGCACGAGTGCGGTGGATACGGCTACGGATCATGAGATCCGCGCAGGCATGCGGGAACGGATCGGCGATACCACGACATTCATCATCGCGCAGCGCATCGCGTCCGTTCATGACGCGGACCGCGTGATCGTGCTGAATGACGGCGTGATCGACGGATTCGATACTCCGGAGAACCTCCTGAAGAACAACCAGATCTATCGGGAAGTATATGAATCACAAGTGAAAGGAGAGCGGGACAATGGCTGAGAAATCCAGTGCACGTCCTCCGCGCGGACCGCGCGGCCGCGGCGTTGAGAAACCGAAAGACGCAGTCGGAACCTTCAAGCGTCTGCTGGTATACTTCAAAGACTATTACAAGATCATCGCGATCGCTCTCATCTGCGTTGCGGTATCGTCTCTTGCGAACGTTGCCAGCAACTATTTTCTGAAGCCCATCATCAACGAAGGTGTGATGCCGTTCATCAACAGCCAGACGCCGGACTATTCCGTCCTGCGCAATATCGTGCTGAAGATGCTGGCGATGTACATCATCGGTTCGCTGGCGAGTTACCTCCAGAGCAGACTGCTCGGCGACATGGCAGCAAGCATCCAGGAGAAGATCCGTTATCAGATCTTCGATCATATGCAGACGCTGCCGCTGAAGTACTATGATACGCATTCCATCGGCGACATGATGAGCCGCTACACGAACGATATCGGCGCAATGCGTCAGATGCTCAGCCAGGCTCTGCCGAACCTGCTGAGTTCGGTCATTACCTTCGTCGGCGTCTTTCTCACGATGATGATCCTCAGCTGGAAACTCATGCTTCTGGTCATCGTGGTCCTGATCGTGATCGCGTTCTTCCTGAGCATCATCACGAAGCATTCCGTCAGTTATTTCATCAAGCAGCAACGGACGCTTGGCAGCGTCAACGGCTATATCCAGGAAATGATCGACGGACAGAAGGTCGTCAAGGTCTTCAACCATGAGGATACGGCGATCCGTGAATTTGACGGACTGAATGAAGAACTGTGCGTGTGCGCCGGAAGGGCCCAGGTCCTCGGCGGCATGATGTGGCCGTTCACCGGCAACATGGCTTATCTCCAGTACGCCGTTTTGGCTATGGTTGGCGCCAACATGGTCATCAAGGGAACGATGGACGTCGGAACGATCGGCTCGTTCCTCCAGTATTCCAGGACCATCAGCCAGCCTTTGAACATGATCACGATGCAGGCGAGCACGATCCTTAACGCGCTGGCAGGCGCCGAACGGATCTTCGCGCTGCTGGACGCACCGGAAGAGATCGACGAAGGAACGGTCACTCTGGTCAACGTCACGGAGAATGAGGACGGCACACTCACCGAGGTGCCGGAGCGTACGGAAAAGTGGGGATGGAAGAACGTCGCGGAAGACGGTAGCGTCTCTATCGTTCCGCTGCGCGGGGACGTCCGTTTCGACCACGTCACCTTCTCTTACGAGGAAGGGCATCCGGTCCTGAAGGATATCAGCCTCTATGCGAAACCCGGTCAGAAGATCGCCTTCGTCGGTTCTACCGGCGCGGGAAAGACGACCATCACCAACCTGATCAACCGGTTCTACGATGTGCAGGAAGGCCGCATCACCTATGACGGCTTCGATGTCAAGGATATCAGAAAGGACGACCTGAGACACTCTCTGAGCATGGTTCTGCAGGATACGCACCTGTTCACGGGCACGGTCATGGAGAACATCCGTTACGGACGCCTTGACGCGACGGATGAGGAATGCATCGAGGCCGCGAAAGTCGCCAATGCGCACTTCTTCATCAGCCACCTGCCGGAAGGCTACCAGACGATGATCACCGGCGACGGCGACAACCTGTCACAGGGACAGAGACAGCTGCTTGCGATCGCGAGAGCCGCGGTCGCAGATCCGCCGGTTCTGATTCTGGACGAAGCGACCAGCTCTATCGATACCCGTACGGAGCGTCTGATCGAGAAAGGAATGGATCAGCTGATGCACGGAAGAACGGTCTTTGTCATTGCACACAGACTGTCCACAGTACGAAACTCCGACGCAATCATGGTCCTGGAACACGGAAATATTATGGAGCGCGGCGACCACGACGATCTGATCGCCCAGAGAGGCCGCTATTATCAGCTCTATACAGGTATGTTTGAACTGTCCTGAGAGGCTGGGGAACGGTATTCCGGGGGCTGCGGACACCCGGAATGTACCGACGTGGAAACTGCGGAAAAGCCTGCCAATAAAGGAAAACAAACGTTGACAAGGAAAATGCCTTTCGTTATAATAGTTAGGCCGCATGTAACAGGCTCTTTTAAGTGTGCATAAAATGCGCCGCCTGGGTCAGCGAGTCTGAACAGAAAAGACAAGAGGTATTTCAATCATGTATGCAGTCATCAAAACCGGCGGCAAACAGTACAAGGTCGAACAGGGCGATGTCGTTTTCGTCGAGAAGCTCAATGCCGAGGAAGGCGCAGAAGTGACTTTTGAGGAAGTTCTTGCGCTGGGCGGCGAAAGCAAAGCCAAGATCGGTACCCCCACTGTTAAGGGCGCCACAGTTACCGGTAAAGTTCTGAAACAGGGTCGTTCCAAGAAGATCACTGTGTTCACCTATAAGGCGAAGAAGAACGAGAAACGCAAACTCGGCCACAGGCAGAGTTTCACAAAGGTGGAAATCACCGCGATCAACGCTTAAGGAACGGAGGATTCTTCTAATGGCACATAAAAAAGGTGTAGGCTCTACAAAGAACGGCAGAGACTCCGAGTCCAAGCGCCTCGGCGTCAAGAGGGCAGACGGACAGTTCGTCCTCGCCGGAAACATTCTGGTTCGTCAGCGTGGCACGCACATCCATCCCGGCCTCAACGTTGGGATCGGTTCCGACGACACGTTGTACGCACTTGCAGATGGCAAGGTGAAGTTCACCCGCTACGGAAAAGACCGCAAGAAGGTCAACGTACTGAACTGACACAGAAGATCCCGGGCCGATGGCACGGGATTTTTTCTTGATGAGGAAAACACGATGTTTGTCGATACAGCAAAGATCAAGTTCACAGCCGGAAAAGGCGGCGACGGTGCTGTCAGTTTCCACCGTGAGAAATTCGTCGCTGCGGGTGGTCCCGACGGCGGCGACGGCGGAAACGGCGGGAGCATTTACCTGCAGGCGGATGACCACCTTTCCACGCTGGCGGACTACAAATACAAACGCAAATACGTCGCCCAGAACGGAGAAAACGGAAAAGGCAACCGCTGTCATGGGAAAAGCGCGGACGACCTGATCCTGAAGGTCCCGAGAGGAACGGTGGTGCGTGAGGCGGAAAGCGGCAAGATCATGGCCGATGTTTCCGGCGATGAGCCCGTTCTGATCTGCAAAGGCGGAAGGGGCGGTTTCGGGAACGCGAAATTCGCGACGCCGACCAGACAGATCCCCCGGTTTGCGAAGACCGGAACGCAGGGCGAATCCTATGAGATCCGTCTTGAACTGAAACTGATCGCTGACGTGGGGCTGATCGGGTTCCCGAATGTGGGAAAATCCACGCTGCTGTCTGTGGTCTCCAACGCAAAGCCGAAGATCGCCAACTATCATTTCACAACGCTTTCACCGAACCTGGGCGTCGTGACATACAAGGATACTTCCTTTGTCGCGGCAGATATACCCGGACTGATCGAAGGCGCGTCCAAGGGCATCGGGCTGGGACATGATTTTCTGCGTCATATCGAACGCTGCCGGCTGCTGGTACATCTTGTGGATGTTTCCGGAAGCGAGGGAAGAGATCCCATCGAGGATTTCGAGCAGATCAACGCGGAACTCGCCGCCTTCAGCCAGGATCTGGCTTCCAGGAAACAGATCGTGGTGGGAAACAAGACGGACCTCGCGTCCGAGGAACAGATCGAACGATTCAGATCCTATCTTGAGGAAAAGAGATATCCCTGTTTTATGATGTCCGCAGCCACGACCCGGGGAACGCAGGACGTGATTGCAGCGTGCGCGGAAGCGCTGTCTCAGCTGCCTCCGGTGCTGCACTATGAACCGGATTTCGTCAGACCCGAAAAGAAAGGCAGAGACCGGGATTTCACCATCGAGCGCGACGCGAGCGGAGAATGGGAGATCGTGGCACCCTGGCTGGAACGGATCCTGATGCAGAGCAATATCGACGATTACGAGTCTCTGATGTATTTTCAGAACGCCCTGGCCGATTCCGGGATCCTGGACAGGCTGGTGGAACTGAATGTGAAAGAGGGAGACACGATCCATATCGGGGAGTACCAGTTTGATTACATTACCTGAGAACGACAGAAGAGAAGATCACGAGATCAAGCAGAAGAGCCCGGTAGAACTTGCTTTTATCGGCGACGCCGTATACGAACTGCTGGTCCGGGAGTATATCTCACTGCGTCATGACGTGCCTGCCGGAAAACTGCACGCTATGTGCGTACAGTTCGTCCGCGCGGAGGCGCAGCAGCATGCGCTGGAAACCCTGCAGTCCGAACTGACGGAAGAGGAAACAGATCTCGTCCGCAGAGGCAGGAATGCCAACAAAGTCATGACGCCGAAACACTCGGATCCCGCCGCATACCGTGCCGCCACAGGGCTTGAAACACTGTTCGGCTATCTGTATCTCACAGGAAAGGAAGACCGTATCAGGACCCTTTTTGCCCGTATCGCGGACGCTTCGGAAGCCGCGGGCGGAGAGACCGTCTGAGATGGTTTTCATCCGGAAATATTGAAAGAAAAAAAGCATTTCGTTTATAATACTATAGTATAATTTAGGTAGATTTTTACCCGGACAGGGGGGACCAAGCGATGTCAGGACATTCCAAGTGGAACAACATCAAGAGAAAGAAAGAGAAAGCAGACGGCGCAAAAGCGAAGATCTTTACCCGTTTTGCCAGAGAGATCGCAGTCGCGGTCAAGGAGGGCGGCAGCGCCGATCCCAATACGAACTCAAGGCTTCGTGACGCCATCTCCAAAGCGAAGGCGAACAACGTGCCCAACGATAACATCAAGCGCGTCATTGATAAAGCGAGCAGCGATACTGCTTCCTACGAAAAGATCAACTATGAAGGCTACGGCGCCGGCGGGATCGCGGTCATCGTAGAGACTCTGACCGACAACCGAAACAGGACAGCCGCGTCGGTCCGTCACCTTTTCGACAAGTACGGCGGAAACCTCGGAACGAACGGGTGCGTCGCCTACATGTTTACCCAGAAGGGGCGGATCATCGTTGAGGATGAGGACGGGCTGGATGAGGAAAAACTCTTTGAGGATGCGATGGAGATCGACGGAGTCGACGACATCGACATCGCAGAGTACGAAGCGGAAGTGACCACAGCACCTTTCGACATGGTGCGCGTGGCGGAAGAATTGGAGCAGAAAGGATACCATTTCTCATCCGCTGAAGTGGCTTACATTCCCTCTACTTACAACACGCTTTCCGATGAGGAACAGCTGAAGAACTTCGGTCTGATGCTGGATATGCTGGACGAGGACGACGATGTCCAAGGCGTCTGGCACAACCTGGAAAACGACGAAGATCTTCCGTAACAGTGTCTGAAATGAGAAGGCGACGGTTCGTCGCCTTCTCATGCATAGGAGAAGAAAATTGGCGGAAAAGAAGAGATGTCTGTACTGCATGCATCCCGTTCCGGACGGCGTATCCTCCTGCCCGACCTGCGGGTATGACGGAACGCAGAAAAATCCGGACGGTGCTCTTCCTGTGGGTACCCGGCTGAACAACAAGCGTTTTCTGGTCGGGCGTGTAGAGGAGGTTCTGGCAGACTGCGTCAAGTACGCGGGTTATGACCTGACCAAATTGGAGCGGTGCGTCGTGATGGAATATCTTCCTGCCGGCGCCGCGGTACGGTCATCCGGAGATCTATATCTGCAGGCGACACCGGACGCAAGCAAAAAGTACAAGGACGGGCTGGCAAAATTCATCCAGTTCTATGCGAATTTTGAGCATGCGCCTGAGAATACCGCACTGCCCCGGTACATTGATTCTTTCATTCAGAACGGAACAGGCTACGTAGTGTTCGCTGCGTTCGAGGGAATGACTCTCCGCGATCTGCTGAAGGTCAATGGCGGCACTCTGTCCGCGGAACAGACTCAGATCGTGCTGGAACCGGTCCTGAAGGGCCTGATCTGGCTGCAGCGCAAGAACGTAGTACACGGGAGCATCTCTCCGGACAATATCCTGATCAACAGGAACGGGGATGTCTGTCTCACGGGGTTCTCAACCGACCCCTACGCTCCGTCCAACGGACTGAACGGCTATATCTCGCCTGAGGCGGAGAACGGGAAGAAACTGTCTCTGTCCAGCGACGTATACAGTATCGGCGCCATCTTTTACCGGTGCATGATCGGAACAGTGCCGCAGGATGCGAAACAGCGCACCGATTATGATACGCTGGCGACGCCGAAAGAACTGAATCCCTCGATCCCCTGGGATGTTTCCAACGCAGTGTGGCATGCCATGCTCGTGGACCCCGAGAAGCGGATCGAGACGGTCGCGGAATTCGCCAAGGCGTTGCGCGGGGAAGTGACATCTTTCGATAATGGTCCCATCGAATACAAGCCCAACATCGTTTTCCCTGAGGATATGGAACCGTCCGAAGAGGAATTGCTCGAAGAAAAAGCAGAGCGCGAGAAGGCGGTATGGAGCATGGCAGCAATCCTGTCGGTCTCCCTGTTTCTCGTGATGATCTTTGTCTACATCTTCTCGGGACTGATCCAGAGCGCCGAGCAGAAGCGCAGGATGCAGGAGATCCAGCAGGCGCTGGAATCTCAGACCGGAACCGTCACGGTACCGGCGCCCGATTATCTTGGAACGGATATCGCGGACATAGAATACGACACGCTGCAGTTCGACTACGTGATCGTCAGCACATACGATCCCTCCAAGAGGGAGAATCTTGTCGTCGGCCAGGATCCTCAGCCGGGCACAGGTCTGAATGAGGACGACCGGGTGATTACGCTGTATGTGAACCGCAACAAGCCGCAGACTGTCATCCTGCCGAATTTCATCGGGCAGTATTATATGAACGCCAGAGCGCTGGCGGAAAGTCTGGGACTGAAGGTCGAGATCGTTTATGAAACGACGAAGGAGACCTATCCGGGGCTCGTATTCAGGCAGAACGCCGAAGAGGGACTGGAGTTCCTGACGTCGAATGTGCTGAAACTGACTGTTGCGCAGGCACCGGCCCCGGAAGAGACGGATAAACCTTGACAGAACGGAAGTTCGTGCTATACTCAAAGAACAATTGAACACCTTATCAAGAGTGGTGGAGGGAACGGCCCTGTGAAGCCCGGCAACCTGCGAAAGCGTGGTGCCAAATCCGGCGGTGAGACGAAAGATGAGGATCGTATCCAGGCATTTCTGCGCACCCCGGAAAGGGGTGCGATTTTTTATGAATAGATATTGGAGGAATATAGATTATGAGGCATTACCTGTTTACATCCGAATCGGTGACGGAAGGACATCCCGACAAGATCTGCGACCAGATCTCGGACGCGGTCCTGGACGCGATCCTGGAAAAGGATCCCATGGGACGCGTAGCCTGCGAGACTACCGCGTCAACGGGGCTCGTGCACATCATGGGAGAGATCAGCACGGATTGTTATGTGGATATCGCGAAGATCGTCCGTGACGTAGTCAGGGAGATCGGATACGACAGAGCAAAATTTGGCTTCGACAGCGATACATGCGGCGTTATCGTGAACATCGACGAGCAGTCAGGCGATATCGCCATGGGCGTGGACAAAGCGCTGGAAAACAAAACCGGCGAGGACGCCGAACTGCAAAACGGCGCCGGTGACCAGGGAATGATGTTCGGCTACGCCTGCGACGAGACACCCGAGCTGATGCCGCTGCCAATTTCCCTGGCGCACAAACTTGCGAAAAAACTCACGGAAGTGCGTAAGACCGGCCTGCTTCCGTACCTGCGTCCGGACGGCAAGACGCAGGTCACCGTGGAATATGATGAGGATCGGCGTCCTGTGCGCGTGGACACCGTCGTCATCTCGGCGCAGCATGCGCCGGACGTCAGTCTGGAGCAGATCCGCAGGGACATGATCGAACATGTCATCCGAACGACAGTGCCCGCGGAACTCATGGATGAGAACACACGCTTCCTCGTGAATCCCACGGGACGTTTTGTGATCGGCGGACCGCAGGGAGACTCCGGTCTCACCGGCAGGAAGATCATTGTGGACACCTACGGCGGCAGCGCGCCTCATGGCGGCGGCGCGTTCTCCGGAAAAGATCCGACGAAGGTGGACCGTTCCGCAGCATACGCTGCGCGGTGGGTCGCCAAAAACGTCGTCGCGGCTGGACTGGCGAGACGCTGTCAGGTCCAGCTCGCCTATGCTATCGGCGTCGCAACGCCCGTAAGCGTTCTTGTGGAGACTTTCGGAACAGGAATCGTACCGGACGGAACACTGGAGGAGGCGGTGAAGAAGGTCTTTGACCTGCGCCCCAGCGCGATCATCCGTGACCTTGACCTGAGAAAGCCGATTTACAGGCAATTGGCCGCATACGGACACATGGGGCGGGAAGACCTCGGCGTCCGCTGGGAGCAGACAGACAGAACGGAAGAACTCAAAAAAGCTGTTCTGGAAACCGACTGAACGGGAAAAAAGAATAAAAAAAGAGAAATGTGATAAGTACGGCTTGCCGTACTTATCACATTCCCTTTAGAAAAGGAGAAACTAGTGGAGGTTACTCACCTTTTTTCTTATTTGAAGATCATCTGGGCATAATCGTGGAAGGCTGCTCTCCAGACTCTCCATTCATGGACGCCGGGATAGATCTTCTGGATGTAGTTGATCCCCTTCTCCCTGCAATACTCACGTTCCTTCTCGAAGAGAGGCAGGGAGGTCTCCTGATCGCCGATGGCACCGAAGAACGGATTGACTTCGCGGTTGAAGGTCTCAGCGTCGTCCAGCGCTTTCAATTGCTCATCCTGTGTTTTTCCTTCCATACCGGGGAAGCGGGGATAGGTGTAACCGGTGAACAGACCAGCGGAACCGAAGACGTCATAATGCGCCATGATCATCTCGCCCGAGAGCAGAGAACCCATGGACAGTCCCGCGATGGCGCGGTGCTTCTTGTCGGCGATGACGCGGTAATGGGACTCGATGAACGGGATGCTGTCCTTGAGGACCAGTTCGTTGTATTCCCAGTTGGCCGGTCTCGGTTTTCCGTCCTTGTTGACCTGCATCATGGCGTTGTTCATAACGATGATGAACGGTACCGCTTTGCCCTCTGCGAGCAGATTGTCCATGATGAAGTTGACTTTGCCGAGATGTGTCCAGCAGGCTTCGTTCTCGCCGCCGCCGTGCTGCAGGTACAGCACCGGATACTTCGTGTCCAGATCGTCCCTGTATTTCGGAGGCGTGTAGACGTAGCAGCACTCCATCTCGCCGGTGACGGTGGAGTAGAAGTATTCCTGGGAAACGGTACCATGGGGAACGTCCTTGATCAGAATGTAAT
>JAEEGL014714053.1_pt1 | contig 18752 bp, 7 predicted proteins | sample 9134231 | NCBI WGS metagenome assembly JAEEGL01 (sample SAMN16246548, study PRJNA631951) | gut metagenome | biome: gut microbiome; feature: rumen; material: fiber-attached | host: Bos | place: Iran: Karaj | collected 2018-10 | reverse complement strand
GTGCTAAAAGGCCTGATTACCAGGTGGTCCGGTCTGAAGTGGACGTGGGCTATGGGGGGGGAATACGCGGAAAAAATCATCAACACCCATCAACTGATGCTGCGCTGTGAGGATAAAGAGCCGGAAGGTATGTGGGATAATCATAAAAAGCAGCAGAAAGAGCTGGAAAAGCTGTATGAGAAGAAAATGAAAGAGCGGGAAGAAGCGGCAAAGAAGTATAGGAAGAACGGCGCTATAAACCAAAAGACAACTGTGGAAACAACCCCTGTGAAGAAAGACCTTGAGAAAAAGGGGGAGCGAGGAAGGAACCGGTGAAGAAGTTGGTCAAGAAATAATAATAGAAAAGCGGAGGCTCCGATTTTTATATGCATATCGTTTTGTATCAGCCGGAAATTCCGGCGAATACCGGTAATGTGGTGCGTCTGTGCGCCGTGACAGGATGTCATCTGCACCTGATCCGTCCGCTGGGATTTTCAACGGACGACAGGCAGTTGAAACGGGCAGGACTGGATTACTGGCATCTTTTGGATATCGATTACTGGGATGATATTCACGAACTGTTTGAAAAATATAAAGACAATCCGAAATATTTCCTGACCAGCAAGGCGGGAAAAGGCTATACCCAAGTACGGTACAGATCAGACAGTATATTGGTCTTTGGCCGGGAAACATCAGGACTGCCGGGGTGGATTCATAAGGAATTCCCTGAGCAGTGCCTGCGTATCCCGATGATACCGGATCCCAAGGCGAGGTGCCTGAATCTGTCCAATGCGGTGGCAGTGGTTGTCTATGAAGCGTTCCGGCAGCAGAAAGATTTTGGCGGATTAAGCCTGACACCGACTTTCCATTCCGGGAAACTGAATTCACAGTATGAGGAGGAGTTATGATCGTTTTAAAAGAATTTGAATTTGACGCGGCCCATTATCTGCCCAGCTATAACGGGAAGTGCGAACATCTCCATGGTCATACGTATAAACTGGTGGTGAAGGTGGACGGAATTCCGGATATGGAAGGCATGGTACTTGATTTTTCTTTGTTGAAAAGAATCGTGCAGACGAAGGTACTGCGCAAACTGGACCACAAACTGCTGAATGATGTAATTCCAAACCCCAGTGCTGAAAATATTGCGATTTGGGTTTGGAACCGGCTGGCAAAACCGTTATATGCAGAGAATCGGCGGCTGTTTGAAGTGGAGGTTTGGGAGACGCGTACCAGCGGATGTATTTACCGCGGGGAGTTCTATGAAGGGGAACTGTGCTGACGGCACAAGGTTACTGTGCCGGGATTCAGTGGCAGAAAGGCGCGTAAATAAAAAGGTGGAACATGAATAAAAAGGGACTGGAAGAAAAGAAAAAGCTTTTGAAGGATGTGCAGTCCGAACAGGATACCCGCAACATTCCTCTGAGGCATGTTGGTATCAGCGACCTCCGCTGGCCTCTGGTGTTGCGGGACCGGCAGAAAGGGGAGCAGCACACGGTGGCGAAGGTTTCCGTGGCAGTAGATCTGCCCAAGGATCTTCGGGGAACCCACATGAGCCGCTTTGTGCAGTGCCTGCAGAAGGTGGACGTCGTCAATCTCTCGGCATTGGAAGAGGTGCTGGATGATTTGAAGGAGAGTCTTTTGGCTGACAGGTCTTTCCTGAAGCTGGAATTTCCGTATTTTATCCCAAAGAAAGCGCCGGTGAGCAGGCTTTCTTCGATGATGGATCTGAACTGTGTATATACGATGGAAAAGGGGACACGTTTTTCCCAGAAGGTAGAAGTGCAGGTGCCGATCCAGACGCTTTGTCCCTGTTCCAGGGAAATCAGCGCCTATGGGGCCCATAACCAGCGGGCCATTGCGTCGCTGGAAGTGGAGACTCGTGAATTTGTCTGGATCGAGGAACTGGCGGAAATAGCAGATGCAGGCGCCAGTGCCCCGGTATACGGGTTGCTGAAGCGGCCTGATGAAAAGTTCGTGACGGAACAGGCCTATGATAACCCCCGCTTTGTGGAGGACGCAGTGCGTGAAATCGCCCTGCGGCTGGAAGCGGATCCCCGTATTACGTGGTACCGCGTTACGGTGAAAAGTTATGAAAGTATTCATAACCACAATGCATTTGCCTGCGTGGAAAAAGGATGGAAATAATGCTGTACGAAATCAATCAGGATGCGCTGGTCTGGGAATTTGAACATTTGGGCGTTTATAAACCGGCTGTTGCCATCATGTTAGAGAAAGGCAGGATTACGCCGTTAAAAGTACTGCATGTGCGGACGCCTGCGGCCAACATCATCAAGCAGGAGATGTTAGCGGCAGGAGGCGACTGTGCCACGCCGGGCGCAGCTATTACCTGTGCGGTACCGTATGTGGACATTCTATTGCTGGGCCATGAGAAGCATTATAAAACGCTTTTGTATAAATTAAGGCAGATGCCATATTTTGGCCTTCCGGAAATTGCTGCGGATCTGGAATGCTATCTTGCGCCGGTTACCAAATGTACCACGCTTGCAGACGGGCGTGTATTGCGGTACGATTCCGTAAAAGTGATGGGCATCATCAATGTGACGCCGGATTCTTTTTATGCGGGTTCACGTAAGACCGGTCAGGATGCGATACTGGAGCAGGCGGAGCAGATGCTGGCGGAAGGGGCTGCCATACTGGATGTCGGGGGAGAATCAACCCGCCCCGGTAGCGATCCGGTGACGGCTGAGGAAGAACAGAGAAGGGTACTTCCAGCGGTAACCGCTATCAAAAAGAGATTTCCGGAAGCAGTGATTTCGGTAGATACATACCGTGCGGCGTTGGCAAAAGAGTCACTGCAGAGTGGCGGCGACATCATCAACGACATCAGCGCTATGACTGCGGACGAGGCTATGATTGACGTAGTGGCAGAAACTAAAGCACCGGTTGTTTTAATGCACCGTAAAGGCATATCTAAAGATATGCAGAAACAATGTGAATATAATAACGTGGTACAGGAAGTGACGGAATATCTGCTGGGCAGAGCCGCTCTTTTGAGAGAGAGGGGAACCGGCGCGGATAAAGTTATCCTGGACCCGGGCATCGGCTTTGCCAAAAACGACGAACAAAACTTGCGGCTGATGCAGAATCTGAATGCGCTGACAGTAAACCTGTATCCGGTGCTGATAGCAGCGTCGCGTAAAACCACGATAGGCAACGTGCTGGGAAGTAACGGGTTCCCGCTCCTTCCTAAGGAACGGCTGGAAGGCACGCTGGCGGTGACAGCGGCTGCCCTGTATGCAGGTGCCAGTCTGGTACGTGTGCATGATGTGAAAGAAAACATACGCATGATCCGTATGCTGGAAGCAATCCGGAAGGCGTAAAGTTTTTGTGCCTGTAATGGTTTATTCTGTTAATAAGTTGAGTTTTTCGCAGTTATGCGGGAGCGATTTGGCGAAGGATTTGTTATGGCTATTTATATTGCGCTGGGAAGCAATATGGGGAATAAGGAAAAAAACCTGAAAGAGGCTTTGGAGCTGCTGGAAAGGAAGGGAGTATTGGTTTGCAGGGTTTCCGGGTTTATCAAAACGAGGCCCTATGGCGTGACAGACCAGCCGGATTTTCTGAATGCGGTGGCGGAAGTGGAAACGGATAAATCTCCGGGAGAGTTGCTACAGATTTTATTACAGACTGAACGGGAGATGGGCCGTAAACGTATCCGCCGCTGGGGAGAGCGGAATATAGATCTGGACCTTCTCCTTTATGATGACCGTATTATTGATTTGCCGGAGTTAAAAGTACCCCATCCGGATATGCAGAACCGGGGTTTTGTGCTATATCCGCTGGCGCAGATTGCACCGGATGCGATGCATCCGATACTAAAGAAAACGGCTGTACAGTTGTGGAACGATTTGCTGGGGGTATAAGGAATATGGAGAACGCGACGGGGGAAAAATGTTGAAACTTCAAATACTCAGAATAAAAGAAGAGGACGGCCGTTGCCTTCTTTGTTATGAACCGAAATGCAGCGCAGCCTGTCCCCATGGGATTGATGCCGGGCGCATCATACAGTCCCTGAATTTTGAGAACCGGGTAGGTGTGCGCCGCCTGCCTGATGTTCATTATTGCGTTGACTTGCGACGCTCCCTGTGTCGACGCCTGCCGCCGCGGAAGGCCGGATGTACCGGTGCGGATTAAAGACCTGTTCTGTGATCTGTACGCCCTGTATGTGGACGTACCTGAAAACAAAGTGGATTTATCCGTAGACTTTTGTGGCATACGCTGTGAGAACCCTTTCTTTTAATCTTCTTCCGTGGTAGGAAGTAATTATGATATGATTGCCAAGGCGCTGACCATGGATTGGGGAGGCGTGTGCTTTAAAACAATGTACTTTTTGGATATCAGGGAAGCTTCCCCCCGTTTTGCAGCACTGGCTAAAGAAGGGAGCTCTTTTGTGGGATTTAAGAATATCGAACAGCTTTCCAATCATACCTATGAGGAAAACTTGAGTTTTTGCGAAGGATTAAACGGGATTTTCCGGGCAAGGCCCTCATTGCGTCCATCATGGGACGCACTGCAGAAGAGTGGACCCGTCTGGCTGGTGATATGGAAGCGGTGGGAGCAGACATGGTTGAGTGTAACTTTTTCTGCCCTCAGATGGTCGGGGAAGGGCTGGGTGCGGAAATCATAAGGAGGGCTCTTTAACATTTCTGCCACACTTGTTATGAGCGCGTCTTTTTATATTGACAGAAAAGGTTATGTCTGTCGGTCGTAGTGCACATCCTGCAGTACGGCCGTTTTTTGTTTTTCCCTTACCGCTTTTTCCTGCAAACGGAGTTATTTATATTAATGAAAAGCGTAAAATATAATGATTCGTAAAAATTGACAAAAACAATTAAAGAATTTTTAAATAGGTAGGATTTTGACACACACTTGTAACAGATTATTTGGTATAATAATAATTGGATTAATATGCGTGTTTTGGTAAGATGTGTCTCCCAAGTTATAATTATTTCGTTGCGGTGTCGAATTGAAATATATTTTTCGGAAGGGTAAATGACATGATTCATACTTCTGCAAATACACATTTTCATTACGGTGTCTGCCCGCTTATTTGTTTTTTCCTGTTGATTTGGCAGGCACTTGTGAAAGCATGGTTCCGTGGATACGGGGAACAATATGGCTGACCTGAACGCAAGCAGTTGGCCTGTTTTGCAGGTCTGGGGCTGTCAGCGTCAATTAAGAACGTATATGCCAGCGTGACCCTGCGAATTCGTTGAAGCGGACCTTTGAATTTGCTACGTAAGAGGTCATTCACACACGGCTCGGTTTTATTTGTTCGGCAACATAGTGATTTTCAACAGAAACGGTGAGTAAGTGATATAAATAATGGCCGGTTGCGGCTAAGCCTGTTAAACTCTGTGAAGTGCATCGAGGTTTTGTTATGAACAAGATTTATAAGATTATCTGGAGTGAAGTAAGAAAGTGCTACGTGGTTGTGGCGGAAATCGCGAAGAACCGCGGAAAAAGTAACGTGCGCACGATTGTAGACTGTCTGGCAGCCCATACGCTGGCCCGTTCAGGCCGCTTTGTTATGCCTGTGGCCGCGGCAGGGCTCCTGTTGCTGCCGATGACAGGCTGGGCGACGGAAATTATTCCTGCAAACGTGCTGCCTGACAATCAAAAGAATACTATTGTAAACAACACCTCTGGCGTATACGATGTGTATACGCAGAGGGTTATAAGCAACACGCTTGGCGTGAACCAGTTTGATAAATTTTCGCTGTCAAGCGGTAATATTGCCAATATGCATTTCCAAACAAAACCGATTCAAGGCGTAACTCCGCAAAAAGCTGACAGTCTGGTCAACCTGGTGAAAGCCCGCATTGATGTGCAGGGAACAGTCAATGCTATAAAGGATGGCAGTATCGGCGGTAATCTTTTCTTCATCAGTCCGAACGGTATGACTGTGGGACCTGCAGGGGTTATCAACACGGGGCACTTCGTAGCCATGGCGACTTCGCAGGGCTATTTTGACGAGCTATGGAGCTCGGACTTTTCGAATAATAAAATTGGCAATCATGACTCCGCCCTGCACGACGCGGTGACTAAAGACTTTGCCAATTTCGGGATACGCTACAAAGCCGGAGAACAGGAAGGAAAAGAGGAAGGCGAGTTCAAGTCTACAAACCTTGACTTCAATTCAGATGCGGCGGACAAAAAAGGCATTGCGATTTCCGGACGTATCAACGCCCGCAGCGGCATCGTGCTGGGCGCGGGTAATATTGTCATTGAGAGCGGCGCAGTACTGAAGAGCCAGGGGAATATTGACTTTTCTAACCTGGTGAACATGCAGAATGTCAGCGGCGCGGATTTTTCCGAAATTGACATGACGGCCGTAACGGATGCGCAAAGCGGCGACATCATCCTTCGGTCCGAGGCAAAACATGATTTTACTAATAATCCCCTGATTCCCGGTGCGGAGGCGTATGATTCCGTCACAAACGTTAATAACCACGCTGCCGTTTCCGTGAAAGGGGAAATCACGGGAGATGGCGGCGTGGATATTTCCGCGTCCGGCAAAACGACATTTAACAACAAAGACTGGCCCGGTTTAGACGGTTTGTCAAGTGTAGGTCAGGAATTTCTCAACGACCTGGGAATCAATATAACGGCGGACTGGGCCCATAAAATCAACACGGCTTCCGTTACGGTTGATAGTACCGGCAAAGTCCGTGCGGGCGGAGACGCCAGCCTGCAGGCTGATTCCTCCGTAGCGATTAAAATACAGGCTAAAACGGTAGGCAAGAAGGAAGCGGGATCTTCGTCGGTCCTTCCTGTTTCCGCTGTGGCGGTGGTTAACATTTCCAACAAGGCCCTGGTAGATGTGAAGGGTGAAATGACTGCCGGAGGGGACCTGAACCTGGCCGCTACGGCAGGCACCAATGTTGATATGATGGCTAAGGCTACTACGGAAAAACAGGACGGGGATACCGGCAATGCCGTTTACCTTGGGGCAGCGCTTTTGTTCGGGGACAGTTTGGCGGAAGTGAACGCAGATGCGCTGACGAAAGAAGGCGAGGAGCAAATAATCACGGCGAGTGGGGCTTTTTCAGCTGAAGCCGCAGCCAACAGCGAAATCGCGGTGGAAGCTTCTTCTGCCGGAACAAATGATACGTTTGCGTCTACGGCGGTGGCCGTATTGGATTATGATTCCGCTGCCAATGTGAACCTGAAACGGAGTGTGGAAGCAGAAAGCGTTGATGTCAAAGCCGCCAACACGGTAGATTCCTTGGGCATTTCCGCGGATAATACCAGTGGGGAAGGCATCGATCCCATGATTGAGTTCAAAGTGTCCGGCGATACGAACGCAGGAGCTTTGGCCAATAAACTTAAAACAAAGATGGGGCTGGAAGGTTTCCGTCAGGGCGGCAAGCTGCAGGGTATGGAAAATGTGTTCGCTTCCATACTGGAATATGTTACTGCCGGCGCTGGTGTGGCGGTGGTGGATAATACCAATACCGCCAATGTAACCGTTGCCCCCGGTGTGGAACTGAAAGCAACCGGCGATGCTGTCAAAAAGGATGATAACGGTAACATAGTCAGAGATGAAGCCGGCAATCCGGTACCGGGAGGCGACGTCACTGTCGAAGCGGTTACTAATATGAAATCCCTCTCTCATACGGTGACGGGTGAACTGAATAAGCAGGATGCAGGCGCAGGCTCTAAGGTTGACGTGGCGGCCGCCGTGTTATACAGCAACATAGATAACGATGCTGCGGTGGAATTGCAGTCCGGGGCTGACAAAACTGTGAAGCTGACCTCGGAAAAGGGCAGTGTGAACCTGAAAGCGGACGTGGACAGTGATGATGCCAATACCATAAGCACACTCCGAGGTATCAATATCAGGGAAGCGTGGGATAAACTGATTTCTGATTTTGAAAAAGTCGGCAAGGATACGAGCAAGCTGACTAAATGGAAAAAAGAAACAGTAGAGGTACAGACACAGCTGGAAGACGGTACCATCAACACGGCAGAAGCGGCCACAAAATGGACCAATGTGCTGGGGGCTTTCACGTCTTTTGTTGCCGGAGAAGTTAAAAACGGGCTGGTACTGACCAATGATATGAAGAAGATCGTGGTGTCCATTTCGGATTACCTCAGCCCCTCGTCCTATACGAATTATTATGTGCGCAGTTACGCTGTTGACGGGCAGGATACCCAGGGTTCCAACTATACCATAGCGGCTTCCGTCAATTATGCCGTCCTGGAAAACAAGGGAATAGTAGCCATCGGGGAAGAGTCTGCCCTGACGGCGGGGAAAGATATCAATATCCGCTCGGAGTCTCAGATTGAATCCATCAGCGCCACGGGTAACAGCGGGGAGTATCTGGCCTATTCGGAGACGAACGGCACAGGTATCGGTGCCAGCATTGCCTGGCAGGACATTTCGGCGGACGGTATCGTACTGGCTGGCAAAAACGTGACGATGCAGGCCGGCCCTGCAGACGGAAACGGTACGGGCAGTATTACCATTGACACCAACACGAGAGTAGATGAGACCGGTATCATTTTCAGCGGCGGCAAGGCGGACCGCAGTGGTCTGTCCGGTTCCTTTAACGTACAGGACGGCGGCAGCAACGGTCTGATTCTGGTGGATGATGAAGCTACCCTGAAAGCTGCCGGGAACGTGTCCCTGAATTCCGTCAATAAGATGAACGCCGCCAATGTGGTTGGCGGTCTGGCGCTGGGCAGTTCCAAATCCAAGGCGACGGTGGGGGCGGGCTTTGCCCTGAACAGGCTGGACGTGAACACCATGGCCGTAATTGGAGATAACGGAACAGGAGCTTCCACTACGGTCGTTGATACGGAATCAGACGCAAACAAGAACAAGAGCGTTGAGGAAAAGAATCAGATAAAAGCACAGAACACATTGGCTATTGCCCGCAGGCTGGCTGCGGAGAAGTCGGTCATCCGCAAGATGGACAGGAACTACAGCGACACGAAGACCAACGCCACTGCGGTATTGGGTACAGCCACAGGGAACGGAGCGGACAAGGGCACAGTGACCGGCCGGAACGTTTCCGTGAAAGCGAACAACTCCGGCACCCTTAACGCGGTGGCGGTGGAAGGCGTTGAAAATTCCGAGAACCACACGGCTTTTGACACGGTGAACCAGTGGAACAAGACTGTCACCCAATCCAAGAGTGATATCTCCGAAACTTTGCAGAATGTAATCGGCTGGCCGGTTAACAAGCTGGTGAACAAAACGTTTAAAGGGGAGACGAAAAAGAGCTGGAACTTCAGGCGTTATGATCCGATCCCCCAGAACAATGATCCTGCGGACAACAGATTTAACGCGGCTTTAGCGGGCAGCTTCAGCGTGAACTGGAACGACATCCAGACGGCGGCGGTCATCGACAAATCGAAACTCACCCTGCGGGAAAGAGAAAACGAAAAAGGCGGTACGCTGGTGAACGTGGCCACAGACGATGTCTTTTCCGGGGCCTGGGCCGGCGCGGCGGCTATCAACTGGTTTACCGGCGGAGCGGGAGTAGCGTCCAACAATGCGGCCCACAAAGGTTCTCTCGGTGCAGCGGTTGCGCTGAATATATCTGATACCGTCAAGGTAAAAAATGACAGTGAAGGAGAAAGCGCAGACGATAAGTCTGTCAGGATGGCTGCCAGGGATGTGAAGGCCATCATCAGCAACTCAGAGATTAAACAGGCCGGACTGATTGAAAACACGGCCATTAAGAAAGGGACGGAAGCGGCAGCTTCATTAGGGCTTGCGGTTACCAATGACAGTCAGGGCACCGGCATAAACGGAGCTGTGGCCTTCGGTCTGGGTATGAACAAGGTGGACAGCGATGTTCACGCCCTGATGATTGATGATAAGGCAACCAATACCGAAACCATCGGCACGGATATCAGCAACCGGGCTTATTACGGCGATATCCAGGTGGCAGGCGGTCTGGATTTTGCCTTTGCCAATTCGGCCGACGGAGGAAAGGCGATAGCCGCCGGTATCACTGCGGCGGTCAGCGAGATTGATAATGACATTCAAAGTGGTATTCAGGGCGGATCCTATACCGGCGTCAAGGATATGAAGGCGGCGGGTGATGACGCCCTGACCCAGGTGAATGCCGCGGTAGGACTGGGCTTTACTACGTCCGAGCACGGTTTTGATACAGCGGCCTCTCTGGCGTACGCCGAAATGAAAAACACGAATCACGCGTATATCACGAACACGGAAAAAATCGAAGCTTCGGGTGAAGTGACCGTGACTAACCGGGATATTTCCGGCAAAGCGGAACAGAACGCCTATGTGAGCTATTTGAAGAACCGTAAGGTGGATGCCACCGGCGAAAGCTATCTGAGCGACGAAACCAAGAAAAAGCTGGGAGTGGAAGCCGGCAGTACGATGGCCAACGTGGCGGTGCAGGTGGCCGGGAGCAAGTCTGTTGCCCTGGGCGCGGCAGTTTCCGTGGACAATGTGGCCAATAAGTTCAGCTCTGATATAACCAACAACAAAAAACTGCAGGCAGATACGGTCAAAGCTGCGTCTGATGTACATACCAACATCGTCTCCGTGGCGGTGGGAATCAGCGTCAGCACGAAAAGCTTCGGTGGAGTGGGTTCCCTGTCTTTCAATGACGTTGATCAGGATAATATCGTCTCCGTCACCGGCAACCGGAACGGAGAAAGCGATGGCATTAAGGCCAACACAGTGAGCGGTACTGCGAAAAATACCAGCCACATCGTGAACGTCACCGGCGATTTTGCCGGAGGAAAGAATGCTGTGGGTCTGGGCATTGCTTATAACTGCATGGATGATACTACCGGCGTATATGCCGGAAATAACCGGATCCAGGCAAAAGAAGCATCGAAGGGTGTGGATGTTTCCCTTGACGCGGACAACGATGCCTATTCACTGGCACAATCTGTGGGCGCAGCCGTTACATATCAGGATAACGGTATCGTGGCGGGGCACGGCAACTTTGCCGTGAACCGGGGCCATAATGATACGGTCGCCGTGATAGGTGAAGACAAAAAGGGTAATAAAGGAACCGACAAAGATAAGATCGTCAACGCCTCTTCCGTAACGGTTAAGGCGACGGACAAAACCGGTAAGACCGCCATTGCCGGTGACATTGATGTGTCTCTGAAAGGCAGTACTGTAGCGTTAGGTATCGGCGTGGCCTTAACGGAAAGTGACAAAGGTAATTCAGAAGAGGGTGGCGGCAGGGAAACAGTCCGGGCGGAAGTCAACAACGCGGATATTACCACGGTTAAGAAGGACAATACGCCCACGAACGTCAGCGCTATCGCTACAGACACATCCAAAGCAACCACTGTGGCAGTGGGCGTCGGCATTACTAAGAATTCTGTGCTGGGGGCTCAGGGAATAGGGGCAGAAGCCAATATCTTAAAGAACAACACGGCGGGACTGAATAATACCACCATTGATAAAAACGATACTGCCAAGGGCGCACTGGTCGATGTGAAGGCTGTTACCGCATCTACCCTGAAGACCGGCGCGGCTGGCATACAGTTAAGCGGGGAACAATCCTTCCTGACGGGGGTGGTGGCCGTAGGCGTCAACCGGATCAAAGATACTACAACCGCGGGAGTGACCTATACGGACAAACAGACTGCCAGATCCATGAATGTGGGCAATCTGGATATTTCCGCAGCTTCCCAGGGAGATATTATCAGCGTGGCCGCGGGTGTCTCCGGTACATGGAAGGGTACCGCTGCCATTGGCGGTTCCGGCAGCCACAATTATATTGAAAACAACGCTGCGGCGAAGATAGTTAATGCAGACATCAGCAGCTCTGGTAATGTGGGCGTGGTAGCGCGAAGCGACGAAGCTATTTCAAACTACGCAGGTTTGGTTGATGTTTCCGCCGCCGGGACGGCTGTTTCCGCCGCCATCGGCGTGACGGGCTCCAACAACAAAATCAACGGCATCACCGAGGCGTTGGTCGACAACAGTAAAGTTGCGGCCAGGGGTGATGCCGGTCATGCGATTAAGACTAAGAGCAAACTGAAAGAAAACTCGGATTCTGAAAAATACATTCTGGACGGCGCGGTAAACCGGAATACCTGGTCCAGCGGCTCGTTTACGGAAGGAGAGGGAGATAATAAGACATATGGCGTAAGCAGGCTGCAAAAAGGCCGTGAGGAAGAACATAAGACCGGCGTGGTTGTGGATGCTTCCGGTACGCACAGTATTTCGTCCGTCATGGCTAATGCCGGCGTGGCAATAGGAAGCGGGCAAGACGCCATTTCCGGTTCTCTGGCCGGTGTCGTCAATCTGAATGAGGTTACCGGTTCCACTATTGCAAAAGTATTAGATTCGAAAGTGAACCAGGCAGCGGATGCCCAGGCGAATCAGGAGGAAATCCGCAGCGATGTTACCGTTCATGCGGGTGACTACACTAACATAGCGGAATTCAGCGGATCGGCTGCGATTAGTATTGGAGGGGATACAGCCGGTGCAGCGGGCTTTACCGGAACCACGAATGAGCTCAGCCGGGTAACTGCGGCAGGTGTTTCCACCTCCGACGCGGTTACAGACGCGGGCTGGGGCGCAATAACGCCTCCCCCTGGTAAAACCCTGAATACTATCTATGCCGAAAACTTTACCGTGACTGCGGATGCGCAGCAGGCCATGTCCGCCTTCAATGTCACCGGATCGGCAGCGTTGGGCACTGAGGTTTCTCTCCAGACCGGCGATAACGTGAACACCAACAGGATGAAAAGTTCTACTATCGCAGCAGTGACCAACTCGACTGTGGATTATACAAAAGACGCGAAAGTGGACGCCAGTCACAAGGATGCCGCCTATAACCTGAACGTGGATGCAGGTCTCGCCATTTCTCTTAATCCGGAAGAAGTAGCCGGTTCCCTTAATGTGGGGGTCGGTGTGGTGAATGAAGAGTCTGTGGTGACGACCCTTATAGAACAAAGCGATATTAAAGCCCATGCCAAAACAGAAAACGAAACAGCGAAATCCGGATTGTCCGTTGGCGCGTCCAACAGCACCAGGCTGGAAGCTACGCTGACCTCTGTGGGCGTGGCGGCCAGTCTGCTCAGCGGCGCCGTGGCCAGCAGTATTGCAGTAAACAACACTGACAGCAAGGTAACCAGCCTGATCGCAGACAGTACGCTGGCGGCGGATACCATTGACGTTACTTCCTCCAATGAGATTAAAGTGAAAGACGCTACCGGCACCGGCGCAGGCGCTTTGATGGCCGGTATCGGCGTGGGTGTGGATGTGAGCACCTTTAATGACACCGTAAGCACCATTGTCAATAAGAGTGTGCTGACGGCAAAAAATACGCTTTCCATAGATACCAAAACCCTGCGGGAAATTGACTCTGTAGTAGCTGGTGCGGGTGTCGGTGCGGGCGGCATTTCGGTCAATGTGCTGGCCGTTACGGTAAACGAAGGCGTTGCGCAACTGGGAGCTGCGAAAGATGCTGACGGAAACGCTACTTCCTTTAATCATACAACAACGCTGAACACGGTTTTGGATGAAGTTAACGGAAGTATCTATCGAGACCTTTCCGAGAATTTCTACGGCATGACTGCAGAAGAAAAGGAGGTAATGCAGGAAAAACTTAAAGCAAATGCAAAAAAAGAAGCGGTTGCTGCGGGTACAGGCCTGCATACCGTTATCGGGAATGATTCCAGGCTGGAAGCCACCGACGGCGCCCTGACGATACAAAATACCGAACTGAACGATGCCGAACTGAACGGCGGCAGCGGTTCTCTGGGAATTGCCGCAGTGAACGTGGCGGATACTGTTTACCACCTGAACCAGCTGAACACGGTTTTGGTCGATAACTCCGAGGTAAAAGGAGGCAGCGTTTTGCTGCAGACTCATCAGGGCAATGTGACCAAGAATAATGATGAGGCCATCCATCTGCAAACAGTGCAGGCAGGTCTGGGAGGTCTTGCCATTGGAGTAGGCTATGCGGGTCTTACAACGAAGGGTGAAACCGGCGTTACGGTTAATAAGGGCGAACTGACTGCTACCAATGGCGACCTGACCGTTAAATCCAGCGATGACGCAAAGAGTAAAACCAATATGGCCGGTGTGTCGGCTGTCGTTGTTGCCATACCCGTCAGCGTGGCACACAATACGAACATAGCGAACAATTTCGTAACTGTAAAGGGAGGCAGTACGCTGAAGGCTGAAACAACAAAGATGACAGCGGTTACCGACGGTGAGGGAAATGAAACCACGGAAAAAACGCCTGCCCAAATCAATTTGCGGACGGAACGCACGGGCCGGGTTGCGGCCAAGACGGTAGGCGTCGGAGTAGGCGGAGCTACTGTCGTAGTGAATACGGCCAAGGTTTATGATAAAAGTTCGTCTGCTGTTTCCGTAACAGATGGCAACAATTCCTTTTCCTCAGAAGTAATTCGTATGGAAGCTGTCAACGCGCCTGTCGTTAAGGCGGAAGCCGGAGGCACCAGCGCGAGTATTGTAGGTGTTTCCGTGATGCAGAGCAACGCGGAGGCATATTCTGAAGCTAAGGTTGATGTGGCAGATGGCAACAATCTGCTGGGGAACGCCGTATTGGCTCAGGCGGTCATCGGCAAAGAAGGCGTCGATATGACTCATGCCGAAACCCACGGTACCAATGTAGCCGTTGGTATCGGCATAAACCCCAATAAAGCCAAGGCTATCACCGAAACAACAGCCCGCGTTACCATGGGCAGTGAAACCTACAAGACTGTGGAAAAAGAAAAACAGGAGGACGACGGAAACGGGTCAACACAGACCGTAAAGGAAAATGTCGCGGCAACCAGCCTGGCCCTGGTTACCCAAAATAATGCCAGCCGCAGATCCATCCTGGGCAATACTACCGTGGGCCTGATTTCATCAATCGGTACCGGGGACGCTAAAGCTACTGGCGATGACAAGAGTCTTGTAACGGCAAGGGGCGGAGCAAACAGCAACGGGGCCGTAAAATTAGAGAACCTTATAATTGCGGCATCGGGCAATAATACAGCCAAAGGTTATGCGGACGGTGACTCCGGCGGAATTACTGCCTTCGGCGCATCGGCTACCATCACGCTGAAGACCAAAACAACAAATACCACTTCTTTGTCCGGTGTCTGGGATGTAACAGGCAATGCCGATATCGGTGCATCCCAGCAGGTTACGTCAAAAGGAACATCCAAGACCGGGGCGGGCGGAGTATTGAGCGTGACATGGGCCAACTCAGACAACCATGTGGAAATGGATACCAGGACCGAACTGAAGGAAGGCGCGCAATTAAATGCCGGACAGAGCTATGTACTGGCCTCTAATAAAATCGTGACAGACGCCTATGACGGCGAGAACTGGAACAACCACATGAACGTTGGCGGCGTGATTCAGATTGCGCCGGACATTAAGTCTGAACAGGTTGTGACCAGCAATGCCAATGTAGTTGTTGGAAAAAATGCCAAAGTGACCACCGCCAGAGGTCAGATTTACGATGCCTCAACCGATATGGATATTTACAATAAGGTGGAAGGCAAGGGTGGAGGCGTAGCGGAGAACATATTTACCTTCAGTGATGTTTTTGTTACTTCCGCAAATAAGATTACCGTAAATGAGAATGCGGAGCTGGAACAGAAAGGCGAGTACGAAAACGGAAGCGACATTACTCTCAGCAGCAGCGACAAGATCAGGACGGATCTGGTAGCGGAAGCCTATGCCGGCGGTGTGGAAGGAATGGTAAAAGGCCAGGTGGATTCCACTGTAACCCGCAAAAACGCCGTGGAAGTAAACGGCAAGCTGTCCAGTACCCACGACATCAACCTGTATGCCGGCGTGAATGCGGACGGGTCGTCTTCGTCACTGGACTATACCGGCCTGGCGGAAGCCCATAACAATTCCGTGATTCCACCTTATACCAGCCCGGAAGTATTACTGAACCTGAAGAACAACCAACAGGTGAAGGTGGGAACTACTGGCCGCGCCACCTCAGTGCGTAATATCAACGTATCGGCAGAAAATGGCAGGGAAACCATTAAGAAAGACACGGTAGCTGTCTACTGGCTGTTCCTCGGCCAGAGCAAAGACTCCAAGACTGCAGCCAATACTCCGGGTATATCGACAGTCGAAGAAACCAACAACAATTATGTAAACGTGGACGGCCTGCTGAAGACCGGTATCCAAAACAATGTAAAGATTGATATTACCGGGGTCAGTATCCCTGCGGCTAAAGATGATGAAGGCAGGGTGATTCCGCTTAAACCTGTAGATGATAATCTGAAAAATCTGGAAATTTCGGTTACTAACAGCAGCGGAACCAATCCCGATACGGTTATCAAGAAGAAAGATATAAAGACCGGTGAGATGGATTATGCTACCCAGCTGGGAAATCAGCTGGCGGTTCTGGAGGAGCTTATCCGGGATTACAGTACCGGTGGCAATACGTCCTCTACAAGTCTGGCTTCGTATATGGGTTATATACAGCAACGTCAGCGTATTTTGGAGGAGATGGATAAACGGGGGCTGTTTAAAGACGAAACAATAGACGGAAGAACCGTCAGGGTCTATACGAATAAGGGCTTAACCATCAGTTATGTGGAAATTCCAGACATTACGGTCAGCGGCGGTAACATTATTGTCCAATCTGACACGCTGTACGGAACCGGACGTCTGGAAGCTAACGGAAAACCGCAGGTAGAGATTAATAACCTGTCTAACGCGTATCTGAAACTGAATAATATCCAGATTGGCGAAGACGGCGGCGAAATCCGGTTTAAAGGGGAAAGTGTAGCGAGCAATCAGGATATTACGAATCTTAACAAAAACAAAAAAGCGGCGGAGTTCGCCGACCTCAAAAACGACACGGTATCCGGAAAAGCCAGTGCAATCAAAGTCCTGAATGATAACAGCAGGGTGGGAACGACTATCCAGGTAAAAGAGAATCCCGACGATCCCGGTGAGACGCCGGTTGCCTATACTTCCATACCTGATACAGCCGTGCTGGGCAATATTACCAACAATTACGGCGATATTGTTATTGAAAATAAGCAGGGGAACATCGCAATCGGTTCCGGCAGTAAGAATAACAGCGCTAACATCAGCGGCAGGGCAGTTCAGCTGATTGCCACCCAGGGCAGCATTTCCCAGGACTATGTGGATGGTATCGTGAATATCGGCGGACGGCCTCAGGATATGAATCGTGATGTGGTAACCCGGGTCATTGAGGAAACGGGTCTGAATGCTACAGATGTTAAAACAAAACTTGGACTTACGAATACTTTGTCGGACATTACCAAGGCGGAAGGCGTGCGTATCGCCGGGGACAGCGTGTACCTGGCTGCGGCTGATATAAATGTTAACGGCCTGATTCAGAGCGGCTTCAGTAAATACGAGGCCAACATAGGACAAGATGCGCTGAGTGAGGAAAACATTGAAAGATTAAAAAACAACGGCAGCGAAGTTACGGTGCAGGGGCGCACCATGTATAAAATCAACGACGGAAACAAAGCTGTGTATGATGAATCCACCAGCGCATACAAATACATCGTGCAGGTCTACTATGACCCGCAGACCGGTGGTCTTCTGGTAGAGGATATTGATACAAAAGGCGGGAAGGTATACCTGACCGGCCGTATTTCCAATACAGGCGACGGAAAAATCCTTGCCGTGGACGGAGGGGCGGTCATCGATATCACTAATAATTCTGCGGCGGACCTGACGACCGGCAAGATTTTGAACAATGATATTGAAGGCAGGATTACGATTACCGACCTGGCAAAGGATACCTGGACGGAATATTCCCGTTCTGCCACGAATTCCATGTCCCTTGCCGCTTATGAAAAGTACCTGAAGCTTACGGATAACCAAAAATCTGAGTTTGCCGGCCTTTCCGACGATCAGAAGGCAGAATATCTTGGTTATAACACACCTGAAGAAAAACAGCAGGCACAGATAGTTTCTGCCGGCAGTATCGGATACAACAACGGCGCCACGCCGTCCGGTTCCTATTCCGTAAAGAACGGCCTGCGCTATAACTGGACGCTGGGGCGGGAATCCGGAACGACGACAATTTATCACCGCACCACGTCAACAGCGTTCTGGGGCGGCCTTGATATAGGTACAAATGAAGAAAAACTTTCCCGCGTTGAACAGACAACGCCGCATGAAACAAAAACGGAAAACGGAAGGAATCTGGGCAACGGTACATTTATTGATGCGATTACGCCTGATATTTCATCGTATGGTACGCAAATCGCAGGTACAGAGTTCGGGGCTATTCTGGAAAGCAAACAGACCAGTTCGTCCCGTACGGTGACCGGCGAATGGAAAGAGGGGGGGAACTGGTACCTGCTTTGGTCCAATCCGAAGTATCATACCACATGGACCACCAAAACCGGATCCACTCAGTCCTATACTTTCTCCCTGAAAGCAGACAACCCGATCGCGGTCGGGTTCATCGGGCAGAAAGACGGCAGCATCAGTGTGATGAATGGGAATACGGAAGGAGGCAATATTCATCTGGACGGTGACATCCGGAGCAACACGAAAGACGCATCGCTGTCAGTTCTTTCTTCAGGCGGGGGAATTGTCCAAAAGAGCGGTACAAGCCTGACCACGGGCCGGGTTTCCTTACTGGCAAAAGATAACATTGAAAATATACATATCACGTCCATGGGTGAGCGCATTGCCGAAACAACTCAAAACGGGGATGGGGAAAGCATTACAGCATATACAACCAATGACGGGGTTGAGCTTAGTGCTGTCTCTTCCCATGCTGGCAACGTTGTCATAGAGGTTGCAGGCGGCGTGG
>JAEEGL013628367.1_pt1 | contig 18754 bp, 9 predicted proteins | sample 9134231 | NCBI WGS metagenome assembly JAEEGL01 (sample SAMN16246548, study PRJNA631951) | gut metagenome | biome: gut microbiome; feature: rumen; material: fiber-attached | host: Bos | place: Iran: Karaj | collected 2018-10 | reverse complement strand
TTCTATAGCTTTCAATCTATTTCTTTCATATTCATAATCTCCTTCAACTCTTCTTTGACCTTTTTTTATAACTTGAATATTTCCACATCTTTTATTATATACATCTTTCCAATTAATGTCAGAAAAATATTTATGTTCTTTAATTTGTTTTAAAGTCAATCTTTTTTCAGGATTTTTTTTTAAAATTTTTTTTAATAAATCTCTTGTTTCATTATTTAATTCCTTTACATTAAAATTAATTCTATTATGTATGATATTATCATATAATATCTCTAATTTATTAGCTTTATAAGCAGTTCTTCCTACAAGGATTTCATAAATAAGTAATCCTACTTGGTATATATCAGCTTTAAAATTTACTCCTTTTCTTTCTAACATTTCAGGAGATAAATATAATGGAGATCCACAAAATGAAAGAGCTCTATCATTTTCACCTACATTCATTTTTGATAAATTGAAATCACAAATTTTTATGTGACCTTCAGAATTTAATAGAATATTTTCTGCTTTTAAATCCCTATATATAACTTTTTTATTGTGCATATATTCTATAGAAAGAATCAATTCAGCTATTAATAATTTAGGATTTATTATCATTTGAGCATTTGAAATGTCTCCATTTGAACATATATCAACAACCATAAATAAATAATTTGCAGATTGAAATGCATAATGAAGTCCTAAAATAAAAGGACAACCATTTAATAATTTTAATATTTTATATTCTTGCATCATATAATAAAAATATTTTTTTTCAATAATTGTATTTTTATTTATTACTTTTAAAGCATAATCTTTTTTATCTAACTTACTTTTTACTTTATAAACTGTACCAAAAGCTCCTGCTCCTAATTTAGATATTATATGAAAATCATCTAATGTTATTTTTTTCTTTTTTTTCTTTCTATCTCCTTTTAAAATTTCTTGAACTACACCTACTTGGTCATCTATAAAAATTAATTTATTTCTATTAATTGGAGGTAAATCTTCATTTTTTTTAAAATGTCTATAAACTTTTGAAATATAGTTAAACCAATTTTCTCTTGAAATCATATGTCTTGTTCTATATAATTGAGTTTTCTCTTTTCCATCATTAGGTTTATATTTTATTTCCATATAATAGAAAGTGTCTTTTTGAGTTTTTGGTAATGTTTTAATTTTAATAATATCTTTAAAGTTAAAAACTTCTAAAGGTTTATTTGGATAATTTTTAGGACTTTGATATCTTTTAAATAATCCTTTAGCAACATCTATTTCAGCATATCTATAATTGAACAAACCAAAAATATTTCCTTTCTTTTGAATATCTCCAATAATTCTAAAAGGATAATCTTCATTTTGTGAAATATCATTATTATGTTCTTCTTCTTCTTCAATATTTAAATTATTGTCTAAAAAATCTTCATTATTATATTGAGTTAATCTTGGTTTAAATATCTCCTTTTTTAATGTCTCAATATTATGTTTAACTTTAATTATATTAAATTTTGGATTTAACATATCTAAAATAATAGAACTTATATGATAAAATAATTTTTTTCTTTCATCAATTTGAATATCATTATAAAAAGCTTTTAAAATTATAATTTTTCTCTTTTTTTTATTCTTTAAAATTGATAAACAATCAGGAATTATTTCTTTTGATTTAATTCTTAAATGTGAAAAACTAAAATATAAATCTTTAATATATCTAACTATAATTCTTTTATTCAAAAACCAAGAAAGTTGGTTAATCTGAATGAAATAATACTATTAAAAAAGGATTAATATATATATACCAAAGAATAACTTAAAATATTTTCTGAAAAAATAAAGTTGGCAGAATAATCATTTTTAGAATGAATAGTATTCGTCATTTAATATTTAAGATTATTATTATATATATTTTTTAATATATTTAACTTTTTAATTAAAAAGAAATATAATATATTATTATTGTTTAAGAAGAATTTTAAATTACTAAAAGTTTATTTAGAATTTAACATCATCTGTTCCAACTTGCATTTCTAAATCTGAAATTCTTCTTTGTAAAGCAATTAATTGATTTTGAAGTGCTGTTTTTTCTGCTTTTAAAGAAGTTATTTGTTGTTGTAATCTACTATTTTCTGAAGTTTGATGAGAAAAATGTCTTTTCATTTCATCTTCAACTTTATTTAATTCCTGTAATAAAGTATTTTTAACTTCATGAGTTTTCATTTTTAAAATTTCTTGTAATGTATCTTTTTCATTTTTTAATGAAACAACATCTTTTTTATGATTATTCATTTCATCTGCAACTAATTGAATTTGCTCTTCTAAACTTGCTAATTTTCCTTTTAAAGTTGCAGCATTTGCTGAATTTGTTGCTCCAAAATTATTACCAGTTTGTGTTAATTGTCCTAAATTACTTGAACCAAATTCTCCTGGATTTGTTTGATTTGTTCTTCTCATTTGACTTTGACTTGCATTCATTTTTTAATTTTTATAAGTTATATTTTATTTTCATAAATTTATTTATTATTTAATATTTAACACATACCAACATAGATTAGTATTTTATTGTATAATACTTTAATTTTTATAATTAAAAATTTACATTCATTTAAAATATTTTATTTAATCAATATGGTTGAATGAATTTTAATTTTTAGAATAAAATAATTTATAAAATGAATTAAAAATTCTACATTAAAAAAATTTATTTTTTATATCTAAAAAATTTTATACTTTAGTTTTAAATAATTCTGTATTAATATCACCATTTTCCATATATCTGACAATTTTAGTTATTTTTTTCTTTTCTCCTTTTTCAATAATAAATCTTTCATTTTTTTCAATTCTTATTACACCTTCTGGTAAATCATCATCTTCATTAAATCCAGAATTAACATTTATATTTGGATTATTTTTTACTCTATTACTTTGTGCCATTTTATTTTGAATACTGTTCTCTATTTTTTTATTATCAAAATACTCTTTTCCATATGCTTTTTCACTAGTAATAAAGTTTTCTTTTTCAAAATTATTTTCATTTACATTTTCTCTATTATTATTCCCTTTACCTCCCAAAGTAGACACATCTATTTTTTTTCTATAATTACTTTGAAAATTACCTTCATTTGTACTATTCTTATCTTTTCTAACATTTTTATTACTTCTAACAATATAATTTTCTCCTCCATAATTATTATCATCATAATAATAATCATCATTTTCTTTTGCCCTATCAGTAATTAAATCTTTTTCTGGATCTATACTTTCTTTATGACGATAATTTATATGAGTTCCAGGTGCTAAATTATATTTTGCTGTATCTGTGTTTAAATCTTTTCTATATCCGGGATCTCTTTCTAAAGGATCTCCACCATCAATTTCTCTTTGAGTAGCCTTTTGATGTGTTCTTTTTTCTCCTTTTCCAGGTATAAATTCTTTTGCATACATTATTACAGTAATACTTTTAAATTTATCATGAGAACATATTCCTACTCCTATTTGATTAAAATTTGAATCAAACATCATATTTCTATTTCTTCTTCTTTCATCACCATCATCAACTATTAAATTCATTACAATCATTTCTGGATATAAAGAACCAAAATCTGTTGATTCCCCGAATTTGCCCTCATAAGTTCCAAAAGAATTTATAATAGAATCTCTATCAATAGAACTCATTTGAGCAAAATCAGAATAATTACTCATTTCATTTGCCATTGCCTGAGCTGCGTTATTTAAATTTTCATCAGTAAATAATGACCCTAATTTTGGTAATTGTTCTAAAAATGTTGCAGCTTCTTTATAAGCAGAAGGACCTTCTGTCGTTATTAAACCATTTTTCATATTTTCTAAACGAAGAACATTACCTTTAAATTGAGTTGCATAATTTCTTAATTTCCTAGCATAAGATTTAGGATTCTTTCTTATATGATTTATTTCAGAAATTATTTGCTCAATTGTTTTCGGACCAAATTTAGGTATATCAACCATTCAATGCTTTATAAATAATAAAAGTTATGTATTAAAAATAAAATTAATGATTAATAAATAATAATATAGATTAATAAATAAAAAAAGAAGAAAGATAAATCAAAAATATGAGAGAAATTTATGAAATATAGAATGGAGATTTTCTTAAAGAAAATTTAATTTAAATGATAGATTAGTTATTTAAATAAACAAAATAATATAAAAGAAAGGATTTATATCAATTAAACTTTGAAAACCATAAAATATTCAATGAAAAAAAGATTTTTGAAAAAAAAGCAAAAAAAAAAAAGAAAATGAATTGAAAATTTAGAAAAATATATTAATGGAAGTTTGATTATAATGAAATCCCAAATTATTTTTTTAGAAAAATCAATAAATGAAAATCAATTAAAGGAAATAGTATTTATATCAGATTTAAAGAATACTGAAAATCATAAAAAGAATATATGAAATACATTTAAAAAAACTTCCCAAATAGAATTGATCAAAACTAAAAAACCAAATTAAAAATATGAACAATATGATTAATTCCAACAAAAAATTAAATAAACATAATAGAAAAATTAATATATTAATATTATGATAATTAATAATAAAATAATAGTTGATAAATATGAGTCAGTAAATAAATTAAAAAAATCTAAATTTTTTAAGCCAAAAAAGTATTTGTATTGACAAAGAATTAATTATACCTTTTGAAACAAGATATCTTTTCTATGAAAAAGGAATCAGAAAAGAAATGTTATATAAAAATAATGTTTTAATCAAATAACAAAAATACCTCCAAATTTATGATAATTATAATATTTCAAATGAGTAAGAGATAAAGCCTTTAAAAAATAATGATATTTCATAGCATATAAAAAAAATATATTGTATATATAAAAGTCAACAAGTCATCAATTTTATAATATCAATAAAAATATAAATATGAAAAAGAATTAATTAAACAAAGAGTTATTATGAATTATGTTCAAGTATAGATATTTTAATTTAATATAAATACTTAAAATTATCATCAAAGAGAAATAAAGTTTTAAACTTCTTTAATTAACTATCAAAAAAAAAAAATAAATAAAAAAAATAAATATACAATTAAAAAATATCTTTTTTCATTTTAATGAGAAAAGAGTCAACTTCAAGTCAAAATTCTCCAACCTTTAATTGTTTAATATGTAAAGAAGATAGAAAATTTGTTTCAATTGGATTATGCAATCATAGAAGAATATGTTTATATTGTATAATGCGAGCAAGATTATTTTATGATGAAAATAAATGTCCAATATGTAATACAAATTTAGATGAAATTTATATTTTAGATTTCTCAAATAAAATAACATATGAAGAATTAATTACAGAAAAAGATTTATATTATAAAGATGATGAATTCGATAAATGTAAAATATATTATACTGAAATGGATGCAAAAGAAGAAGCTTTAAAATTAAGGGGATTTAATTGTCCAATTAAAAATTGTAGAAGTGAAACTTTTGAAAATTTAGAGAATTTAAATGAACATTTAAATAAAGTTCATCGAAGATATTATTGTAATGTTTGTTTAAATGAAAATAAGAAATTTTTAAGTGAAATGGAAATTTATAATGAACAAAATTTACAAGAGCATATAGAATTTGGGGAATATAAAGATGGAATTTTAATTAGTCCTCCTCATACTTCATGTCCTTTTGAAAATAATATGAAGTTTTATAATGATGAACAATTATTTAAACATATGAATAATAATCATTTCATTTGCCAATATTGTAGAAATGAAAAAAATATAATTTTTTATTTTCTTTTAGATAATTTATTACAACATTATCAAAAAAATCATTATTGTTGTCCTTTCGAAGAATGTATCCAAGATGTTTATGTAGTATTTGGAAAAGAAGAAGAATTAATTTCCCATTTAATTACTAAACATCATGTTCAAAATGCGACTAACAGATTAAAAGAAATTATAATTGAACATAAAGGTAATTTTAAAACTTTTACTCCTCTTTCCAATGGAAAAGATGAATTTAATTTTACCAAATATATTGAAGAATTAAAAAAAAAAAGTGAACAATATAAGAAAGATGTTGTTAATAATAGAAATAGATATGTTACTTTAGGGGAGTCCCATTTTAATGATGAAGGAATTGAAGTAATTTATGAATATAATAATAATAAAAGAGGAAATGGAGGAAAAAAAGGAAAAAATAAAAGAGATTATTATAATAAATTTAATCAAAATAATTATAATAATAATTATAATTATAACAATTATAACAATTATAATAATCAAAACAATTATAATAATTATAATAATCAAAACAATTATAATAATTATAATAATCAAAATAATTATTACAACAGAAACAAAAATAATAATCAAAATAATTATCGGAATAATTATAATCATAAAAAAAATAATTATAATAATAACAATAATACTAATAAATATTATAATGATAACAATGATTTCAATAATAAAAGAAATAATAATAATTATTATAATGAAAATAATAAAAGAAATAATAACGAGAATAAACAACATGAAAAAGAAAGTGAATACAATGAAATAGAAAATCAAGTAAAAAATATTTATATAACAAAAGAAACATTAAATTATTCTGAGATTATATCATTTTATTTAAATTCAATTAAAAACTATATTAAAACAAAAATTATTAATGAAAAAATATCTGATCAAGAAGTAATGCTAGCTAAAGAAACAATATTTCAACTAATAATAATAATAGATAGAATGGATTCACCTCAAAAATTAATAGAATTAACATCTCTTCATAATTTTGGAATTGATTTAGGAATAAATAAACAATTAAAAGAATTATTATCATCAGGAATAAAAAATAATAAAAAATTTTACGAAATTTTAGATAAATTAGAAACATTAAAAAAAATCCTTTTAGTATATAAATATTTATTAATATCATATAAAAAAATTGAAGGATTATTTTATAAATTAGATTTAGAACAAATAGATCCTGATTTATATGAAGAATTTTTAGAAAGACCAAAAAAACAAAATGAAAATATGTCAAAAATTGAAAAAGAAAAAAGAGAAAGACAAATAAAATTAAAGCAAGAAATGGAAAATCAAAATTATCTTTATTCAAATAATCAAGATAATAAAAATAAAAACCAAAAAAAAGAAGACAAAAAAATTAATTTTAATCCTCAGCAAAAATCAAAAAATAAATTAGCAATGTTATTAGAAGGAAATGAAGAAGAAGACAATAAAGATGAAAAAAATAATAAAAAAAAGAATATTGGAGGTTTTAATTTATCCAATTTTAATTTAGATATAGATTTCCCAGAATTAAAGTAGATAAATTATATAATTAATATTCTAATTTATATATTTTTGAATTTTTTAAATAAAAAATATTTATGGAAAAAATTAATTTGGTTGAAACTGAATTGAAAGAAAATGAAGAAAAAAAAGAAAAGAATGAATTTTGGGATTCAGAAGATGAAAATTATATAAAAAGAAGTGGATTATCAACTACTCCTGAATTAATATCATTAAATAAAAACCAAAAAAAAAATTATAAAAAAGGAATTGATAAAACCTTTTGGGTTCCTGATTCTGAAGTTAAACAATGTTATAATTGTGGAATTGATTTTTCTTTTATTGAAAGAAAACATCATTGTAGAGTTTGTGGAAATATATTTTGTAAAAAATGTACTTTATCATTTTATGAAAGAACGTATTTCGACGTAGAAGGAGAGTTAAAATGTTGTTTTTATTGTAAAGATATGTGTAAAAAATTAAATTCTATTTTTAAAGAAAATTTAATTGAATATAAAGATGAAAAAGGGAATAAAAATTTTGAAACTAAATTATATGATTATATAAATAGGAAAAATGATGATAAAATATTTAAAAAAATTTTAAACGAAAAAGATATCCAATTAAATAAATCATATCATAAGATTGTAAATGAAACAATAGAAAAAGTTTTGAAAACATCAGAAAAGTATCCAAATTTATCTCAAAATTGGACAGAAATTTTAACTAAATTATTGATTCAAATTTTTAACAATATTTGTCCTTCTCATCAAGATTTAAATGATTCAATAGATATAACAAAATATATAAAAATAAAAACAATAGAATATCAAGATCAAAGTTTATGTGAAGCAATTGATGGTTTTGCAATGAGAAAAAATGTTTGTTCTAAGAAAATGAAAACTGAAATTGATAATCCTACTATATTACTTTTAGATGGTTATATTGGAAAAAGATTAAATGATAAAAATGATAATAAAGATGATTTTTATATTAACAAAAAAAGCATTTTAGGTGATGAATTAGCTAATTTATCTTCATCCAGTGAAAAAGCTTATTTAAATATAATAAAGAAAAAAATTGAAAAATTAGACCCTCAAATTATTTTATTAAGAGAAAGTATTATTCCTGAATTTCAAAATTTAACTTTTAAAGATAATTCTATTATTAGTATTGTTGTTGGTTGTAAGATAAAATCTCTTGAAGAAATTGCAAGATGTACAACATCTTTTGTTGTTCCTTCAATTGATTTAATTAATAAAGGAATTATTTTAGGCAAATGTGAGAAATTTGTTGTTAAAAAAATCAAAAAAAATAGTAATAATAATTTGTTATTATCATCAGGGGATTATAATTTAATGCAATTTAAAGGTTGTGGAAAAAAGTTATTTTATACTTTAATTTTAAGCGGAAATAATAAAGATGAATTAAAGGAAGTTAAAAAACTTTTAAAGAATACTTTATTAAAAACTATTAGAGATTTTTATTTACAAAAAAAAATGTTTAATAATTTTAATTTTTATTATCCATTTAAGAAAGAAAATAATAATAATTGCAATAATAATATAGACGTCAAAGATAATAATAAAAATGGAAATGATGAACATGACATAAATAATAATGAAAATGAAATCAGTGATATAAAAAGTAAACTTAAAGATAATAATGACTTTAATAATAACATCAATAATAAAAATAACAATGATTGTAAAACAGAAGAGAATTTAAATTTTAAAGAAGGTTTTAACAACCAACTTATAAATAATGAAAATAATACATTTGGATTAGTTCAAATAACAATGAATAAAGGGAAAAATTTAAATGTAGATCTTTCAACATCTTTTAAAAAATCTTTTAGAGTATCATATTATGAAGATTCAAGAAATGAAAGTTCATTATCTATTCAAGAAAGTCAAATTTTAGATTCTGTATATCATATTTGTGAATCTTTTTTTGTAAGTATGAATTTTTATTCCAAAAATATTGAAGAAGAAAAAACTTTAGGTCAATTAATCATAGATTTATGTAATCAAAAAAATACTACTAAATGTAAGAAATGTTCAAGATCTTTTGAAACACATATTTTTTCTCTTTATAAAGGTTCTCAAAGATTAAATATTTCTTTGATGGATAATTCCGATAAGTTATTACAAAAAATTATTGAAGAAATGAAAATTAAAGAAAATAATGTATCAAAAAATGAATATGTTAATATATATACTTTCGGTTATTGTGAAAAATGTTTTAATATTGTAACTCCTGTTAAAAAATTAAGTGTTGATGTTTTTAATTTTTCAGCAAGTAAATTTTATTATCATTTTTTTTATAATAATAATGTTGTTAATATTCCAATTTCTGAATATTCAAATTATAAAAAATGGGAAAAATTAGAAATTGTAGATTGTAATCACTTAGCTTTTAAAGATATTTCTAGAATTTTTTTAACAGAGTCCGGGACTGTAAAATTTTCTCTTGAAAAAGTTATAAAATATATTCCGATTGAAAATCAATTAAATAAAAATTTAGAATTTAAAAGAGAAAAAAATATCAATGAATTGAAAATTTTAATGAAAGAAACAAAAGAAAATTCAAATTTTTTTATTGAGGAAATTGAAAAAGATTTCGGGTATATTTTAGATTATATTAATGCTTTTACTTTAGAAAAACTAGAAAAAGAAATGATTTTATTGAAAAATATTGGAGGAACTTTTTTATCTTTTTTTATAGAAATCAAAGAAGTAAATGAATTGTTTTTTAAAGAAACATTTAATGATATATTAGAAGCTAATGTTTATATTAAACTTTTATATTGTAGAATTTTTCAATTAATTTATCTTCTTCATTGTATACTTAAAGTTTTAAAAAATTTAACTTTTATTGAATTCTTTGAAAAAGAAGAAAAAAAATTTGAATTGATTGAAAAAGAAAGAAGTGAAAAAGAAAGAATTGAGAAAGAAAATAAGGAAGAAAAAGAAGAAGAATTTAAAGAAAAAGACAAAGAAGAAATTAAAGAAGAAGAAAAAGTTGAAATAATGGAAGAAAAAAAAGAGAACGATCAGGAAGAAAAAAACAAAGAAGAAGATCAAAAAATAGAAAACAAAGAAGAAGTCGAAAGAAAAGATATTAAAGAAGAAGAATATATTTTTAAAGAAAATAAAAACGAAGAAAAAATATTAGAAAATAAAGAAAAATTAAAAGAAGAAGAGATTAAAAAAGAATATAAATGTGAGGATAATAAAATCGATAAAGAAGAAGAAGATAAAAAAGAAGTTCAAAGAGAACAAAAAAAAGAAAATGAATTTAAAGAAGAAAATAAGGTAAAAATAGAAGAAAAAAAAGAATCAAATGAAAAGAAAGAAGAAAACAAGGAAGATAAAAAAAATGAAATAAAAGAAGAAAAAAAAGAAGAGACAAAAGAAGAAAATTCAAAATCTAAAAATCCCAAAAATGATTATAAAAAAATATTTCTACTTGATTTTGAAAAAGAAAAAGAAAGATTTACATCATTCAGAGAGAATTTACTAATAATTAATAAAAGTGAAAGATATAAACAATTAATTTCTAAAATTAAATTTTTTGACTCAAAACATAAACAATATGCAGTTAACGTCATTGAAAATGATATATGTTCCTTAATATCAAGTGCGTTAACAAGTGATGAATATTTAAAATTTGTTAATTCATTTAATAAATTTAATATAGCTCAATTAGAAAGAATTGAAATTCCAATAAATGAAAAAAAAAATGATAAAAAAGAAAAAATTGAAATTAATGTTAATGAAGAAAAAGATGAAAATAAAAAAGAAGAAAATGATGATAAAGGAAATAAAAAAGATAAAAATAATAATAAAGATAATAAACCAAAAAATAAAAAAAAAAAAGATGCATCATTATTTAAATCTTCATTATTATTTAATTTGAATCAAATAGAATTTAAATTGAATAATTTAGATAGAGAAAACATACTCATTCAAATGAAGAATAATTTAATGAATGAAGGAAAAAATCCTTTTATATATTCTATGAAAAATGATATAAAACAAATAATATTTGATTCATTGGAACAATCGAATAAAATAGATAATATTTCTTATCCAGAATTATTTGATAAATTACATAATAATGATTTATTAAATAAATATAAACAAAAATTTGCTGATTTAAAATCAATAAGTAAATCAATTTTACCAATTAAAAAAAAATATGAAGCGAAAGAAAAATTAAAATTCGAAAAACTTAAATTTGAAGAAAGTTCAATTTCAGAAGAAGAATGTACAATAAAAATATTTTTCACAATCCAATTTCAAGCTTTTAGAGAATTATATTGTTCAACTTTTAAAGATTTTATTTTATCAATGAGAAAAATTAATTTGTGGAAAAATGTTTCAGGAGGAAAATCAAAGTCTGATTTTTTTAAAACTTTTGATGAAAGATTTGTAATTAAATGTATAAGTAAATTTGAATTTAAAATGTTTACAGAAATGTGTGTTCAATATTTTTTACATAATTATAAATATTTATTTCATAAAATGCCAAGTGCAATGGCAAAAATAGTAGGAGCATTTAAAATAATAAAGAAATCTTCAAATAAAAATATTGAAAAAATATATTGTGTTGTTATGGAGAATTTATCATATAATTTATTAAAATCAAATATTAATTTAAAGATATATGATTTAAAAGGTTCTAGATTAAATAGATATATGAAAAATAAAGACCAAGTTCTATTAGATACAAATTTTAGAGAAGATTTTAATGGTGAACCTTTGGTTTTAGATTCTGATATTTATAGTTTATTAAGAAGTGCTATTATTAATGATTCTTTACTTTTAAGTAAAATGAATGTTGTTGATTATTCCCTTTTAGTTATTATCTTAAATGAAGATGGAAAGGAAGATACAGATGTCAAAAAAATTAAATTTGGAATTCTTGATTATTTTAGGAAATATACTTGGGATAAACAATTAGAAACTAGATTTAAAAAATTAATCAATAATTTTAAGGATCCTACGATAATTAGTCCTGAAAATTATAAAAAAAGATTTGATGAAAAAATCAGTAGATATTTTATTGGAACATAATAAAATAAATTTATTTATTTTGATTAATTTTAAATCAATAAAAATTAATATTCATATATTGATAAAAAATCAATCAAAAATGAAGTGTATAGGCGATGTAAAAAATAATCATTAAAAAAAATAAAAGAAAAAAATTAAACAAAAAAAAATAAAAAAAATAAATTTTCCAAAAAAATCTAATTTTAAAAACCATTAATAAAATTTTTTAATTTAATTTTGTAAGAATTTCATATTGTCCATGATTTTCTGTAAGAACAAATCCAGATTGAATATTTTGTCCAGTGGTTTCACATTTAGCAACATAGAAAGTTTCTCCTTCAGCTTCAATGGCTTTAACATCAACAACAGAATGTAATTTATTACTACTTTTCATTAAATATTGACTAATAGCAGCATTAACTTGAGCAAATCTAGGAGAATTTAAAGAAATTCCATTTGATTCAAAGTGTTTGATTTGACCAACTAATTCTAATTCAGGAACAGAATTTTGATCGAATTTTAAAGGTTGATAAAATTTATATTCATGTATTTGAATATCATTTCTTGTGTTTGCATATGCTTGAGTTGCTATTATTACTTTATAATTCATTCCAGCTACTACTTGACTGTATATTGCAATTGGTTCTACTGTCATTAAATCTGCATTTGTCATTGCATCTGCATAAAATTGATTTGTTGCTGCTTGCATTACACGATTTATGTAAAAATCATTTATTTCTTTGAAGTTTTCTACTTTGTGATATCCACCTGGAATACAAGATACTAAAGCGATAAGGATTAAGAATAAAGATTTCATTTTTTTTTATTTTTTTTTTTTAGGAAAGGTATTTATATTTGAACAAGATTTTTTTTTTTTTTATATTTTTTTTTAATTTATTGAAAAAATTATTTCTGTTTTCGGAGAATTATTTATTTATTTCAATTGAATTAATTTTTATTTATCTTTTTTTTTATAACATAATTGAAATTATTTTATAAAGAAATAAATAAAAATTATTTAATATAAATAAAATAATTTAAATTTATAATATCTGTTAATAATTTCTTCATTGACAATAATAAATACAACATAAATATCTTTTTTCCATCTTTGAATATACATAAAACATTAAATTATATTCTTTATTTACAATCATAAGCAATAATCATTTAATTGTTTCTAAAATTTTTCGGAACAAAATTGTTGAAAAAATCAAACATTTCCATTGACTATTAAATACAATATAAATTTATCATAAAAAAAAATAAATTAAATTTTTTTAAAATTAAATTAAAAATGAATAATAATGATTGTTCAGTTTTTACTAATAAAAAAGGTAAAATAATGCAAGATGCAGAAGTACAATATGGTTATAAAGACGAAACAAAAAATTACGATGAAATAAAAAAAAATAATAAAAATAGAATAAATGGTTATCAAAAAGAATTTAATATGAAAATCATCAAAAATGAAAATACTACAAATTCATTAAATAATAGTCAAATTAATTTAATGAAAAATCATTTAAAATTAATTTGTGAGAAAACAGAAGAAGGAATAAATAATTATCATAAATTCAAAGATGAAAAAGAAAAAAATGAAAATAATACATATCAAAATTTTTTTCCTAATTTAGAAATTAAACCTTTAACAAAAGAAATAACTTCTTATAAAGAACAATCAGAAAATATTCAATATCAATTAGAAAATGTATATAATATATCAAAAATAAACGAATTAGAATCATTAATAAAAAAGAAAAAAGGAATTTTTCAAAAATTAAAAAACGAAAATAAAACACTAAATAATTTAATAAAAGATCAATCAAAAGGAATGGGAGAATTTTTATTAAGATTTGATAATACTAATGAAATAGAAGAAATAAGTAAAAAAATAAAAAATGAAAGAGATGAAATGAGAATGAATAAAGAAATGAGTAGAGCCATTGAATCTAAAATTAAATGCCAAAATAATAAAAAAGAAAATTTAGAAAAACAAATTAAATTAATCAAAGAAAGTATTGAATATTATAAAAAAAAAAGAACAAAAGAAATGAAAAATGATTCTTTACAAAATTTAACTGAAAAAGAAATTAAAAAATTAGAAGAAGAAAAAAAAAATTTAGAAGATGATAATTTAGTTGCTGTAAAACAATATAAAATTGAAATAAGAAATCAAATTTCAACAATAAATGAATTGAATAATGATATACAATATATTTTATTTACATTAAAAGCAATAGAACAACAAAAAAGAATTGATGAATTAAAAAAAAAAGAAAATCTTCGAATAAAAAATAAACAAATGAAAAGAAATAAATCTCAAAATATAATAACTCATAATAATAATAAAAAAATAAATAGAATTAAAAATTTAAGTAGAGATAATATTAAAAAAAATAATCCATATGATGACGCTTTTTTAACGAGAACTCCTACTTTTAAAACAAATATAAAATTTGGAAAACCATTTGAGATAAATAGATTTAATAAAGATAATTTTTATTCAAAAAAATTATGTAAAATTATTCCTCACATAAATAATACTAATAATAATAATAAAAGAAAAGGTGATATCCATGAAGTTGGAAATGAATATGAGAATAATAAAATAAATTATATGACTAATAATAAAGTCATTGAACAAATTAAAAATTTACAAAATGAAATCCAGTATACTTTAAAAAATGATATTATTATTGATAATTTACCGAATAATATTCATAATTTTAATGATAGAAAAGTTGATAATAAAGAAAAAAGTCAAGATAAATTTAATGAACAAAGTAGTATTACTGCAATTCCTTATAATGATAGTACTGATATTAAAAATGATTTTGAATATTTTAATAATGAAATTGAAAAACAAAATTTATGTAAAAATATAGATAAGGAAAATCAATTTCCAAATATAAAAAGAAAGCCATTTGATAAAATAAATTTCAAATAATAAATTAAAAAGATATAAATTATTTTTTCAAATAAATATAAATTTAATAAATAATTATTTAAAAATATTTGTTTAATTATTTCTTAAAAATGTTAAAAAATGAATTTTATAAAATATATAAAATAGAGGATTTCTGGTAATTTATTTTTGAAAAATTTACCATTTGGTGATTAATATCTTTTGTATAAATGTTATATACTTCATGTTGAATTTCATATTACTATTAATTCCTTCTTTAAGTTTGATTATTTTATTTTTCTTTGGACTTTTACTCAAAATCTTTTTGAGTATTTTTTTGAAAAATTCATTCTCATAATCTCTAATTTTAAATATAATTTCAGAGTTATTTCTATTACAGATAATATCTATGAGAACTTAAATATACATTCTAAATATGAATACTTTGTTTAGAAAAAATTCTTTATAAAATTTTTTCATCATTTCTATAATTATCTCCTATGTTAGTTCTTAATCATTTTTATCTATTCTTAATATTTTTCATAGAAATTAATTTTAAAAAAATTATTATAAAATTTTTTTTGAAATTTTGGTTTTCCATTTTTTCTTAATCAAAACAATTTACATCTATTTAATCTTTTATTTTTACCTAATTGATTAGTATTATCAATAATTTTTTTTATTATTAAATCATTAGAATTTTTAAATCTTTTTTAACTATCCTATGAAATTCATTTGTTTTCTTTAAAAAGCCTTTAAATATTTTTTTTTCATTTTTTTGAAAGACTGAATTTTAAATTTTTTCCTGTCTGAATAACTTTGTTCATTTTTCTCTATCAAATTCATATTTATTTTCTTTTGTTCTACATGTTCAAATTTTGATTTTTTTTTTTTTATTTTTAATTTTTTCTTTTGTTTTTCTTCTTTTTTTTATTTATATTCAACATTACTATGATAATTATCAGATAAATAAAAAAATTTGAAACTTGATTTTTATTTTTAAAGATAAAATATTATAATTTAAATTTGTAGATCTTTCTTTAATCCATTTAATATTTTTATGATATGGAGAATTCAGTGGATTTAATTTATTAATATATTGATTGATATTTATTCAAATATTATTTATTTTTTTAAATATAAAAAAATCATTATAAACATTATATTTTATTTTACATAAAAATGAACACATTATTAATTGGTATAGGTCAAGCAGGAACTACAATCTCATCTTTAATATCTGAAAATCTATTGAATAACTCAAATAATAATTCTTTCATCAATTTAAATGGAATATCTTGTAAAGCTTTTTTAATAGATTCAGAATCAAAAGTGATAAACAATATATTAAACAATAAGAAAAAAATTTCAAATTACTTTTCAAAATACACAAATATAATTACAAATTCCTCAGGAAGGGGGAATAATTGGGCTTTAGGCTATAGTTTACAATATAAAGAATTTAAAACAGAAAATAATATTAATAAAGTATCATATGAATATCTAAGAAAATTTTTAGAAAAATGTGATTTTATTGATAAAATTATTTTCATTCATTCTTTAAATGGAGGAACTGGAAGTGGAGTTGGCTCAAGAATGATTGAAATGATTAAAGAAGAGTATAATAAAATGAGAATAATTTCATGCCCTATATTTGGTTTTGGAATTGAAAATACAAGTTTAAGTCAATTTAATGCTTTTTTTACTCTGGCAACTATTTATGATAAAGTTGATAATATTATTAGATTAGACAATGAAAAAATTTGTAAAGACAAAAATATTTTAAAGTCTGATTTAATTGAAGCTTCTTTAGTTGAAGATTATATTATTAAAAGTGATAATCATGATTTTAATTTTGAAAAATATTTTTTTAATAATAAATTTGTTGATGTTGGTTACTTAAATGATGATTATATTATTAATAATGCAAATTTTAATCCCGAGAAAATGTTAAATAAAATATTTCATGGAAGAAAAAATGGAATTTTAACTTGTGATTCTATTTATAAAACTAATATGAATAATAATAAAGAATATATTAAATTTAATTCAAATTTGATGAAAATTATTAACTGCGAATTCAATTCTGTTTTATATGAAACTAAAAAGGATTTAAAAAATAATAAAATGAATATTAACATTTTTTATAAAAGTAATAATATAGATTGGTTAGAAAATCTTTCTAAAATAATTGGTGAAAAATTACAACAAAAGTATATATTATTTCATAAAATAATGAGGCATATTTTTTAATATATTATTCTTAATTATTATATAATTTATAGTATTTATTAGGTTCCAAGGTAAGTTTTAATTTTTTAGAAATTGGAAAAAAATATAAGTTTCTCGTATTCTAATATTTTGAAAGAATTTTGATTTTATATTCTAAATTTATTAAATATGGTAAATATAATTATTAATTATTTGAAAAAATGTAATGAAAAAAAAATATCAAAACAATAGTTTGAGTAAATAATAATTCATTTAATACCTTAGAAGTTTAAAATGCAAAATATTTGATTTCAAAAATATACTGAACAAAAATAGTAAAAATTTTATTTCATTAATTTTTAATATACCAGATTTTCAAAAGAAAACCATAAAAGATTATTATAATAATTTCAAAAAACCTAAATTATTATTGACTGAATGTTTTGTCATTTAAAGAAAAAAAAATTGTTAAAATAAAAAGCAAAAAAACAATTTATTATTAAGGAAATTAATTTTAACTGATAAATAATAATATTGTATCCCTTTATCTTAAGGAAAAAAAAAATTCAGAAAAAAATATTAATAATAATATTGATTTATTGGAAAATCCAACATTCTAAATAATAATTAAAAGTAAGAGGGAAAAGGGGATGTAAATATAAAAGGTTTCAAAAGATGAAGATCAATAGCATCTTTTAATCATGACAAATAAGAAAAAAACTTATTTGGAAATTCAAGAAATGGAGATGAAACACTAAGTTTTTATGAAATTATAGCTGTTCAAAATAATTGACTAAAAGCAAAAACAAATTTTGATTATTCTCCATCAGAAATCCAAAGAAATTAAAATGATGAAAATGTTTATATAAATAAAGATATTAATTATATTAATCTTATTTTTGTTGTTTTTGTTTTATTTAAATAAATAAGCAAAAATATTGTTGTAGATTAAATGTTACTTTTAATATATGATAAATTCAAAGAAAAATTTAAAACTACCATCATCAAAAAAACTTTTCTTGAAGATTTTTTGGAATGCAACATAAAAAACTTTAGTCAAAATTTTCTTCTATTTCATAAGAAGAAAATTGAAAACAACAAAATATAAACTATAAAATTTGTGCTAAGTGAAAATATGCATTAATAGAATTATTTTATATGAACTTATTTCCAAAAATATTATAAATTTGATCAAAACCTTTTGGGTAAGTTTTACCATCTATAAAAATATGAAAATATATTTTTATATTTTTTTAATGAAAAATTGATGTAAATATTATATGAAATGGATGAAAAAATGGGGATTGGGGATTG
>JAEEGL017037457.1_pt1 | contig 18755 bp, 14 predicted proteins | sample 9134231 | NCBI WGS metagenome assembly JAEEGL01 (sample SAMN16246548, study PRJNA631951) | gut metagenome | biome: gut microbiome; feature: rumen; material: fiber-attached | host: Bos | place: Iran: Karaj | collected 2018-10 | reverse complement strand
TGTGGTCATACACAGACTTACCGGCGACGGCGACAAGAAGATACTCATAGCGCCCCTTTGGAGCGGAGATAAGAAGCATGTGATCAACAGGATCCGCAGGGAAGTTACGGGGCTATAGAGTTATTAAGAGACAGAACATGATATCCGGAGAATTCAGATAATAAGTTATTGGATCGTGATATCCAGAGAATTCAGATAATAAGTTATTGGATCGTGATATCCGGAGAATGAGTATATAAGGATAATGATAAATATGGTTCGGGAAGAAAACAAAACAGATGTGAAAGTTCATAAAAAAGGAAAAAAAGCGCTTGTAGTGATAGCGGTGATCGTTCTTGTAGCCGTGGCGCTTGTTTTTTCATACAAGGCGCACATGCATTATGATATAGAACCGCATGAATTCTATGACATAGAGACCATTGCGAAAGAAGGCAGGTCATATGATTCTTTTTCGACAGTATATATGACGGGGGATATAAGCCCGGACGGTCTTAGAGCCGCATATGAAGCACTGGGGGTAGACCTTCAGGGAAAAGTTGCAGTAAAGCTTTCGACCGGTGAAGCAGGGAATCCAAATCATCTTGCTCCTGAACTGATAAAGGATCTGGTTCAGAGCGTAGACGGCACCATAGTTGAATGCAACACCGCATACAGCGGATCAAAAAGAGCTGAGACTGCCATGCATATGCAGGTTGCGAAGGACCATGGTTTTACAGATATCGCAGACGTAGACATCATGGATGCCGGGGGATATATGGTGATCCCTGTTGAAGACGGTAAACATCTGTCTGAGAACTGGGTAGGACAGGATCTTGAAAAATATGATTCAATGCTTGTGCTTACACATTTTAAGGGGCATCCCATGGGAGGTTATGGCGGCGCTCTTAAGAATATTTCCATTGGCGTTGCGTCAAGAGAAGGAAAGGTCAGGATCCATTCGGGAGGTTTACTTACCAAGCCTACCATTACGTTCGGGGCGCTTATCACGAACCAGGATGTTTTCACTGAATCCATGGCTGAAGCTGCAAAATCCGTATTCGATTATGAAGGACGCGGAGAAAGGATCGTATTTGTCAGCGTCATGAACCATATGTCGGTGGATTGCGACTGTGTGGCGGAACCGGCGGCTGTAGACATGCATGATATCGGGATACTGGCGTCCTTGGATCCTGTTGCGCTTGATCAGGCGTGCATAGATCAGGTATTCCTTGCACAGGACAGCGCATCCCTTCAGGAACGAATCTTAAGCAGAAACGGTCTGCATATCTTAACACATGCCGAAGAAATAGGTTTCGGAAACCGGGCGTATGAGCTGGTCAGTCTGGACTAAATGAAGGAATGAAATAAAGTACTCTGAATGAGCAGATAAACAGGATTGTCCTGGCGTAGGAATCTGTTTACCGGCAGGGATTAAATGATTTCATACCGGAAGATCTCAGGTTATGGAAATAATACAGCGCGAATTCATATATATCTGGTATTACTTTACCAGACAGTTTTCACAGATATTCGGATACTGGGTGGCCGGAATGCTTATCGGGTCAGCGGTATCCGTTTTTTTCAAGGATAAGATACATGGGCTTGTCAGGGGCCTGAAAGGAACCGGAGATATTGCTGGTATTATCCTTGCGTCCGTGCTCGGGATACTGTCGCCCTTATGTATGTACGGAACCATACCCATCGCCGCTTCTTTTTCCAAAGGGGGCATCAAAGATGAGTGGCTTGCATCGTTTATGATGAGTTCGATCCTGTTAAATCCCCAGCTGATAATCTACAGCGCGGCGCTTGGGGCGACCACACTTGCAGTGCGCATCATCAGCTGCTTTTTATGCGGGATCACGGCAGGTATTGTAGTCCGCGTGTTTTTCAGAGAAAAGCCGTTCTTCAATTTTGATGGTTTCGAGGAACCGAAGAACAAGGATACGGATCCGAACCTTCTTAAGCGCTACATAATGAATCTCGGACGAAACATTAAGGCTACAGGCATATATTTCCTGGTGGGAATCCTGCTGTCTGCTTTATTTCAGAGATATATCCCGCAGGAAATGATGACTAAAGTGTTCGGCGGAAACGAAGCCTGGGGAGTTCTTATGGCGTCTACCATCGGCGTTCCGTTATACGTCTGCGGAGGCGGAACCATTCCAATCCTTCAAAGTTGGCTTGCAAACGGGATGAGTCTTGGAAGCGCGGCAGCATTTATGATCACAGGCCCCGCTACCAAGATCACCAACCTCGGCGCTTTGAAGGTTGTGCTCGGGATCAGACATTTCGTATTGTACTGGGTGTATGTGATCCTTTTTTCGTGCCTCACGGGACTGTTGATCAATATGATCCGCATTTAATTGCGATCAATATTATGCGCATATTATTATTTACAAGCCTAGCCAACCAGGTATTGATACTGAACCTGAGCTTCGCAGTGAATTAACTCAAATGTTGTAAAGATGAAAATATTGAATCATTTGTTATAATGTTAAGAAAAAGTACTTATGTAAGATTTCGAGAAGAATCAGACAGGTGCATATAGTCAAGATAGATATGTATTCTAAAAGTATAGTGATGTAGGCGTTGGATTAATATAGGAGGAAGAAAACATGCTTGAGACAGGAATTGCAGCACCGGATTTTACGTTGCCGGATCAAAACGGAGAGAACCATTCGCTTTCGAATTTCAGGGGACAGAAGGTTATATTGTATTTCTATCCGAAGGATAATACAGCAGGCTGCACTAAACAGGCTTGCGGGTTTGCGGAAATGTATCCGTTGTTTCGTGAGAAAGGTGCGGTTGTGCTTGGCGTGAGCAAAGATTCAGTAGCTTCACATAAGAAGTTTGAAGAAAAGTATGGTTTACCTTTTACGATCCTTTCGGATACGGAGCTTGAAGTGATCAAGGCATACGATGTGTGGAAAGAAAAGAAGAATTACGGCAAGGTTTCAATGGGAGTTGTGAGAACAACATATCTGATAGATGAAGAAGGGGTGATCATAAAGGCAATGGATAAGGTGAAGGCGGCTGATAATCCTCAGGAGATGCTGGATATATTATCAGAGGAGGCCTGAACCTTCAGAATAATCTCTTGAATAAACCTCGTAAATCGGCTATATTAATATGAGGTCTGCTTATAGGCAGGCGCGCCATAATAATGTCGGTTTACGGGGTACATTTATGTGTAAGGATGTTGCCCTGCGGCCTGTGGCAGAAGGGAAACACACTAATGATCAGAGCGATGACGATAGAGGATTATTCCAGGGTAAAGGAACTCTGGATGAGCATACACGGATTCGCTATCAGAAGCATAGATGATTCTAAGGAAGGCGTGGAGAAGTTTCTGGTAAGAAACCCGGGATTAAGCGTTGTCTGCGAGGAGGACGGCTGGATCGTAGGGGCTATCCTGTGCGGACACGACGGCAGAAGAGGTACACTATATCATGTCTGTGTACGTGAAGAGTATCGCAGACGCGGCATAGGTAAGGCTATGGTCGTTCATTGCATGGAAGCGCTTAAGAAGGAAAACATCAACAAGGTTTCACTTATCGCATTTACGAAAAATGATGTTGGTAACGCATTCTGGCGCGAGATCGGATGGGTGAAGAGAGAAGACTTAAATTACTATGATTTCACCCTCAATACAGAGAATATTACGGCTTTCAATGCATGATCGCTAGGCATTTATTACGTAACACAACAGGAATTACAACCAACAAGTTAACACAACAGGAATTACAACCAACAAGTCAACACAACAGGAATTACAACCAACAAGTTAACATAACATAACATAATTAACCTGTTGGAACTAAGAATAAATAATTGAGGTATATCAATGAATTCAAATGAAATGGAAATCCTGAAAGCCAAGGCGGAGACTCTGATCGAGGCTCTTCCTTATATCCAGCAGTTTAACCGCAAGATCATCGTGGTAAAATACGGCGGAAGCGCCATGACGGATGAGGAACTTCAGGAAAATGTCATCAAGGACGTGACGCTTCTCAAACTCGTCGGATTTAAACCCATCATAGTCCATGGCGGCGGTAAGGAGATCAGCAGGTGGGTAGACAAACTGGGGATGGAACCCAGATTCGTAAACGGCCTGCGCGTAACTGATGAGGCTACCATGGAGATCGCCGAGATGGTTCTGAATAAAGTTAATAAGAATCTTGTCCGAATGGTATCGGAACTTGGAGTAAGGGCTGTCGGTATAAGCGGCAAGGACGGAGGACTCCTTCAGGTTAAGAAGCGTATGCCTGACGGTGAAGATATCGGATATGTGGGTGAGATAACGGAGGTTGATCCGAAGATCCTGTATGACCTTCTTGAGAAGGATTTTCTTCCGATAGTAGCGCCTATTGGAATAGGGGAGAATTTCGACACCTACAATATCAATGCAGATGATGCGGCGTGCGCTATAGCCAAAGCAGTAGGAGCCAACAAACTTGCTTTCCTGACTGATATTGAGGGACTGTATAAGGATATCAATGACAAATCTACTTTTATCTCAAGGATAACAGCGAGTCAGGTTGATAAACTTATCGAAGAAGGCTGGATCGCAGGAGGCATGCTTCCCAAACTAAACAACTGTACGGATGCGATAAGGGCGGGAGTAAGCAATGTGCATATATTGGATGGAAGACTTGCACACTGTCTACTGCTTGAGATATTCACCAAGCAGGGTATCGGAACACAGATAATGTCGGATGAAGAAGAGACGGCCTGAAGAAAGCCGGAAATCTAACACAACCATCAAGCAGACAGAAGAAGACAGAACAAGAAGAGAATCCAACACAACCTTCAGGAAGACAGTGAAAACGTATAATCATTAAAAAGGAAACACCATTATGAATATGAATGAATACATTTCGCAGGCCGAACGTGACCTGCTCCATACATATAACAGATTCCAGATTATCTTAGACCATGGCGATGGAGTTCATCTCTACGACGCTGACGGCAAGGAATATCTGGATTTTGTGGCCGGGATCGCCGTATTTGCTTTAGGATATCATTATCCGGGGTATGATGAGGCGCTCAAAGCCCAGATAGACAAGCTCATCCATACTTCCAATTATTACTACAATGTCCCGGCTATAGATGCTGCCCGTAAGATCAAGGAAGTAAGCGGTATGGACCGTGTATTCTTTACCAATTCCGGGGCGGAAGCAGTAGAAGGCGCTCTTAAGGCGGCACGCAAATACGCATATCTTATGGATGGCACAACGGATCATGAGATCATCGCGATGGAACATTCCTTCCACGGCAGAACCTTTGGTGCACTTTCCGTTACAGGTAATCCTCATTACAGGGAAGCATTTGAACCCATGATCGGCAATATCCGTTTTGCGAAGCTTAACGATTATGAATCAGTGTTAAATGAAGTGACAGACAAGACCTGTGCCATAATCATGGAGACCGTTCAGGGAGAAGGCGGTCTTATCCCTGCAAATGAAGAATTTTTAAGAAAAATACGGACATTATGTGACGAAAGACACATTTTACTCATTTTAGATGAGATTCAGTGCGGAATGGGCCGTACAGGTCATATGTATGCATGGCAGGAATACGGTGTACGCCCTGACATCATGACATCCGCAAAAGCGTTAGGATGTGGCGTGCCTGTGGGAGCCTTTATGATGACTGAAGAGGTGGGACAGCACTCGCTTGTTGCCGGTGATCACGGTACAACCTATGGCGGTAATCCGCTTGCATGTGCCGCAGTGAGCAAGGTGCTCGACATTTTCAAAGAAGACGACATAGTAAGCCATGTTCAGGCTACAGCGCCTTACCTTACGGATAAACTTAACGAGCTGGTATCAGCTTATGATTGTATAACAGAGCGCCGCGGTAAAGGTTTCATGCAGGGACTTAAGTTCGACAGACCGGTGGGAGATATCATAAATAAGGCGGTTGCCAAAGGACTGATCCTGATCAACGCAGGAAGCGATATCATAAGATTCGTTCCTCCGCTTATCATTAAAAAAGAACACATCGACGAAATGGTTTCTATTCTGAAGGACGCCATAGAGGAGACGCTCAGTGCATAGTTTTTGGACCAGATTTTGCGCTGTGCTTCTGATCATAGCTCTGACAGCGCTTCTTATTCTCACAGCGGTAAGCGGCATCCAGATCAGACAGCCTGTAAACAGAGAAGAGGCTAATACGTCGGAATCTTCTTATTCTCTTGGAAAAGACACGCTCCGGCTGTGGTACACGGACGATAAGCTGACCGATTATCTGAATTTTATAGCGGTAAATTATAATTCCGACCATGAAGATATAAGGGTTGTTCCTGTTCTGGTTCCCGGCCAGGAATATCTTGAGAGCATCTCGGACGCATCCATGACGGATGAAGAGCTTCCCGATCTGTATATCACTACCAACGATACGCTGGAAAAAGCCCATCTTGCCGGACTTGCAGAGCCTGTATCCTGTCCGAATCATACGGATATGAGGACGCTTTTTGGGCAGACTGCGATCAATGCAGTCTCATATCATAGCGAGTATATAGCGTATCCGCTGTTTATGGAGTGCTCGGCGCTTTGCTACAATTACACATATGTCCATGATTGGGCCAGGTCTTATCTGGAATCTGAGATCCGGGCTAACCTGGCTGATGAAGAGAAGGCGAAGATCATTGCCGGTGAAAATGATGGTTCAGCTTCTTCTGACAGCGATGCATCATCACAGACCACCGATCAGACCGGAACCCCGGCAGATGGAAATACAGATAAGAAACTGACTCCCGAAGAGCAGAAAGCATTAGAGCAAAAACAAGCCGAAGAGAAGGCTAAGATAATAGATGAATATGTGGCTTCTCAGGTGTCGGAAGAGGATGTTACGGAATTTGCCTTAAAAAGCATTCCGGATGATTATGACGGGCTCCTTGAGTTTTCCGATAATTTTGATGCACCGGCAGGCGTTGAATCCATCTTCAAGTGGGCGGTAAATGACATTTTCTATAACTATTTCTTCATAGGAGATTCAATATCGATAGGAGGTCCCTATGGAGATAATATATATGATATAGATATTTACAACGAAGACGCGATCAGAGGTCTTATGGCGTACCAGGATCTGAACAGATTCTTTTCCATAAGTACCGATGATGTCAGTTATCAGGGGATAGTTGAAGAGTTCAAGGATGGCAGGCTTGTTATGACTATCACCACGACAGATGCGGTGAAGTTCTTCTCGGACGCCGTTAAGGACGGAGAGACGGATATCGATTACAGATTTGCGCCGCTCCCTGATATGAGTAAGGATGTGCCTGCAAGATCCATGTCCGTTACAGATGTAGTGGCGATAAACGGGTATTCACCGAATAAAGAGTATGCTAACGATTTTGCACTGTATCTGTGCAGTGCAGATCCTGCGGCTTTATATGACTGGACCGGCAAGGTTTCGGTATTAAAAGACGCCACCTTCGGAGATAATACAGAATATATTCAGGTGTTCCGTAAGGAATATGACAGATCCGTTCCTCTGCCAAAGATGCTTGAGACCAGCAATTACTGGGCAAGTCTTGAAATGCTTTTTGCATCGGTGTGGGACGGAGAAGATGCAAACGAGGGATTAAAGAAGCTCTCAGAGCAGATGATGCTTCAGATCACCGGTGAGAAATTTGTAGAAAAAAGGATCGAGATCGAGCCTGAAGAGTCTGAAACCGAGCCCATGAGCTGATGTAAATGCAGTCTCATGAGTTGATGTGAGCGGCATCCGTTTAAGTTGCCCCGTACAGCAGTCACATCGGACTTAGATTTAATATGTTACCACGCGTAGACGGCTTTCCTCTTAATTCAATACAAAAGAGGACTACGCTTATGAATATAAAAATCAAATATTGTTTATTAACACTTGTTATCACAATGCTTTTCGTGACGGCATGTTCATCCAAGGATTCAGGTCTGTACAGGATAGAAGCTGGGACTGACGGCTCCGGTGCAAGCGATTCAGCCGAATATGATCCGGCATCAGATAAGCCTGAGGCTGATAATGGAAATGTCGGCACGGATCCAACAGGAGGTCTGTCTGTAAACAGTACAGATAGCGTTGCACAGACCAGCGATTCCGTGACATCAGATTCCACATCAGTCAGTCAGGATGTGAATAACAGCGCACCTGCAGACACCCCTGTTTCCACGCTTCAGTCTGACATACTTTATGTCCATGTATGCGGTGCGGTGAATACCCCGGGGGTTTACGAACTGAAGAACGGGGATCGTGTGTTTACTGCTATCAGAAAGGCCGGCGGATTCACAGAAGAAGCGGATGAATCATTCCTTAATCTGGCAATGGCTGTGTGCGATGGCATGAAGATCGATGTGCCGACTGTGGAAGAAACATCAGGTGAAAATGCAGACCGGATCCAGGCTGTGACGATAGCACAGGAGCAGATCGCTGCAGGCGGCGGTACCGGATCATCAGGCACAGGAGGGACATCGTCATCAGGAAGCGGTGCAGTATCAACCGGACAGCAGGGAGTTGCTGGAACAGCTTCATCCGGATCATCTACAGCCGCATCCACAGCTTCGGGTAAGGTCAATATCAACACCGCTGATATATCCGGACTCACATCGATATCCGGAATAGGAAAGACCAGAGCAGAAGCCATCATTTCATACAGGGAAGAGCATGGAGCTTTTCTGTCTGTTGAGGATATCAAAAATGTCTCGGGCATAGGTGATGCAACCTTTGAAAAGATCAAAGATCAGATAACGGTGAATTAATAGATTTAAACCATAATGAAATACTGCAGTTTAAGATGAACCATACAGGATAATAAGCTAAAACAGGAGCAGATATGAGCAGGGTACTTATTGTTGATGATGAAAAATTAATAGTAAAAGGTCTTAAGTTCTCACTGGAACAGGATGGTCTTGAAGTGGACTGCGCCTACGACGGAGAAGAGGGATTAAATAAGATAAAAGAAGGCGGATATGATCTGGTACTTCTTGACCTTATGCTTCCTAAGATGAACGGATATGAAGTATGCCAGGAAGTCAGAGGATTTTCCAATATTCCGATCATAATGCTTACGGCTAAAAGTGAAGATATGGACAAGATACTCGGTCTTGAATACGGTGCCGATGATTATATAACCAAACCTTTTAACGTTCTGGAGGTTAAAGCAAGAGTCAAGGCGATAATGAGAAGGGTTGAATACAAATCTTCACATGAACCTGCACGTCCTGCCATGGAAGAAAACCGTGATATGCTGACTCATTCTGATATCAGGCTTGATCTTGCCGGGCGCAGGGCGTATATTGCCGGAACAGAGGTCAATCTGACCGCCAGGGAATTTGATCTGCTGGAGCTGTTTGTGAAACATCCGAATCAGGTTTATACGAGAGATAAACTCCTCGAACTGGTCTGGGGAACTGATTATCCGGGAGATGGTCGTACGGTGGACGTACATATCAGAAGACTCAGAGAGAAGATTGAGAAGGATCCCGGTGAGCCGGCATATGTTAAGACCAAGTGGGGAGTAGGATACTATCTGGCATGAACAGATACAGGACCCTTATCAGGGATATACTAAAAAGATCACGAAGCATGAAAATGCTTTTGTTTGTGGTCATATTGGCTACAGGTATCATTCCGTGCGTGATTTTGAGTAATATCCTGCCAAGAGCATATACGCGCAGGGCCATAGATGTTCGAACAGCTGACGTTACGAGCCAGCTTCATATCATTTCGGATCATCTTATCACATATAACTATCTGCAGGTTGCTTCATCCGAGGTTATCGATGTCGAACTGTCACAGTTATCCAACCTTTATGATGGTAGAGTGTTGATCATCAGTCCTGAACTGGAGATCATCAAGGACACGTATTCCATTTCACAGAATAAAATAATCATTTCTCCGGAGGTAATAAGAGCGCTCAGGGGAGAGACTGTATCCAACTATATCGATAAGGACGGATATATTGAGATAGTTATGCCCATAATGGAGACCATCAGCAGCGAAGAAAGCGGCAGCACCCAGAATATTTATGGAGTTATGTTAACCTCAGTTTCCACTGATACCATAGCAAACACTACGGAACGTCTGAAAAATGTATCCGGCCTGGTAAATAATCTGGTAGTGGTAGCAGTGGTGGTCGTCGCATTTTTCATGTGCATAATCCTTACCAGACCGCTTAACCGTCTGACCAGGGCGATATCCGAGGTAAAAGAAGGTTATACCGACAGACCGGTAATGGTCAGGAATTATCTGGAGACAGAGCAGATATCTCAGGCGTTTAATACGGTATATAACAGAATGAGGCTGCTTGACAGCTCCAGACAGGAATTTGTGTCCAACGTGTCGCATGAGCTTAAGACTCCGATGACAGGAATGAAGCTTATGGCAGACACTCTTTTGGCGGATGAGAATACTCCGGCAGAGCTCTACCGGGAGTTCATGGAGGATATAACTCAGGAGATAGATCGTGAGAACAAGATCATTTCGGATCTGTTAAGTCTTGTGAAAATGGATAAGGTTGCAGCCGAACTGACAATCACGCAGGTCAATATCAATAATCTTATTGAAACCGTGCTTAAGAGACTGCGTCCCATAGCAAGGCGCAAGAATGTTGAACTTGAGTTTATATCCATGAGAGAGGTTAACGCCTCGGTAGATGAGGTCAAGATATCTCAGATCATTACTAACCTTGTGGACAACGCGATCAAGTATAACCGGGACCAGGGCTGGGTAACTGTTACTTTGGATGCGGATCACCAGTACTTCAGTGTAGAGGTGAAGGATTCCGGACTTGGAATCCCTGAAGAGAGCATAGAACACATATATGAAAGATTTTACAGAGTGGATAAGTCACACTCGAGAGAAATAGGCGGAACGGGGCTTGGTCTTGCGATCACAAGAAGTGCTATTCTGATGCATCGAGGTACCATCACCGTAGAGAGTACTGTGGGCGAAGGATCAACATTCACGATCAAGATACCCCTCATTCATGTAAAACCATAAAGGTTTACATAACGCAATCCGCTTAGAGCTATAGAAGTTTACATAACATTATCCGTTCACCCACATAAACCCATAGAGGTTTACATAACACAACTGGAATAATGAATACTGTATTTGAAAAAAAATCCATAAACAGAATATCTCTTTTGATGTCTTTCATACTGGCAGCGTGCCTGATGACGTCATGTGGCAACCGTGAAAAAGTATCGGATTCAGATCTGAGCAACAGCTCGGTTCCCATCGTGTATTACATAACGCCCGATATAGATGGGGTGACACCGCTGGAAGCTGCATTTGAGATATCTGAGGAGATGTCAATGGAGGAATTGCTGGGGCAATATGTGATGGCTCTTTCGACATCACCGGATCCATCCAAATATGTTGCTCCATTGAGTGAAGAAAGCGGTTTTTCATCTGCACTTATCAAGGATAATCAGGCAATAGTAGATTTTGATCCTTTGTTTCTTTCGCTTGATCCTGTGTTTTCCACACTTATAAGAGCTGCGGTTACCAGAACCATAACCAGGATCCCGGGAGTCGATGCAGTCAGTACAACAGTGGAGGGACAGCAGCTTCTTAACAGAGAAGGTCTGGTGATAGGAGCGCTTGGCGCAGATTCATTTATTGATAATGCAGGCCTTCAGATCAACGCAGATGAACGGACGTCTCTTACTTTGTATTTTGCCAACGAAGAAGGAGATAAGCTGATCAAGGTTAACAGGAAGGTTGTGTATTCCGGTAATATTTCCATGGATAAGCTTGTCTTAAGCCAGCTTCTTGCAGGTCCGCAGGAGGGTGAGAATGCTTATCCCGTGCTTAATCCCGTTACCCGTGTTATAAACGTGACTACTCAGGATGGAACGTGTTATGTTAACCTCGACAGCACATTCCTGTCTCCTGTCTATAACATAAGCAATGATGTAGCCATTTATTCCATTGTCAATTCTCTTAGTGAACTTGGAACCGTCAATCGTGTACAGTTCATGATAGATTCTGATTCCGATGTGACTTTCAGGGAAACTATCGACTTAAACACACAGTTTGTACGTAATCTTGATGTTGTAGAATAGCCCGAAATGTGGTAAAATTTTTAGACCTATGTGGCAGTGCAGAAGCAATCTATAGAGGTAGGTATTATTATGAAGTTTAAGAAAATGAGCCTTGCAACAAAGTATATGATCCTGATGTGCGCTCTTTTGGCGGCTGTCAATCTTGTGATGGGATTTGTTCTTGTGGGACAGACCAAGATCGCATTAAAGACGCAGATCAACGCAAGAATGCTTGATATGGCCAGAACCGCTGCCGCTGCTCTTGACGGAGATAAGCTTGCTTCAGTTACCGCAAGTGACACATACGGAGAATTATATGATGAGATAGCTTCTACTTTAAGGCTGTTCATGGATAATACCGAGCTGACCTATATCTATACTATTCAGGATATGGGAAATGAACAGTTTGGATTCATCATAGATGTGGATCCCGATGATCCGGGAATGTTCGGCGAGGAGGTTGTGACGACCGATGCGCTTATCAACGCCTCTCACGGAGAAGCAGATGTTGATGATGAAGCATTCCAGGACAGATGGGGACGGTTTTATTCCGCTTATGCGCCTGTGTATGATTCAAAAGGCAGTATTGTCGGTATGGTCGGAGTTGACTTTGATGCGCTGTGGTATGAACAGCAGATCACCAGGTACAATGTATCGATCATTGTTATCAGCATAGCGGCGGTTGTGATCGGCGCGATCCTTGTAGTTGCTGTTGTCAGCAGGATCATAACCAGATTTAAGAAGCTTTACAGTGAATTATCCGATCTGTCTGAGGATATTGAAGAACTGAACAGAGATATAGCACAGAATCAGGATTTCACTGAACTTGTCAATGAGATCGGAGTAGAGGATGATGCTACTGTTGATAATATTGACGAGGCGGAATTGTCAGTTGACGCCATCGGAGCTCTTTCTGCAAAGTTAAAATCCATGCACTCTCAGATGCATCATTATCTGGCAGTAGTACATAAGATCGCCAATACCGATACCATGACCGGTGTCGGCAACCGAAATGCCTATAACAATATGGTCAAGGCAGTAAATGCTCAGATAAGGGAAGGCAAAGCCGCATATACCATTTTTATTACGGAGATCAGACAGTTAAACAGCATATATGATAACCTTGGGCGCGAGTACGGAGAGATGGTCATAAGCGATATCGTGGGCATCCTCAAGAAGAATTTCGGAAATGAAAATCTCTACAGGATCGGAGACGGAGAGTTTGTGGCGGTATTAAATGAGATGGTTTCTACGGACAGAACCGAGAGGATATCCCGGGAATTTGATGCCGACCTGTTGGATTACAGTTCTCAGCTCGATGACATAACCCTGTCAGTATCTAAAGGCGCAGCAGGCTATGACCCCGTGATCGACCGCGAATTCAGGGACACCTTCAAACGCGCGGAGAATTCTAAGATTTATTAAGAGGTAGTTAGTGTGGCTGGCTGGGTATTAGATAAACTTGGTGTGGCTCAGTGGCTTGATGACATCGGGATCGGATCGCTCATCAGATTTTTAATCTCGGTCGCGTGGGCTATTCTCATAGTCTATATCATCTTTTTTATAGGCAGGCGGATATTCTTTAAGCGTCTCAGGAGCACAGACCGCATACAGGTCAGATTCATAGAGAACATACTGAGAGTCGTAGTTATCTTAAATGCTGTTTTCTGGGTGCTTAATCAGGGCAGTGAGACCTTAAGCTTCGGAAAACTGGTATTTCAAAGTACTGCCATATTCAGCGCCATTGTCGGTCTGGCCGCACAGCCTGTGATCTCGGATATAGTATGCGGGATCATGATCATAGCAAGCCGCCCCTTTGAGATCGGAGACCGCATCGAATTAAAGGACGGCACAGCCGGAGTAGTAAAGGATATCAATTTAAGACATGTGGTTCTTGCCGGAATGGATTCTATAGAGACTATCGTTCCCAACAGCCTGATCAGTTCCATGTCGTTATCCAATATGAGCAAAAATAGGGGCAGGAGATCCGCCTTTATGAAGTTTTCCGTTGCCTATGGAACTGACGTGGAGAAAGCCATGGATGTGATCAGGAATGTCGTGATCTCGTGTCCATATACGATCGAAGGATTCGAAGGAAAATACGGCTATGAATACGGTCCCGTGTATTTCCTTGAATATGGAGAATCGGCTCTTATCCTTGCCACTACCATATATCATAAAAGGGATGTGTCTACCGCGCTTGTCAAAACGGATGTGAATCTGAGGATAAGCAGGGCGTTTGAAGCAAACGGCATAGAGATACCGTTTAACTATCTGAACGTGGTAATGAAAAACGAGGATATCTCTGCCGATGAAGTTGTCAAAAACTGATGGGACAGATCATAAGCTGAACTAAACATGAGCTAAGCAGTGTGAATAATATGCGTGATACTACTAAGAAAATAATAAAAAGATCATTTGCCGGGATAATGTCGGCAGTTCTGATAGCGAATATAATTCCTTTTCAGATAATAAATGCAGGGTCTCTTCAGCCGGTTTTTGTTATCGATACAAAAGATAACAGCGGCACCGGAGATACCGAGGACACCGAAGGAAAATCAGCCGCTAAATCTGTGGACAATGTTAGAGACCTGTTTACAAGCATGGATTATACATCTCTTTCATCTGAGATAGGAAAAGACTCATCTTCGACAGTTGGTGAAACTCTCGAAGATACGGATTCCGGAGTAGGCATTCTGTTCGGAAGAAAGCCCAAGGCTGAGTATCTGGAGGCAAAAGAAGCTTCTGAGGGCGCCTGCTGGGGATACACCAATCTGGGCATATCTAATGTGTCAGATAACCTTAATATCCGCGCCATAGCAGGTGAGGATGGCAAGCTTGTCGGCAAGCTCCCTAAGAATGCGGCCTGTGAGGTCTTAGAAGAAGACGGAGACTGGTTCCATATCAAGTCCGGAGACGTGGAAGGATATGTAAAAGGCGAGTATCTGCTCACCGGACTTCAGGCTAAGATGAGAGTCAGAGAGTTTGCTACAGACGTAGTCAAAGTCGGAACAGATGGTTTAAATGTCAGAGAAGCTCCCAGTACCGACGCTCTCATCGTTACCCAGGTCGCTACAGGCGAGATCCTGGATTATGTGGGAACCGAGGGCGACTGGGTTGCGGTAATGCTGGATGATGAAACAGTCTATGTCAGTGCTGATTATGTTGAGGTTACCAGCGAGCTTGCTACAGCGCTTACCATGACGGAAGTGCTTTACGGCGCAGGCGTATCTGATGTGAGAGCTGCCATCTGCAACTACGGACTTCAGTTTGTCGGAAACCGCTATGTATGGGGTGGTACAAGCTTAACTAAAGGAACTGATTGCTCAGGATTTACCATGAGCGTATATAAGAACTTCGGTATCAAGATACCCAGAACCTCGCAGCAGCAGGCAAAAGCAGGTACTAAGATATCGCTTTCCGAGGCTAAAGCCGGTGATCTGGTATTTTATTCAAACGGAAGACGCATTAATCATGTGGCGCTTTATCTCGGAAACGGGCAGGTAGTACACGCTTCGAACCCGAGATCGGGCATCAAGGTATCTAATGTATATTACAGGACGCCGGTAAAAGTCGTGCGTTTCATTCAGGACTAAGAGGCTGTAATAGTTTTGTGCATTTTCACGGGTAAGGGGTAAACTATGTCTCTTCAGTTCGTCTACGGTCCGTCGGGATCGGGTAAAAGTTCATATATTCAAAACAGGATAATCGAAGATTCGATCAAAGATCCGGCACGTAAGTATCTGCTTATAGTGCCGGACCAGTTTACTATGCTTACTCAGGTCAGAATGATAGAGCTTCATCCTGATCATGCTTTTTCCAATATCGAAGTATTAAGCTTCTCAAGATTTTCGCACCGTATTCTGGAAGAGGTTGGTGGAGAAGATATTCCGGTGCTGGATGATACCGGAAAGAATCTGATAATAAGACATGTGGCGTCTGATGTGAAGGATAAACTCATCTATATGTCCGAACGCATTGATAAGTACGGATTTATCAGTGAGATAAAATCGGCCATTTCGGAGTTCATGCAGTACGGACTGAAGCCTGATGATGTGGGTGAGCTTTCGGACCGTACAGAAGGGCGCAGGCTTCTTTCGCTTAAGCTTAAAGACCTGGAGACCATCTACAGAGCTTTCATGGATTATAAATCCGATCATTTCCTGACCAGAGAAGAAACGCTGGATGTAGTGTCCGCTTGCATGAACAGATCGAAGCTTATAAAAAACGCCGATATCTGGTTTGACGGATTTACCGGATTTACACCTATTCAGGAGCGTGTCATTCAGGAAATGATGGTGTATGCAAGAAGAGTGGCTTTTGCGTTCACCATGCCTTCTGATACCGATCTTTATACAAACAGAAGTGAGGAGGATATGTTTTATCTTCCTTATACTTCCGTGATCAGACTTAAGAAGCTGTCGGAACAGGTAAATGTGCCGGAAGATGAAGCCATAGGTCTTGGGAGGGGAGAGGCCCGTACCATGCTGTCTCATCTTGAATCGCATATCTTCAGATATCCGTCCCCCGCGTATGAGGGAGATGATACAGAAACCATTAAGATATATAAAGCCGCGAATATCTCTGAGGAGATAAGAGATACATTTGCAAGGATACGGACGCTTATTACCCAGAAGAAATACCGCTACAGGGATATTGCCGTTGTTACAGGGGATCTGTCTGCATATGCCGACGAGTTTAAGAGCATAGCATCAGAACTGGATATCCCCATCTATATGGATTATTCGCGTAGCGTCATGGGCACGGATCTCGTTGAAGCGATAATAAGCGCCTATGATGTATTAAGAAGCGATTACACCTGTGAGAGTGTGATCCGGCATATGAGAACAGGATTTGGACCTCTTGGCATGGAAGAGACCGATGAACTGGAAAACTTTCTGCTTAAGCGCGGAATAAGAGGAAGGAAGGCATTTTCGAGCACATGGACCGTTAATCCGGACAAAGACAGGGAAGAGACTCCGGAAGCGGCCGAGAGGCGTGCTGAGACATTTACCCGGATAAATGCCATAAGAGAAAAGACCTTATCACATTTTGCAAGTTTACATAACAATGATGTTTCATACACGAGAGCACTTTATGATTTTATTGAAGCCTCCGGGATGCACGAAAAACTTGAACTCATGTCAACCCGCATCGCGGATCTGTCCGGCAGCATGGATGCAAACGCATATCTCAGGATATACGACAAGATAATGGAACTGCTTGACCAGATAGAGGCGCTATGCGGTTCTGAGATAGAAGATATTGATGAATTTACAGGCATATTGGAAGCAGGTCTTACGGAATTAAAGGTCGGAGTCATACCGCAGGAACGGGATCAGATACAGATAGGAGATATGACAAGAACCAGACTGGGACATGTGAAGGCAGTATTCTTGCTTGGGGCAAATGACTGTAACATTCCGGGAAAAATATCAGGAGGCGGCATAATATCGGATATCGACCGGGAATTCCTGTTGAGTCTTGACGGAGTTACGCTTTCACCGACTCCCCGCGCCCAGATGTTTACCCAAAGGCTCTATCTGTATATGAATATGTCCAAGCCTGTTGACGGACTCTATATATCCTATGTACTCACCGATCCTTCAGGGAAAAGTATGCAGGCGTCATATCTGATCGGAGTGTTATGTAAACTCTTTCCGAAGATCACTGTAGAGTCTTCTGACATTGATCATATCTGCGAAGGACGCGTGATGCCTCCGGATATCTCCAAATTAAAGACAGGATGCGCGTCACTTATGAGAGCATATATGGCCGGCTCTGCATCTGAAGATGATATCAGGGCGCTTACAGCCATGTGCAGGGTATTAAACACGTATGAGATGTCGGAGGTATATGAGAGCATCTGCACTATGGCCTCGGCCCACTATGAACATGTGCCGCTTCCCGACAACATAGCCGAGGGTTTGTACGGAAAAGTACTGGCAGCATCGGTAAGCAGGCTTGAAAGGTTTGCCGGATGCGCATATGCTCATTTCTTAAGTTATGGTCTTAAGGTGCGTCCCAGATCAGAGTACAGTTTTGAAAGAAATGATATGGGTAATGTCTATCACCATGCTCTGGAGGAATTTGCAAATAAGATCAAGAGCGAGGGGCTTACATGGGATGGATTTACCGATTCAGACGCTGACGCCTGGGTTGATGATATTGTTGAAAACATCATCAAAACCTATTCGGACACGATCCTTATCTCTAATAACAGAAATATTGCTCTTGGAAAACGCATGAAAAGGGTTATAAGAAGATCAGTGGATACCATAAGGTATCAGATCACCCAGGGCGGTTTCATTCCCGCTTTCTTCGAGAAAGCGTTTGATGTTAAGAAGATGGCGAAAATCGATGCCGGTCGAAGAGTACCGTATCGCCTCACCGGTAAGATCGACCGTATAGACATAGCAGAGACCGAAGAGGGCAGCAGGTATCTGCGCATAGTGGATTATAAATCCGGAAATAAGGACTTCTCACTTACGGGATTATACTACGGCCTGATGCTTCAACTTCCCATATATCTGGGGGAGGCGGTGAAGGAAAACGCAGGAGCCGATCCTGCGGGGATGCTGTATTTTCATGTGACGGATCCCTTGATCGAGACATCCGGTGAGCTTGATGAGGCTCAGGCAGTAAAGAGCGTCCGTGCGGATATGCGCATGAAAGGGGCAGTGGTCGGAGAAGAACAGGTTATAACGCTTATGGATAAGTCCCTTGGCGCATCATCTTCATCTG